>Ga0207700_10000010_pt1 | contig 298473 bp, 260 predicted proteins | sample LARL82metaG_FD_184348 | JGI IMG/M metagenome (GOLD analysis project Ga0207700, IMG submission 184348) | Corn, switchgrass and miscanthus rhizosphere microbial communities from Kellogg Biological Station, Michigan, USA - LAR L8-2 metaG... | ecosystem: Host-associated > Plants > Roots >...
GGGGGCACAACAATCTCAAAGACGAATACGCGCTGTGGAATTCGGTGGCGAATTGATCCTCAAAATCGATGGCAAAATGGGCAATCGAGATGGCGGGGGGAGGGGGTGCGAAGAAATCGAAAAAAAACGTCGCACAATTCCATTGTCGAAGCATCGTTGTATAGGAACGAATGTTTTGTTCCAGAAATTCGTGACGAATTTCACGCACTCAACGTCGCTGGTGAGCGGGAAACAATATGGGTCGCCCGCATGAAGCGGTCGATGACGATTTTTTTAGGGGGAGAGGTCTTCGACTGGATGGCCCGCTGTTGCGGGCCGTGACAGTGGTGGCGGGAAGGGGAAACGCATGGGTCGCCCGGATGACGCGGGCGATGACGGAATTTGAAAAAAAAATTCACGGCACAATTAAGTTGTCGAATATTGGTGCCGTGACGAAATAAACTGGAGATGGCGGAGATGCGCCATCGTCCACGCCGTGGAGTCGCTGGCCGGCAAGCAACCCACTTGTCCCTCGCCCTTCGACAAGCTCAGGGTGAGAGACCAGGAGGAGGTCGCCCGCATGAAGCGGGCGATGACATTTTTTGTCCGTCACGCCACCTCGGATGCGCCGCGCATATAAAGTCGGGGCCGCGCGATCGCTGGCCATCGCTGGGACGCGTCAAGCGTCTTCAGTTGACCCGGGCAATACGCTGCGGGTGCGCGGCGACGCTCACAGTCTGAACGGTCGCGCTGGATGCGGCCGGGGCCGGCAATGCCTGCGGCCACGTCACCTCGACAAGCAGCAACGCGCTGGCCGCGATGAGCGTCCAGGTCAAGGCCTTCGTGCCGAATCCTTCGTCGTCTAAGTAAGCTTCCATGGCCCACTCCATTTTTGGCGGCCGGACCGCGCGCTGCACGCGTCTCAACCGGCCACAGCGCAGAAATGGGGTGTGTACGGGAGTCCACAATAGCCGGAACGATGCATTGTGCGGTCACCGAGGCATGCAAAATCAACATGCATCCGAACCTTGTCGTCGGCGCATCGCATCCCTATTTCAAGGCCTGGCGGCCCTTCAATGCGCCGCTCCGCCGTGTCACGCTGTCCCTTCCAGATATGGAGACACGCGATGACGAGGCGCACGCTTGATACGGGTACGAAGGATCTCCTGGTCCATGTCGAGGACGGCGTCGCCGTCTTGACGATGAACCGACCGGAGCGGCGCAACGCGCTCTCCGGCGCGATGCTGACGGCGATGTCGGCGGCGCTAGCGGGATTCGAAACCGACCCCGAGGTCTCCTGCATCGTGCTCACCGGGGCCGGCGGCGCGTTTTGCGCCGGCGGCGATGTCAAAGGCATGGCGGAGGGAACGGGCGGCGGCTCCACAGCATCCGCAGGGAGCGATCTCGACAGCCGGATTCATGCGCAGCGCGTCAGTCAGCGCGCGACCGCCGGGCGGCTCTACAAGATGCCGAAGCCCACGATCGCGTCGCTGCCGGGCGCCGCCGCGGGTGCCGGTCTCTCGCTCGCGCTCGCCTGCGACTTGCGCATCGCATCGGAGAAAGCGGTGATGACGACGGCGTTCGCCAAGGTCGGCTTCTCCGGCGACTATGGCGGCACGTTCTTCCTGAGTCAGCTGGTGGGCACGGCAAAAGCGCGCGAGCTTTATTTCCTCTCCGACCGCATCGACATGAAAGAGGCGTTGCGCCTCGGCCTGGTCAACTACGTGGTGCCGGCGGAACAGCTCGAAGCCGAGACGATGAAGCTGGCGCAAAGGTTGGCGAAGGGGCCGCGCGTCGCCTATCGCTACATGAAGGAGAACATCAATCGCGCCGCGTCAGGCGGCGACGTCGATGATTGCCTCGATCTCGAAGCCACGCATCACGTCCATACCGGCTTCACCGAGGATCATCGCGAAGCCGCGAAGGCCTTCGTCGAGAAACGCGAACCGTTGTTCAAAGGGCGATAGGATCAGGCGGCTTTCGCGACGATACGCGAGGCGGGGAACGTCGCCGTCATTGTGGTTCCGACCTTCGGCGTGCTGTCGACGGTCATGCTGCCGCCATGCAGTTCGATGAGCGACTTGGCGATCGGCATGCCGAGGCCCGTGCCGCGATGTTTGCGTGCGAGCTTCGAGTCGACTTGTCCGAACGCCGACAGCGCGATCGCGATCTCGTCCTTGCTCATGCCGATCCCGGTGTCGGCGACGCTGATGGCGACGCCATCGACGACGCGGCGGATGCCGAGCGTAACCCGACCGCCCGGCGGCGTGAACTTGATGGCGTTCGACAGGAAGTTGAGCAGGACTTGCCTCACCGTGCGTTCGTCGCACAGCAAGGGCGGTACGTTCGGCTCGAACTCGGCGACGAGGCGAACCTTGCCCTTGCCGGCGCGGTCGCGGATCAGCGTCATGCACTCTTCGGCGACATGTTGCAGGGATACTTCGGATTCGCGCAGTTCCAGCTTTCCGGCTTCGAGCTTCGACAGGTCGAGAATATCGTTGATCACGTCCAACAAGTGGCGGCCGCTGCTGTGGATGTCCTTGGCATAGTCGGCATATTTTCCGAAGCCCACGGGCCCGAACATCTGATCCTTGATCACTTCGGCAAACCCGATGATGGCGTTGAGCGGCGTTCTGAGTTCGTGACTCATGTTGGCGAGGAACTCGGTCTTCGTCCGGTTGGCGAATTCCGCAGCGTCCTTGCTCTTGATCAGTTCCTCTTCCATGCGCTTCCTGCGCGAGATGTCGGTGAGCCAGGAGAGCGAAGCGGGCTGGCCGTCCCACTGCACCAGTGCCGCGGCGGTATCGACCCACACGATCGTGCCGTCCGGCCGCTGCAGTCGAAACTCGTAGCGCGAGATCGTTTCTTCGCCGGCAAGGCGCCTGCGAATGTGTTCGGTGATGAGCGCGCGATCTTCCGGATGGATTGCGCCGTTGCTGTTCGGATTTCGCCCGGCCCTGGTTTCTTCTTCGGTGTGCGCCGACAATTCCCGCACCGAGGGGAATCCCATCAGGTGCGCGAAGGCATCATTGGTGAAGAGGACGTCCGTCGCTGTGCGCACGATCACGCCTTGCGCGGAACCTTCCACGACCCGGCGCAGCTGGAGTTCGGCGCGCTTGGCATGCTCCACTTCATCGGGACGCAGGATGACCCGTACCGTGTGCTCATTGTCGCTGCGCAGCGTGGCGTTGATCTTGGCCCAGCGGCCGTGGGCGCGTGCCCAGCGCACGACGATGGTCTGCTCGCTGCTGCGGCTCGCCATCACCCACTGCGTACTCGCCAGGAAGAATTCGTAATCGTCGGGATGGATATGGTTGTGGAGCGACTCGCCCTCGCTCACATCGCGGACCAGGCGTTGGCTTTCCTGGCTGCTCGCGATGTTCAGCACGATGCCATGAGCGTCGAGATCGATCTCGACGTTCGCGGCCAAACCATGCTGTGTCCGGCTAGCTGACGACACTTGTTTCCCCGGCCATCGTGTCCGCTTGTCCGACTCTGGCGTTCGGTTTCGCGTCCCTGGATGCCGGGCGAAGTTACCGCTACGGAGTTAAGAGTGAATTACATGCGCGGAACCTGAAACCATTTGTTAGGATTTGCTCGCGCGAGCGTGATCGCCTGCCGCCAATCCGCCCCAATCGCGCCGTGCCGCAGGCTTGATTCAGGACGACGGTGCTCGGGCTGCTCGATTTAGGGGATCGCCATGGCACGCTCGTCACTTTCGACTGCAGCCTTACCGGCTGCTGCTCTCATCTTCGCTCTCTCTGCCTGCAATACCGAAAAGCCGGAACTCGCCCAGAAAAACAGTCCAGCTGCGCAATCCGTCACCGTGACGGCAGCGCGGGAGCAGGCGACGAATGCCGCGCCACCGCCTGCGCCCATGGTGATGGGCCGGATCAGCGCCTTCGCGGCGATGCCGCAGCATCCCGGCTATTGGCAGCCCGACAACACGTCGAAGTTTCCCGATGCCAAGCCGAATGCTGTGGTCGTAACGGCGGAGCAACCGGTCTCGACTTTCTCGATCGATGTCGACACCGCATCCTATGGTTATGTGCGCGATGCGCTGAACGACGGTGCGCTGCCGCAGGCCGACGCGGTTCGCGTCGAGGAGATGGTGAACTACTTCGACTATTCCTATCCGCTGCCGGAAAACCGAAACGTTCCGTTCCGCGCCAGCATTCGCGTCTATCCGACACCTTGGAACAAACAAACACAGATCCTTCATATTGGCATCAAAGGCTTCGACATTCCGAAGAAAGAGCGCCCGCCGGCCAATCTCGTTTTCCTCATCGATAGTTCTGGTTCGATGGACGAACCGAAGAAACTACCGCTTCTGAAAAGCGCCTTCCATCTTCTGGTCGACCAGCTGAACGCCAAGGACCGCGTCACCATCGTGACGTATGCGGGCGCGGCCGGCGTCGTGCTGCCACCCACGTCGGGAGCAGATAAGGTGAAGATCCTGGCGGCGCTCGATCAGCTTGAAGCCGGCGGCTCGACCGCCGGCGGCGAGGGCATCCGCATGGCGTACCAGTTGGCGGAAGCGAACTTCATGAAAGGCGGCGTCAACCGCGTCCTGCTGGCGACCGACGGCGACTTCAATGTCGGCATCACCGATCCGAAGGCGCTGGAGGACTTCGTCACCCGCGAACGTGGCACCGGCGTCTACCTGACCTGCCTCGGCTTTGGCACCGACAACTACAATGACGCGATGATGCAGAAACTGGCCCAGGCCGGAAACGGCAACGCCGCCTTCATCGATACGCTGAACGAAGGACACAAGGTGTTCGTCGATCAGATCGCCGGCACGCTCTTCACCATCGCCAACGATGTGAAGATCCAGGTCGAGTTCAATTCGGCGCGTGTCGCGGAATATCGCCTGATCGGTTACGAGACCCGCCTGCTCAATCGCACGGACTTCAACAATGATCGTGTCGATGCCGGCGACATCGGCTCGGGCACGACCGTGACCGCCTTGTATGAAATCTCGCCGGTCGGATCGAAGGCGGTAATGTCCGATCCATTGCGGTACGGCAAGCCGATGAAAGCGTCGAAGGGCGGCGAGATCGCATTCCTCAAGATGCGCTACAAGCTTCCCGGCGAGACAGTGTCCAAGCTGATCGAGCGGCCGATCACCGATGCGGACGCCACGGCTGACTTCAACACGCTCTCGCCCGACATGCGCTTTGCCGCTTCGGTCGTCGGGACGGCACAGCTTCTTCGTCACGATCCCTACATCAAGGACTTCGACTATGACCGTGCGCGCAACATCGCGGTTGCGGCGCGGGGCGAGGATCGCTTCGGTTATCGCGCGGAATTCATCCGCCTGCTCGACATGGCGAAAGTCGCCGACAAGCAGAAGCCGCTCGAAAAGTCGGCAGGGCCGGATTGAAGGTGCTCAGTCGTTGCCGGAGAGCATGAGGGTGGGAACGCCGCCGGTGCCATTTCGCACAGTGAACACGGAGGTACCGGGCTTGCGTCCCCTGCGCACCTCGGAGACATCGATGCCTGCCGCGGCGATGCGGGCGCGAGCGGCTTCCGGATCGCGCACCCGCCAGGCCAGGCCGCCGAATGTGTCGGGGGCATCGCCCGGCGGCAATTTCAGATTGGCACCAACTTCCACCACGGCCTGGCCGCAGCGAAAGAACAACTGCCGCGCGCCCCATTGTTCGTTCGTGCGATCGAGCCGGAGGTCCAGTCCCAGCCGCGCGCCATAAAGCGCCGTTGCGCGCTCGGGATGGGTCGTGTTGACGACGATGTGATCGAGCATGCTCACTGCCGCGTTGTCGGCGACTTTCGTGGGTACCACGGGCCATGGCGGTGCAGCTGGCTTGTTCTCGACAAGGAACAGCGCCACGCCGTGGGCGCTCTTCCGTTTTATCACCGCGACTTCCCAGCCGCGCGTCTCGCCGCTGGTACTCTTTGTTCGCGTGGTGTGACGCGGCAGGAAGTTCAGTCCGCGGCGTTCGAACAGTCGTGTCGCGGCGTCGAGGTCGGGAACGGAAAAGCCCAATCCCCAGATCGCATCGCCGAATTTCGCGATCTCGGCCCGCGACGCGTCGGCTTCCGGTCCGCTTCCGTCCGAGCCGATGACGTCGAGCGCCATGCCGTCGAACTGGAACCAGGCATGGCGCCCACCGGGCATGAATCCCAGCCAGTTGGGCGCGCGTCCGAAAATCGTTTCGTAGTTTTTGACCGTCGCGTCGAAATCGCGGACTAGGATGGCGATGTGGTCGATGCCGGTGATCATGCGTTTCCCAACGTCGCTACCGGGCCTCGCCCTTCGACAGGCTCAGGGTGAGGCCCTTCTTATTATCCTCATCCTGAGCTTGCCGAAGGATGAGGATGTTCACTACCCCACGACCGGTTTGTCGTTGATGCGGGCGAAAAACTTCGCGCTCTGCTCGCCGCCCTGCGTGTAGTGCTTGGCGCCTGTGAAATCGGTGATCTTGGCCCAGTTGGCAGCGACATCGTCGGCGCTCGCGTTGTGCCCGAGATTGATGCCATCTGTCTCGACCAATTCAGCCGCAGCAAAAACACCTGCTGCGGCGGTCAAGATCACGCCGGTGGGCGCGTCCTCGCTGACGAGATAGACGACGCCTGGCGTGACATATTCCGGCTTCAGCATGGCGAGCACGTTCGGCGGCATCAAGTTTTCGGTCATGCGCGTACCGGCAACCGGACAGATGGCGTTGACCTTGATGTTGTCCTTGGCGCCCTCGAGCTTCAGCGTGTTCATGAAGCCGATGAGCGAGAGCTTTGCGGCCGCGTAATTGGTCTGGCCGAAATTGCCGTACAGCCCCGTCGACGAGGTTGTCACGACGATACGGCCATATTGCTGCTTCTTGAAAATCTCCCACAGCGCCTTGCAGGGTTTGACCGTGCCCATCAGATGCACCTGCATCACGGCATCGAAGTCCTTCATCTCCATCTTTGCAAAGCTCTTGTCGCGCAGGATGCCGGCGTTGGCGACGAGAATGTCGACCCGACCCCAAGCATCCATCGGCTGCTTGACGAGGTGATCGACGCCGGCGTCGTCGCTCACCGAGGCGCCGTTCGCCATCGCTTCGCCACCGGCCGCTTTGATCTCGGCGACCACGGCTTCCGCTGCGGCGGAATTTCCGCCCGTGCCATCGACAGTGCCGCCCAGGTCGTTGACCACGACCTTGGCGCCGCGCTTTGCGAGTTCAATGGCGTGACAGCGACCAAGCCCGCCGCCGGCGCCCGTAACGATTGCGACCTTGCCCTTGAAGTCGATGGCCATGAGGAAAACTCCCACTTTAATAAGAGGGCAGAGTGATGGCGCAGGCCGGTTTGGCGGTCAAGGCGTGGCGGGCGCGTGCGCGAAAAAGTGCCGTAAGGCACGGTTTGCTGGGACTTCTATATAAGTGCAGAGAAATGCGCCCCAGGCCACGCAGACGGCGAGCAGAAGGAAGGGTTCAGGCCACCAGATGAGATCGCCGAACCGGATGCCGAAGATGAGCGTGTCGTTGGACGGATAGCCGCTTTCGAAGAAGCGGATGAGCTGCAACCACGCGGTCTGGCCCATGTAGATGGCATAGGACCACTCGCCAAGCTTGGCTAGCGGCCGCGTCTGCAGGAAGCGCGCAGCGAAGCCGCGATCGAAGGCGAGCACGTAGACGAGCGCCAGCATCGGCACAACGGTGTAGATATCGCGGGGTGTGTGTGACCAGCCATTGTCGAATATGCCGAAGCCCATCGCGACGAGCACGAGAGCCTGCGCGAGCGACCATGCCCACTCCGGCAACGCGTCGCCCCACTTTTTGGTCTCGCGATAGAGCACGCACATGCCGACTCCGACGGCAAAGGCGCTCATGCCGCGGAAAATGCCGTTGTGAAACGTGATGTCGAGGCCGTGCTTGCCGGTGAACGAGAGAATTGCAAGGCCGGCAGTTCCGGCAATGATGAGACCGACTGCGCTCAGCCAGCCGCTGCGCGTCAGAACCATATAGATCGGAAAGAGCAGGCACAGCAGGAACTCGACGCTGACGAACCAGCTCGCTCCGTTCCAGGAGAGATAGGGAAAGATATTCCAGGCCTGTACCAGGAACAGGTTGGCGACGAATGTCTGCCAGGTGACGACGGGGTGATACTGTTCCTCGTAAATCGAGACTGTGCCTGTGGCATGTGCGATGCCGTTCAGGATGATCATCATTGCAAGGATGTAAAGCAACATCGCGAGGTGCAGCGGATAGAGCCGTGACAATCGCGCGACGAGGAAGTCGCGATAGGTGCGCGCCTGAAGAAACTCCAGGGCTCGGGCGCCATAGACATAGGTCAGGATGAATCCGGACAGCGCGAAGAAGAACTCGACCCACAGATAGCCATGACCGACCAGCAAGTCGAAGGGTTTGAAGTTGCGATAGTGATGTCCTTCGCAATAGTGATAGAGCACCAGGATGAGCGGCGGTGTGGCGCGCGCGCCGGCCAGTGCGCGAATTTCGCCAGGTCGCGAGGTGGACATGCTCATGCGGCGGAAAGCTCCGGAAAGTGTTCGCCCACAGCCTTGATAGCCTCTGCCAGTCGCTCCTCACGCGAGCCTTGAATCGTGACGAAGGCAAGCTTGCGCTTTTCGAGTTCCGCCCGGCATTGCGCAAACATTTTCGCGCGAGTGGCGGAATCCGGAAAATAGCGGATGCTGTCCGCCATGAACGGCACATCGATGTCGCAGAGGAGATAGAGATCAGCCGGATCGTCGATGCGGTCGAGGTCGGCAGGACGCGCGCCGATCAGAATATCGGCCCAGATCGCGGTCATGACGGCGTCGGTGTCGAGAATGAGGATGGCGCGCGCCTTGCGCCGGCCGGCAGCCGCCAGCAGATCATGCCCACGACGAATGGCACGCAAATCCTCGATATCGCAGTCGTTGCCGAAGATTTCGCAATAGAGACGGCCGAACTCAGGAACCGCAACGCTGCGGAAGTGCTCGGCGAGTTCGCGTGCCAACGTCGTCTTGCCAGTCGACTCTGGTCCATGCAGGCAGACGGTCCTCAAGCGGGAACTCCCGCGCCATGCGCGCGCCACTCGCGCAGCCATTCATATAGTCCGACGCAAGACAGGATGAGGAACAGGACGTAGAGACCCGTTGTCGGGTAAAGGCCCTTCCAATAGTAAAGACCGATTTGAACGACGTCGGTCACGATCCACAGGGCCCAGTTCTCGATCTTGCGGATCGAAAGAAGATACTGCGCCACAACGCTCATCGCCGTCGTATTCGCATCCATCCATGGCGCTGAGTCGCTCGTGTGGTAGGCGAGGTACCAGCCCTCCGCGACGGTCGCGATGACAATGACGGCTACCCATATCAGGCGCGAGCGCGCGCTCATCAACTCGACCTTGACGAGACCGACACCATCGCGCGCGTGATACCAGACCCACCAGCCGTAGATCTGCACGACGAAAAAGAAGACTTGCAACAGCGCGTCGGAAAAGAGGCGCGCCTGGAAGAAGACGACGCCGTACATAGTCACCATCACGATGCCGAAGGGATAGTTCCAGATGCTGCGTCGGACAAGCAGGACGATGTTCGCGACGCCCAGGATGGATGCAACGATCTCGATCCAGCTCACCTTGGCGCCCCCACTTCGCGCATGATTCTAGCGGCTCGGGCTGTGCATGTCATGCGAGGCCGGCTTTTCTTGGCGTCGATTTACCCTAAGCTGATTGTCCATCGGGGAATCAGGCGTGACACTTCTACCGCATCTTCAGTCGGCGCTGGGAATTTGCGTCATTCTTGCTCTTGCGTGGGCACTGTCCGAAGACCGCCGCGCCTTTCCCTGGCGCGTCGTGCTGGGTGGTCTCGCGCTGCAGGCCGCGCTGGCGCTGCTTCTCCTGAAGGTGCCGTTGGCGCAGCAGGCACTCTTCGGTCTCAATGGCGCAGTGGGTGCACTGACCACAGCGACGCGCGCCGGCACGTCGTTTGTGTTCGGCATCGTCGGCGGCGGTGCGCCGACTACAATCGGCAATGCGTCAGATTTCGCCGGCTTCGCGTTCAGTGTGTTGCCGCTGGTGATCGTCATCTCGGCGCTGTCTGCGCTGCTTTGGCATTGGCGCATCCTGCCCATCGTCATCAACGCGATCGCGTTTGTGCTCAGACGGGTGATGGGACTGGGTGGCGCAATCGGATTGGGCGCCGGCGCCACCATATTCCTCGGCATGGTGGAAGCGCCGCTCCTCATTCGTCCGTATCTCGCCCGCATCACGCGCTCGGAGCTTTTCATTCTCTGCACCGTCGGTCTCGCGACCGTTGCGGGCACGGTGTTTGCGCTCTACGCAACGATCCTGAAGAATGTAGTGCCCGGCGCAATCGGACATATCCTGGTTGCCTCGATGATGTCGCTGCCATCGGCGATCATCGTCGCGCGCGTCATGGTTCCCGGCGAAGTCGAAACGGGAAGCGCCGACCAATCCTCCGAGGCGCGCTATCGCTCAAGCATGGATGCAGTGGCGCGCGGCACCGAAGACGGATTGAAGATCTGGCTGCAGATCGTCGCCATGCTGATCGTGATGTTGGCGCTCGTCGCGCTCGGCAACGAAATCCTGACGCTGGTTCCGCCGGTCTGGGGCGCGCCGCTGACTCTGGAGCGCATCTTCGGCTGGCTCTTTGCGCCGGTGGTCTGGCTTTATGGCGTGCCGTGGCACGAAGCCACTTTGGCAGGAAGCTTGATGGGCACGAAGACGATCCTGAACGAGCTCGTGGCGTATCTGAAACTCGCGGCTCTGCCGCCGGCGAGCCTGGACCCACGAAGCACGCTCATCATGATCTACGCGATGTGCGGTTTCGCCAATCTTGGCTCGGTCGGAATCATGATCGCGGGCATGAGCACATTGATGCCCGATCGGCGCAACGAGATCGTGCCGCTCGCCATGCGCGCCATCGTATCCGGCACGATGGCCAGCGGCATGACGGGCGCGATGATCGGTCTTCTGCCGGTCGTGTGACGCCCGCTCAGGCGGCCACGAGTTCGAACGCCTTCGCGAGCAGCTCGTAGGAGCGCAAACGCGAAGCATAGTCGTAGGTGATGGTGACGACGACGAGTTCTTCGGCGCCATGTGCCTCGGCCAGTGCCGACAACCGCTCCCGAACCTGTTCGCCAGTTCCCACGATCGAACGTTTCGTCACGGTCGAAAGCAGCTTCTCCTCCTGCGCTGTCAGCGGTTGCGCGAGCGCCTCTTCCGGCGAGGGAAAGGGTATTGGACGGCCGGTCAAAAGCCGAACCACCCAGAGGTTGCGCGACGCCGCGAGCCGGCGTGCCTCGTCTTCGCTGTCTCCAACCAGTGCCGCCACGCCAAGCGAAACGCGCGGTTGTGGACAGGCTGCGCTCGGCTTGAAACGCGCGCGATACTCCGAAACCGCATCCTCGCTCCCGTCGGCGCTGATGAAATAGGCGTGACTGAACGGTAAGCCGAGTTCGGCCGCGTAAACCGCGCCGTGGATTCCCGAGCCGAGCATCCAGAGTTCGGGACCGGGCGTCGCGCCGCGCGGCATGGCGTGAATGCCGCGATAGGGATGATCGGCGGGAAGCGCATCCTTGCCGGCAGAGTCGTCCAGGAACTGCCTAAGCAGTTGCACCTGACTTGGAAACACGTCGATGGGCCAGGCTTGCGGTCCCGATTGCAACGCGCGTGCCGTCATCTGGTCCGAGCCGGGCGCTCGTCCCAGCCCGAGATCGATCCGCCCCGGATTGAGCACTTCGAGCATGCGAAATTGTTCGGCGATCTTGAGCGGGCTGTAATGCGTCAGCATCACGCCGCCAGAACCGACGCGCAGATGTTTCGTCTCCTGGGCGACGCGGCCGATCAGGATCTCCGGACAAGATCCGGCGAATGAGTTGCTGTTGTGGTGCTCCGCTAGCCAATAGCGGTGATAGCCCAGCCGATCGCAAGCCTTGGCGAGCGCGATGGTTTCGGCGACGGCGTCGGCGGCGGTGCCTTCTTTTCGGATCGGCGACTGGTCGAGAACGGAGAGAAGCATCGTTGACAACTATGGCACAGCCGACGGGCCTGCACATCCGATGGCATTGCGCTAGTCTTGCGCGAGCCGAGGAGACTACCATGCCGCTCGACCGTGATACCCGCGACCAGCTTCTGGAAACCGTGCGCCGTTTCGTGCGCGAAACGTGCGTGCCGCTCGAGGCGAAAGTCTCGGAAGAGGACCGGGTGCCGGAGAGCATCATTTCCGAGATGCGCGAGTTGGGACTATTCGGCCTCTCGATCCCGGTCGAATATGGCGGCCTTGGCCTCACCATGGAAGAAGAAGTGCTGGTGGCGATGGAGCTCGGCCACACCTCGCCGGCCTTCCGCTCGGTCATCGGCACCAATGTCGGCATCGGCAGCCAGGGCGTCGTGATGTTCGGCACCGAAGCGCAGAAGAAGGAGTGGCTGCCCAAGCTGGCAAGCGGCGAGGTCGTGGCGAGTTTCGCCCTGACCGAACCGGAAGCTGGCTCCGATGCGGCGTCGGTGCGCACGACCGCTATCGCCGACGGCGACCACTATGTCATCAACGGCACCAAGCGGTTCATCACCAACGCCAATCGCGCCGGCATGTTCACGCTCATGGCGCGCAGCAACCCTGAGCGCAAAGGCGCAGGCGGCATCTCGGCCTTCATCGTGCCGGCCAACACGCCAGGCGTTTCGGTCGGCAAGCCGGAAAAGAAAATGGGCCAGCAGGGCGCCCATATCTGCGACGTGAATTTCGACAATGCGCGTGTTCCCGCTTCACTCCGCCTGGGCGAGGAGGGCGAAGGTTTCAAGGTAGCGATGCAGGTTTTGGATCGCGGTCGCCTGCACATCTCGGGCGTCTGCGTCGGCGTGGCGGACCGGCTGATCGAGGAGAGTGTGAATTACGCACGACAGCGCGAACAATTTGGACAAAAGATCGCGGAGTTCCAGCTCATTCAGGGCATGCTCGCCGACTGCAAGACCGAAGCCTATGCCGCACGCTGCATGGTGCTCGACGCCGCAGTGAAGCGCGATGCGGGCCAGAATGTGACGATGGAGGCGGCGTGCGCGAAATACTTCGCCTCAGAGATGGTCGGCCGCGTCGCCGACAAGGCGGTGCAGATTTTCGGTGGCGCCGGCTACGTCGCCGATTACGGCATCGAGCGCTTCTATCGCGATGTGCGCATCTTCCGGCTTTATGAGGGCACCAGCCAGATCCAACAGATCGTCATCGCCCGCAACCTGCTGCGCGGCGATTGATGAGCGAAAGCCTCAAGCGACTGCTTGGCGAAATCCGCAGCTGCCGGATCTGCGAAGCCGAGCTCGAGCCGCGTCCCGTGATCCATGCGGCTGTGACGGCGAAGATTCTCGTCGCCAGTCAGGCTCCCGGCATTCGCGTGCATCGCACCGGTCAGTCGTTCAACGACACCAGCGGCGATCGCCTGCGCGAGTGGATGGGTGTGACGCGCGACGAGTTCTATGATGAGCGACGCATCGCGCTGGCGGGCATGGCGTTCTGCTTTCCGGGCTATGACGCCGACGGTTCCGACCGGCCGCCACCGCCCATCTGTGCCCGCCATTGGCGCACGCGTCTGATGGCGGCTCTGCCTCGGATCGAGTTGATCATTCTCGCCGGGTCGTATGCGCTCAAGTGGCACTTGGGCGATTCTGCGAAATCCAATATGACGGAGACGGTAAGGGCGTGGCGCGACTATGGTCCGCGCTACATTCCGCTGCCGCATCCGTCCTGGCGCAACAATGGCTGGCTGAAGCAGAATCCATGGTTCCAACGCGAATTGCTTCCACACTTGCGCAGACGTGTGCGGCGCTTGCTTTCGTCCTGATCGCCGCTTGCGCGCCGATGCTGGCGCCGCATGGCGCTGACAGTGCCGAGCCGACACTCACGCAATCCTACTTTCTGGTGCGCGACGGCGAGAAGCTGCCGCTGCGGGTCTGGGGTCCCGACCACCCGAAGGCAGTCATCGTGGCGTTGCATGGCATGAGCGACTATTCGAACGCCTTCACCCCGGTCGGCGAATGGCTCGCCGGCCGTGACATCACGACGTTGGCTTATGACCAGCGCGGCTTTGGACAGTCGGAACATCCAGGCCTTTGGGCCGGTGGCGCGTTGCTGCGCCGGGATCTCTCGGACGCAGTCGCTGCTGCGCGACAGAGATACCCGCACGTGCCGGTTTTTGCGATGGGCGAAAGCATGGGCGCCGCCGTCATCCTTTCCGCGCTTGCGGGAAAAGATCCGCCGAAAGCGGATGGCGTGATCCTCGTCGCGCCGGCAGTCTGGTCGCGTGCGGATATGCCATGGTCGTACCGCACCGCGCTTTGGCTCGCCTCGCACACGTTTCCCGGCATGCATGTTTCGGGAAAAGGTTTGAAGATCTGGCCGTCAGACAACATCGCGCTCTTGCGCCAGCTTGCACGCGACCCTCTGTTCCAGCACTCGACTCGCACCGATGCCGTCTATGGACTCGTCAACCTGATGGATGAAGCGCGCCACGCGCCCGCGCACTTGCCGACGCCGTCACCGCCGATTCTCTTTCTCTACGGCAAGCAGGATCAAGTCATTCCGAGAGAACCGACCGAAGCGGTGGTGAAGGCGCTGGGCGATCGCGCCGAAGTCCACCGTTACGAGCATGGCTATCACATGCTCCTGCGCGACCTCGATGCCGAGGTCGTGTGGCACGATCTAGCGGACTGGATCGACCGGCGCGCCGCTACGGCCTCGGCGGCGGCGCCTGCAACAGTTCGATGACGTAGCCGTCCGGGTCCTTGGCCAGTCCGACGACATTGTTTCCGAACGATGGCAGTGGCTCCGGTTCGCGCGTCACTTCGCAGCCTTCCTCGCGGATGCGCGCCGCCACTGCCTTGGGGTCGCTGACATAAAAGACGAGCTTGACGGGATTGTCTTTGTAGTTGCGCTGGGAGCCGTCGGTATAGTGCATCAGCACGACGGCGTTGCGGCCTTCATGGCCGAGAATGATCTCGTCCATATAGTCGATGCTGATCTTGTGCATCTCCTGCATCCCGAGTGCGCGGACATAAAAGCCTGCCGAGCGTTTCAAGTCGCTGACGCCGATACCTGTCGCGCCGATATAATCTGCCGAACGTGCCATCTTCATCATCCCACGCGGTTCCATTTTGATGAGAGCAGATAGATGCCGGGCGCACAATATGAGCCGCGCGCGCTGTTATAGTCGGGCCGAGTCTCAGAGCGAGGATGGCGATGCTCGAAACCGTCAAGCATGAACTGGCCGATACCGAACACAGGCTTCTGACGGATCTACGCCAGATCCGCCGCCGCCATCGGGGCCAAACCTCGCGCCGGCCTCCGGTCAAACTGACGCTCGGCCAGCGCATTGCCGACATGGTCGCCTCGAACATGGGTTCGTGGCGCTTCATCATCATCCAGTCGGCCATCCTGATCGTCTGGATCATCCTGAACATCACGGCCTGGGTCGAGCGCTGGGATCCCTATCCCTTCATCCTCTTGAACCTGGCTTTGTCGTTTCAGGCCGCCTATGCCGCACCGTTCATCATGATGAGCCAGAACCGCCAGCAGGAGATCGACCGCCAGGCGGCCGAACACGACTATCAGGTCAACGTCAAGGCCGAACTCGAGATCGAACTTCTGCACGAAAAGATCGACAAGCTGCGCGAGCAGGAGGTGGTGCAGCTGACGCAAGCCGTCGCCGATCTGAGCGAGCTGCTCAAACGCGAGCGCTCAGGCGGGAATGCGAACCGGTAGCTTGGTGTAGCCGAGCACGAAATTCGAAGACACGCGCTCCGACTCGCCGACGACATCGATCTTCGGGAACCGCTTCATGATCTCCTCCCACAGGATGCGCAGTTGCATCTCTGCCACGCGATTTCCCATGCAGCGATGGATGCCGAAGCCGAACGAGACGTGATGGCGCGAGCGCTCGCGGTCGATGATGAATTCATTGGCGCGCTCGATCACGTCCTCGTCGCGGTTGCCCGAGACGTACCACATCACGACGCGATCGCCCTTTTTGATCTTGTGACCCTTGAAATCGATGTCCTCGAGCGCGGTCCGCCGCATATGCGCGAGCGGCGTCTGCCAACGAATGATCTCGGAGACCATGTTGGTGATGAGCGCGGGATTTTGCCGCAGCTTCTCGTATTCGCCGGGGTGCTGGTTCAACGCCAGCAACCCGCCCGTGATCGAATTGCGGGTGGTGTCGTTGCCGCCGACGATCAGGAGCATCAGATTGCCGAGATACTCGATCGGATTGTCGACCATGTCGCTGGTCGCCGGATCGTGCGCCAGGAGCGAGATGAAATCGAACTTCGGCGCCGCCTTCTTGCGCTCGTGCCACAGCTTCGTGAAATAGGCGAGGCACTCCATCAGGATTTCCTGCCGCCGCGCCATCGTGATGGCGGCGTTGCCGACAGTCTCCGACGACGTCGTGGTATCGGACCAATAGGGCAGGAGGTGGCGGTCTTCCCAGGGAAAGTCGAACAGCGTCGCCAGCATCTGGGTGGTCAGTTCGATCGAGACGTGGTCGACCCAGTTGAACGTCTCGCCACGCGGCAGACCGTCCAGGATCTGGCCGACACGTTGGCGGATGAGCGCTTCGAGATCGGCGAGTCGTGCGGGCGCGACCGCCGGCGCCGCGGCATGGCGCTGCACATCATGCTTGGGCGGATCCTCCGCGATGAACATCGGCGGCGCGAAGTCGGGCGGGTTGTCGCCGATGACGATGTTGTGTTGCGAGGAGAAGACGCGATGGTTGGCGTCCACCGCGACGATGTCGTGGAACTTGCTGATCGACCAATAGGCGCCGTGCATGCTCTCGGCGCAGTAGTGCACCGGCGCTTCCTTGCGCAGACGCTCGAAGAACGGCCAATGCGTGTTGCTGGCGAAGCGCTCCGCCTTGCTGACGTCGAGCGTGTCGAGCGGCGTCGACCAGGCTTCCTCGCGGGCGCGCTCCAGCGCGGTTGCAGTTTGGACGGTCACGATGGCCTCCCCAGCGAAGTGCGAGCCTAGTCAACTTGGCGTCGAACACAAATCGCGCTCGCGTTGCGAAGGTGTCAGCACGCGTCGGGTGAGTACAATCTACACATATGACGTAAAGTAATTTGTTCTGTTCAATTACACAGTAAGCATTTGAAATCATTTGCGAATACTCGTTTGAGTGCGTAACGCTCGAAGCCGTCGATTTTCAACACGATTTCGAGCGGGGTGAACGTGGGTTTTCCGATTGTGCCGCATCAGCGCTCAGCTGCTGCGAAGACAGCGTCTATTCGCGGACTCGTCCAAGGACTCCTCATTCTCGCGGCACTCACGGTTCCGCAAGCCGCGCAAGCCAGCTGTACGCCTGTGACGTCGACGGCCTCGCCGGTGACGAACTCGATCGTCACCTGCACCGGTACAACGCTCAATCAGAACATGCCCTTCGGATTTGGCGTGGGCTACGGCACGTTTACCGAGAACGGTGACACGATCGACGTGCAATCGGGTGCATCGGTCACAGGAGACGCGCAGGGATTTGGTCTGGAAGACGGCAATACCGTCAATAATTCCGGCACGATCACCGGCGGAAATGCCGGCATCAGCACATTTGGGGGCGCAAACATCACCGTCAACAATCTCACGTCAGCTTCGGCGATTGCGGGCTCTGGCAGCGGTCTCTCTGTCACCAACGTCCTCCTCAGCAACGCCGGCATGATTACCTCGGTCGGCGACGGCATCCTTGCCACCGGATCCGTGACCCTCGCGAGCAACACCGGCTCCATCATCGCGACCGATACATCATTCGGGGTCGGCATAAGCGCGAATTCCGTGAGCGGAAGTAATGCCGGGCTCATCTCGGGGGCGATTGCGATCACGACCTCGGGATCGGGAGGCGACATCAATCTCACCAGCAATTCCGGGACGATTGAGGCTACCAGTCCCTTTGCCATTTTTTCGGGCGGCAATATCGTCATCGGCTCAAACTCCGGCAGCATCGTCGGTGAGCTCAACGCCGTTGGGAGGATCACCGTCAACAATACGAACACAGGCAGCATCACCGCAACGGATCCAGTTTTTTCCGACGCCATCAACACGAACAGCGACGTTACGGTCACGAATTCTGGGAGCATTAACGGTACGGCAGGCGCCATACACGGCGACAATATCAACGTTACGAACAATTTTGGAGGAATTATCAGAAGCGATAGCGTCGCAATCGATGGTTTCAACATGACGACGTTGGTCAACGACGGCACTGTTAGCGGCGGAACCGGTGATGCCGTCGGTGCCGACACTGCCAGCGTCACGAACAACGCCACCGGCATTATCGAATCGACCGGAACTAATTCCATCGCGATCGGTACCAACAATCTCCTATTGAACAACGCGGGCATCGTGAGAGAGTTGGCGGACGCTATATTTTCTGCGGTGGACACTCTTGTTCTGGAGGCCGGCAGTACCAACTCCGGTACCATTGCTGGAAATGCCGCCGCCATAGCGGCGGAAGACTTCAACCTCGCGAATTCCGGCACCATTACCGCAAATGGTTTTGGTCTAGTCGCGTTCGTCAACCTCAACCTGACGAATTCCGGCACCATCTCGGCGAAGGGCGTCGACGGATTTGAGACGTTCGCCATCGATGCTACCGCCGCCGATATCGTCAACACGTCATCGGGGATCATCTCCGGAGCGGACATTGGAGCGAACGCGACCAATGTTCTTAACCTCACGAATTTCGGCACCGTCATTGCCGATCGCCGCACGCTCATTGCGGATGTCGCCAACATCACGAATTCCGGCACCATCACGGCGACCGGCGCGTTGGGCTTGCAGGCCATCGCCGTCATTTCGAACACGGCCACTATCATCAACACATCGTCCGGCAACATTTCCGCGACAGGACCGGCTTCCGACAGCGATGCGATCAATGTCCAGATGGATGGCGCGACTATCGACAACGCGGGCATGATCTCGAGCACCGGCCGTTCAGCGATACGCGTCGGCAGCAATGCAAGCATCATCAACGAGAGCGGCGGAACCATCATCGGCGTGACGGGCATCGTGTTCCGTGATGCCACCGCGATGAATGTTCCGGTCGTCAACGGTGACGTGTTCAATGCCGGTACGATCACCGGCACCGGCGGCATAGCGATCAATTTTGCCTTCACGCCCGGTTCGGGCCCGATGACGCTGACGCTTGGACCGGGCTCGGTGATCAACGGCACCGTGCTCGGCACAGGCGACGACGTCTTCCAACTCGGCGGCAAAGGCAGCGATACGTTTGACGTCGATAACATCGGAGCGACGCAGCAATATCAGGGCTTCACGACGTTCAACAAAGTCGGCAGCTCGATCTGGACCTTGACGGGAACAGGCGCGCAGCACTGGTCCGTCATCAGCGGCACGCTCATCGGCGATACCAACAGCCTCGGCGCGACGACGTACCCAGTCAGTGCCGGAGCGACGCTCGAATTCAAGCAGGATTTCGACGGCGCGTACTCCGGTGCGGTCACGGGCGGGGGCAGCTTCGCCAAAGATGGCGCGGGCACACTGATTCTCACGGGCGACAACACCTACGCCGGCGGCACGACGATTTCCGGCGGCACGTTGCAAATCGGCGATGGCGGCACGACTGGCTCCATCACGGGTGATATCGAGGCTGACGGTTCGCTCGCCTTCGACCGGTCCGATACCTTCACCATCAACGGTGTGATTTCCGGCATCGGCAACGTCAATCAGAACGGCTCCGGCACGACGATTCTGACGGCGGCGAATACCTATGGCAGCGGCACCTTCATCAACTCCGGCACCTTGGCATTGTCCGGCGCGGGCAGTATCGCTGCTTCCAGCGACGTTTTGGACAGTGGGATGTTCGATGTGTCCGCCGCCGCCGGTGGAGTCTCGATCACATCCCTTGAAGGAAATGGTCGCGTCATCCTTGGGGCCAATTCGCTCACGCTGACAGCTCCAACCGGCTTCTTTGGCGGCATCATCAGCGGCTCGGGCGCCTTGATCGTGATCCGCGGAACCGAAACGCTCACCGGCGACAACACCTACACCGGTGGCACATTGATCGACGGCGCCAAGCTCAACATCGGTGCCGGCGGAAAATCCGGCTCGATACAAGGCAACGTCATCGACAATGGCAGCCTCACTTTCAGCCGGTCGAATACGATCTTGTTCGCAGGCGCGATTTCCGGAAGCGGCAGCGTCAGCCAGATCGGTTCCGGTATCACGATCCTGACCGGGTTCAACACCTATTTGGGCGGCACGACGATCTCCGCCGGTGCGCTACAGATAGGCAATGGCGGCACCGCCGGTTTCCTCATCGGCAATGTCGCCGACAATGGCATCCTTGCTTTCGATCGCTCCGACTTCACCTTTGGCGGCACGATTTCCGGCTCGGGAAGCGTCAGCCAGATCGGTCCGGGCACCACGATCCTGACCAGCAACAACAGCTACACGGGCAGTACGACGATCTCCGCAGGCACGCTGCAGCTCGGCAGTGGTGGAACGACCGGTTCGATTCAAGGCGACGTCGTCGACAATGGCACGGCCGCCATCGACCACTCCGACACGGTTCTTTTTGACCACGTGATCTCGGGCACCGGCGGCTTTGTCCAGCTAGGCTCAGGCACGACCATCCTGACGGGCGCCAACACCTACACGGGCGGCACGATGATTTCCGCCGGCACGCTGCAGGTCGCTAACGGTGGAACGTCGGGCTCCATCGTCGGCGATGTCGGCGACAATGGCACGCTGGTCTTCGACCGTTCTGATTCCTTCACCATCGCGGGCGCGATCTCTGGCGCCGGCGGCGTCAGCCAGATCGGAACGGGCACCACCATCCTGACGGGCACCAACACCTACACCGCCGGCACGACGATTTCCGCCGGCACGTTGCAACTCGGCAATGGCGGAACGTCCGGCTCGATTAAGAGCTTTGTCGTGGATAATGGCACGCTTGTTTTCGACCGCTCGGATACCGTGACGCTCGCTTTCGCTATTTCGGGCAGCGGCAGCGTCAACCAAATCGGTTCCGGTGTCACGATCCTGACGGCAACGAGCACTTACACCGGTCCAACGTCGGTCACGTCCGGCACGCTCGAGGTGAATGGCTCCATCGCCAATTCAGCGACCACCGTGAATAGCGGCGCAACGCTGAAAGGCAACGGCACGGTCGGTAGCCTGACGCTGGCCACCGGCGGCACCGTCGCGCCGGGAAATTCGATCGGCACGCTCCATGTCGCCGGAAATGTCAGCTTCGCGGCAGGCTCGATCTTCCAGGTCGAGGCGAATCCAGACGGCATGGCCGATCTCATCGATGCGACCGGTAGCGCGACGATCGATCACGGCGCGACAGTGCAGGTGATCGCGGCTCCAGGCACCTACACGTTCGGAACGACTTATAAGATCGTTTCCGCGGCGGGCGGCGTGAGCGGCACCTTCGCCGGCTTTTCGCTCAATACGCCGATCTTGACGGGCCAACTGGTCTATGGCGCCAATTTCGTCGACCTGGTGTTGTCGCCGGCCGACATCGATTTGAGGCCGTTCGAACACACGCCGAATGAAATCGCGACGGGCGCGGCGGTCAAGGCGGGCGGTCCGCTCAGCACGATCTTCGGCAAATTCCTGGCTCTGCAGCCCGACCTGACCTTCATCACCGGCGCACTTGATGAGCTCTCGGGCGAAATTTATCCCAGTCTCGAGACTGATGAACTCGAGAACACGCAAGTGGTTCGCCAGTCGATTCTGGATCGCTTGCGCCAATCGACAACCGGTGATGCCTCGGGTCTCTTGGCGCCAACGGCAGCGCAATCGCGCACGATTGTCGACGGGCTCACCATGTGGACGCATGTCTTCGCCGAGACCGGCTCGGTGGACAGCGACGGCAACGCCGCCGAGAGCCACCAGAACCAGTCCGGATTCCTCGCCGGCATCGATGCGGCGCTTGGCAATCACGCCACGCTCGGCATTGGCGGAGGTTATACGCACTCGCATCTCAATCAACGCACCAGCAGCGCGAGCGGCGGCAACGACTACGTTATCGCATCCGGCGGCTGGTCGGATGGGCCGTTCGTGCTTCGCGCGGGCGGCAGTTATGCATGGGGGAGTCGCAACGTGACGCGCCATGTGTCGTTCCCGGGCTTCAGCGAGACCTTGATCAGCAAGGAGGACGAGCACGCCTCGCAGATCTTCGGCGAAGCCGCTTACGCCAGCAAAGTGTCGGATCTGGCGCTTGAACCGTTCGCTGGCGTTGCGTGGACCGATGCGGCCACCGCGTCCTTCGCCGAAACCGGCGGCTCGGCTGCGCTGTCGGGCAGGGGAGGCGATTCCTCGACAGCCTTTACGAGCCTCGGTCTCCGACTCGCAACCAACGCCTTCGGTGGTGACAACCTTGCTTTCACGCCACGTGCGGCGGTGGCATGGCAGCACGCGTTCGGCAGCCTGCGGCCGCAGCAATTCGTCACCTTCGAGGACACGCGTCAAAGCTTCCTCGTGCTCGGCACGGCCATCGACGCCGACATGGCGAATGTCGAAGTCGGCTTGGACGCGAAGATCGGCGACAATGCCAAACTCGCCATCGGCTATGAGGGCCTTCTCTCGGGCCGCGTGCATCTCAACACGCTCCATGCAGGACTTAGCTGGACCTTTTGATCGAGTCTGCGCGGCGGCAGCGCAGCGCGGCCTTGCCAGGTCGGGCTTTTCCTGCATGCTGCGGCCCGCACGGCGGCGTTCTCGATCGGAGCTTTGGTGGATAACAGGTCAACTGCGGCGCCAGCCGTCGCTGTCCCGCCGTCTGGTGTGGAAGCCTTCGGCTACCGGCAGGAGTTGAAACGTTCGCTGGGCCTGTTCGATCTTCTGATCTACGGCCTCGTCTTTATCGTTCCGACGGCGCCGTTTCCCGTTTTCGGCATCGTCTTCAACGCCAGCAAGGGCATGGTCCCGCTCGTCTATGCCGTCGGGCTGGTTGCCATGGTCTTCACGGCCTGGAGCTACATGACCATGTCGCTGGCATTTCCGGTGGCTGGATCGGTCTACACCTATGCCAGCCGCAGCCTCGGCGAAGTCGCCGGCTTTTTTGCCGGATGGGGCATTCTGCTCGACTATCTGCTGACGCCGACGCTCATCTATGTCGTCTGTGCGATCGCGGTCCACACCGTTGTGCCGGGCATACCGAAGGGCGTGTGGGTCGTTCTGCTGCTCAGCTTCAGCACGATGGTGAATTTCTTCGGCATCGAGACCGCGACGCGCATAAATATCGCGTTGTTGGCCCTGCAGCTTGTTCTGCTGGCGGTGTTTCTGGTTCTTGCCGTGATCGCGCTGATGCATGGCGTCGCGGGCGCGCATCTCTCCATTACGCCGCTCTACAACTCGAAGCTGATTACGCCGCACATTATATTCGGCGCGCTGTCGCTCGCGGTTCTGAGCTTCCTGGGATTTGATGCCGTCTCGACGCTCGCGGAGGAGACGGTCGGCGGGCCGCATCTCGTCGGCCGCGCCACGATTCTGTCGCTCTGCCTCGCTGCATTCCTATTCGTCGTGCAGACCTACCTCGCGTCGCTGTTTGTGCTTGGACGCACGCACTTCGCGCCCGGCAATGAAACCGAAACGGCCTTCTACGGCATCATGACGACAGTCGGCGGCGTCTGGTTCAAGTCGATCGTTTCTATTCTGGGCGTGTTGGTCTCCGGCATTCCCGCCGCGCTGACAGCGCAGGCCGCGACGGCACGCCTGCTCTACGGCATGGCGCGTGATCGCAAGCTTCCGAAATTCCTCAGCCATGTGCAGGCGGCTCGCAAGGTTCCGGACTATGCGATCGCCGCCGTGGCACTTGTCACGCTGGTGCTGGGGTTACTCCTCGTCAGCCAGCTCGAACTTTTGACGTCGATGGTGAGCTTCGGCGCACTGCTCGGCTTTCTCTTGCTCCACTGTTCAGTGATCGCACATGGCGTTCGCACCGGCCAGTTGCGTCACTGGCTGCGCTTTCTTCTGAGCCCTGCCATTGGATTTGCGATCATCGCCTATGTGCTCATCAACGCCCAAGCAAACGCCCAGATCGCCGGCACGGCTTGGCTCGCGGCCGGCGTAGTGATTCTGTTGACTCTCAAGCTCAGTGGCCGCCCGGCGGCGCTGATGGAATCGGGAAGTCCGCCGGCGGATTAGGGCAGTAAAGCATCGGCTCAGCCTTGCTTACCCCACACTTGCGACTATGATTTTCGCGGCAAGTGCGTAGGGGGCGTCAATGGCAATTTCCAGGAAATCGATGTTGTTGGCCGGTGCCGTGGCGGTGTTCGCTTCGGGCTCTGCGCAAGGTGCCATTGAAACTGTCGTGGTCACGGCGGAACGGCGCTCGGAAGATATCCAGGCGGTTCCGATCTCGATTCAGGCCTTCACTGCCAAGCAGATCACCGATCTCGGCATCAAGTCGTCGATCGACATCAGCCAGTTCACGCCAAACCTCGACATCGCGCTCGTGGCCGGCAACGGCAACCAGCCGATCATCACCATTCGCGGCGTCGGCCTGAATGACTACGACACGAACAACGCCGGCCCCAACGGCGTCTATCTCGACGATGTCTATTTGAGTTCGCCAGCCTCGCAGACGTTCCAAACGTTCGATCTGGACCGGATCGAGGTGCTGAAGGGTCCGCAAGGCACGCTCTATGGACGAAACACCAGTGGCGGGGCGATCAATTTCATCAGCGCCAAGCCGAGCGATGAGTTCACCGGCAATCTCCATGCGGAATACGGCGCCTATGGCACTTACCAGATCGAAGGCGCAATCGGCGGCCAGATCACCGACGGGCTCGATGGCCGCATCGCCGTCGTCCACAACGGCTCGGGCGGCTACACGCTGAACGCATTCACCGGCAACCGGGAAAATGGCGCCAACAACTATGCCGGCCGCGCCCAGTTGCAGTGGAAGCCGATCGACGATCTGACCGTGCTGCTCAATGTCCATGGCGGAACGGTGGCGAACCGACCGGCGGAGTATCGCCATCTTGGTGCGCTGGATCCGGTGGATTTCAGCCTTTGCAGTGTGGCGCGCACATTTTCGAAAAATAGCGACTGCATCGACCTCTTCGGCTATGGCACGCCCAAGAACTTCTACGGCGGCGCGTATAATCGTCTGGAACATTTGAAGGTTCACAATTTCGGCGTATCGCTCCGCGGCGACTACGTCATGGGCGACATCACGTTCACGTCGCTCTCCGCGTTCGAGCACAACGACAAGATACATCCCGAAGACACCGACACGTCGCCCAACCGCCTTCTCGAAATCAATTTCGGCGTGCGCAATGCGACCTTTACGCAGGAATTTCGCGCCGACTGGAACACCCAGGACAACGATCTGATTGCCGGTCTCTATTATCTCGACGAGAATCTGCATCAGAACCAGCCGCTGTTCATACTCCTCGACTGGGACATCAAGAATCCTTTCGGGATTTCCGGCGACGGCATCGCAGAAATCGCGACCGACCAAAGCAAGCAAATCACCGACTCTTACGCGGCCTTCATCCACGACACCTATGACGTCACCGACCAGCTCAAAGTAACGCTTGGCGGGCGCTTCACCGGCGAAAGCAAGAGCTTCCTGTATTCTGGCGGAGCGACGTTTCAGTCGGGCGGCATGGATCATTTTCCCCCGATCACGCCGATCGTTCCGCCGCCGGGCGAATCCTTCAACAAGAAGCTGTCGAACACATCCTTCAACTGGCTTGCTTCGGTGAGCTATCACTTCACCGACGACATCATGGCGTATGCCAGCGTCAGCACTGGCTTCAAGAGCGGCGGCTTCAACGGCAGCTTCATCGGTGCGACGCCCGACCCGGCCCTGGTGGAAGCGCAGTTGAAGCCGATCAAACCGGAACAGGTCACGGCCTACGAGATCGGCGAAAAGGCCAGCCTCTACGACGGGCGACTGACTTTCAATGCTTCGCTCTTCTATAGCGACTATCGCAATGAGCAGGTGTTCATCCTCGTCCCGATTGCTCCGCTCGTAGCCATCAACATCCTGACGAACGCCAAGAAGGCGCATATGATGGGCGCTGACCTCGAGGTCATTGGCAAGCCGATCGACAATCTCACTCTGTCCGCCACACTCGGTTTGTTGCAGTCGAAAATCGATTCCAACGAACCGATCGCCGGCAGCCCGCCAGATCTGGTCTTCGACCATGGCCACCAACTGCCACTCTCTCCACACGTCACCCTTTCGACGTTTGCCGACTACAAGTGTCCGGTTTGGGAGGGAATGCTCGATCTGCAATTCTCCGCCAACTACAAGAGCCACCAGTTCTTTGATTTGATAAACAGCCCCTTCCTCACGCAACGCGCCTATTGGCTGGAGAATGCGCGCATCGGCTACACCTTCGACGACAATCAGTGGGAGGTCGCGGGCTTTGTGCGCAACATTTCGGGCGAAAAATACTTCCTCGATATCTTCGACTTGAGCTTCGTCGGGTTCTATCAGGGCATTCTCGGTGCGCCACGTACCTACGGTGCAGAAGTGAATTACCACTTCTGAGCGGCGTCTGCTGCGGAACTCCGGCGGCTGGACTTGCCGCTCCATATGCGTAACGTTGGTCCCTTCTCGGGCACGGCGCTTCGGCCGCGCGCAACGAACAGGCGGCAGTCATGGCTGAGGAAGAGCGAGCCGCCGATCCCCAACGCCTTGTCGTTCGCAACATCACGGCCGCAACCGTCGGCAATGCGCTCGAGTTCTACGACTTCATAACCTACGGCTTCTTCGCCATTCAGATCGGTCGCTGCTTTTTTCCCGAGGCCAATGCCTACGTCAATCTGATGCTGTCCCTTGCGACCTTCGGCGCGGGCTTCATCACGCGGCCGATCGGCGGCATCGTCATTGGCTCCTACGCCGATCGCGCCGGTCGCCGCCCGGCCATGATCCTGAGCTTCACGCTGATGGGTGTCGCGATCATCGCGATGGCGCTCATTCCGTCCTACGCACGAATCGGAATCGCCGCACCGATCCTGGCCGTTCTCGCGCGCATGGTTCAGGGTTTTTCGCTGGGCGGCGAAGTCGGACCGACGACGGCGTATCTGCTGGAGTCCGCACCGTTGCACCGCCGAGGCTTCGTGGTGGCCTGGCAGGCTGCGAGCCAGGCGATCGCCGCGACGCTGGCGGGCCTCGTCGGACTCATTCTCGCGTCGACGCTCTCGGTGTCGGCGCTCACCGACTATGGCTGGCGCATCGCCTTTCTGCTCGGCGCCGTCACACTTCCTGTCGGACTGTGGATGCGACGTGGCCTACCGGAGACGCTGCACGAGCCGGAGCATCATCCCGTCGTGCACTCGGCTAAGGCGGCCAATGTGTTTGCGACGTTCAGCCAGAATGCGCGCATTATCATTCTCGGTCTCCTCGTGCTCGCGAGCGGCACCATCAGCACATACATTTTCAACTATCTGACGACGTTTGCGCAGGGCACGCTCAAGATGACGCCGACCGCTGCCTTCGCGGGCACGTTCGCGCAGAATGTGATCTCGCTTTTCGCGGTGCTCTTCGGCGGCTGGCTCTCCGACCGCATCGGCCGCAGGCCTGTGATGATCTATCCGCGCTTTCTTTTCCTCATCCTTATTCTCCCGATGTTCTATTGGATGGTCGATGCGCGCAGCGCCACGGCGCTCATCGTCGGATCTGGGGTTTTGTCGTTGCTGAGTTCAGTCGGCGGCGGCGCCTTCTATGCCGCGTTGACCGAGAGCCTGCCCAAGCGCATTCGTGGCGGCGCGTTTGCGACGATCTATGCGTTTTCCATCGCGATTTTCGGCGGCACGACGCAACTTGTCGTCACTTGGCTGATCCACGTAACCGGCAATCCTCTGGCGCCGGCTTATTATTGGCTGGTCGCTGCGACGATTGGTACGGGTGCCGCGATGGCCATCATCGAAAGTGCGCCGGTTCGCGCCATTTCCAGGCCGGTTCTGGCCGAATAATCCGTGTGCGGCTGATCGCCCAAAATCCCGCGGCAGGATTGAAAATATGGTTAAAATATAGTTAGTTAGCATCCGATTGCGGCTTCGGGGCGACCGTACTCTATGAATATTTCGACCGGCACGGACTGGCACGGCCGTGACCTGACCCTCGTGCCCTTCGTCACGCGGCATCTTTTCCGGCCGATCGCGCTTCTGTGCGTCGAGCTTGCGCTTTACGCCTTTGCGGTGATCGCCGCCGTCATCAGCACCTCGCTCCTCGCCAAGTTCGGCTTTGCCTTCCTCGCGGGCGTCTTGACCGCAACGCTTGCGATCATCGGTCACGACAGCGCGCATCGCGGTGGCACGCGCTATTCCTGGCTAAACCGGCTGATCGGAACGCTCGGCTTTCTGCCCGCGCTCCATCCCCTGAGCCGTTGGGCGCATCATCACAACCAGGTCCACCACCGCTACACGGCGCAGATCGGCGTCGACAATGCCTATTCGCCGATGACGGTCGCGGACTATCGCGCGGCGTCGCCGGCGCGCCAGGCCTATTATCGGTTCCAGCGCAGCGTCTGGGGCCAGCCGCTCTTCTATCTCATCGACATCTGGGCGCCGAAGATCTTTGCACCCGGCGTGAGCGAACGCCGCACGTTCCGCGCCCGTGACTATTGGGACATTGCGTTCGTCTATGTCTGGCTCGTGGCGCTGCTGGCGGGATTGACCTGGCTCTCGCTCCGCTATGGTGGCGCGACAAGTGTCGGTGCCGCCTTTGCCAACGCGGCGGTCTTTGGACTCCTCGTGCCGTTCCTGGTGTGGAATCTCTTCATCTCGTTCGTGACCGTCATTCAGCATACCGGGCCGGAGGTCCGCTGGTCGGTACCGACAGGACGGCCTTCGACGCCCGAGCAGAAGATGTACGGCACGGTCCGAATCCGTTTCCCGGAAGCGATCGATCTTCTCTTTCATCGTTTGATGCAGCACACCGCGCATCACTTGAACCCGATCATCCCTCTTTATTCATTGAAGGCGGCTCAACTGAGTTTAGACGAGGGGCATCCCGACAAGGTCATCAATGTGCACTGGACGCCCGCCTACCACATGCGGCTGACGCGCGCGTGCAAGCTCTACGATCCGCAATCCGACGGCTGGTGCGACTTCGAGTTTCTTCCGACGGCAGGTCGTCCGAAGTAGTTGCAGGCGGGGCGTTGGACAGAAAACCGGGATTGTTGTCATCACCGTCACTTCACCTACGACTACGGTGCGCTCCTAATCGTAGGGATGGAGCGAGAGTGCAGATGAACTGTCGCTTCCAACAAGTAGGAAAAACTTCGCGGGTTCAGGAGCCTTTCACGTAGCCAAGTGCTTCTACTATTCGTCCATCTCGAACTCGCATGATATTGACACCTCGAATTGACTCGTTGGCGTTCTCGCCCCAGCGCAGCCGCCACAGTATGATGCCGCGTTCGCCGTACGCGGTGACGCTCTCAGGTTCGAATTGAGTTCCGGTCGCGGTTGCGATCCGGGTCCACAAGCTGACGCATGCATCTCGGCCGTCGTGCCGAGAGCCATTCGGCGCAGGTTGTGTGTTTTCGATGAAGCAGTCCTCGGCCACCAAATCGACTAGCGCGTGTGGATCGTGGTTGAGAAATACATCATTGAAACGGCGCAGAAGCGCTTCCGTTTCAAGGCTTTTTGGATCATCGGTCGGCATCTTTAGTGTTCTCCGGGGACGGAACATCCACTAGGGGACCCTGAAGCCTATTCTCCAGAAACACCAAGGGCTGTCAGCAACGTTCATTGGTCTTCAGTGAGGCGAGAGTCGGCCCAGGCCGCGTTTGAGCCTGAGGGCAACCAGATGTCCACTTTGCGCCAATAGCGGACTATGTCGGCGTCTTGCAACGGAGTCACGCACTGCACACTTTCACACGGTGACGGGTGCACGGATTTTGCACAGCCTTAGCGACGTTTTGGCTCCAATTAGCACCCTTAAATTCCGCATTCGTTCGTATTTAGACCGAAGCAGCATCAACGAATTCTAACGATTTCAAGAAATTATTGGTGGGCGCGATAGGGATTGAACCTATGACCCCTCCCGTGTGAAGGGAGTGCTCTCCCGCTGAGCTACGCGCCCGTCCCAGGACGGAGAAGCGGACCTATAGGGTGGCGCCGCCCAAGGCGTCAAGCGTCGCGCGAGGCGCGTTCGTCAATTGCGCGGCCGCTCAAGCTGACGTTTGATGGTCCACGACGAGCGGGAGGGGCGCGTGAAAGAAGAGACGCCGAAGAAGAATCTGTTCGCGAAAATCGGTCTCTCGCTTTTCGCGCTCAGCGTTTGCGGTGCAGTGCTGGTCCTGCCTTACGTGGCCGCGCTGGAAGCGAACGCGCTCGCGGCCGCCGCCCAGCGTGCCCATGTCGAGGTCTGGCAGGCCCTGATCGTTTCCGTCGCGCAGTCGGTGGTCCTTTTGGGAGTGGCCGTGTTCGCAGGTCTTTGGGCCTCGCGCCAGCTTGGTCTTCGTACGCCGTTGTTCACCGCGCTGTACTCCGACGCGCCGGCACCGGACAAGACGCTTCAGACACTGCTTCTCGCTTTCGGCTTGGGCGTCGCCACCGCTATCGTCATTGCCGCTGTCGACCGTTTCGTGTTCCAGAACTTCGCCTCGGTGTCTTTGCTCATCGAGCGCGCGCAGGCCGGCGCGATCCATCCCGTCCGCTGGCGCGGCTTCCTCGCCTCTTTCTATGGCGCCTTCGACGAAGAAATCCTGATGCGCCTCGGTTTGCTGTCGCTGCTCGCTCTGCTGTTTCGCACCATTGCTCGGTGGGGCGGTTCCGACGCCACCGCACTTCCGGCCCGCGTCTTCTGGGCCGCCAATATCGTGACGGCGTTGGCGTTCGGTTTGGGCCATCTGCCGGCGACCGCAGCCATCGCGCCTCTGACGGGTGCGCTCATCGTCCGTGCCGTGGTCTTGAACGGCGCGGCCGGACTTGTCTTCGGCTGGCTCTACAGGCGCTTCGGACTGGAGTGGGCGATGGCATCGCACTTCGGCGCCGATCTCGTTCTTCACGTCGTCATCGGCGGCTAAGCGTCAACGCTTCGTCACACGCCACACAGCATTGCCGACATCGTCGGCGACGAGAAGCGCGCCCTTCTGGTCGATCACCACGCCAACCGGCCGGCCTTGCGCTTCTCCGGCGGCTGAGAGAAATCCGCCGAGCACTTCGGTCGGCATGCCGCTCGGACTGGCGCCTGCGAACGGCACGAAGATCACGCGGTAACCGGCGCGCGGATCACGATTCCACGAGCCATGCTGGCCGATGAACACCCCATGCGCGAAACGATCGCCAAGATCGGCGCGCTCCGAGAAGCAGAGGCCGAGCGACGCGGTATGCGAACCCAGCGCATAATCGGGCACGATCGCCTTTGCCACGAGATCAGGCCGCTGCGGCTGAATACGGACGTCGACGTGCTGGCCATAGTAGCTGTAAGGCCAGCCATAGAAGCCGCCGTCCTTCACCGCCGTCATGTAGTCCGGCACGAGGTCGCTGCCGATTTCGTCGCGCTCGTTGACGGCCACCCACAACGCATTGCTGCCAGGCGCCCAGTCCATGCCGTTGCCGTTGCGAATACCCGAGGCAAAGATGCGATGCGCGCCGGTTGCCGGATCGACTTCCCAGATGTCGGCGCGGCCTTCCTCGGCCGCCATGCCTTTGTCGCCGACATTGCTGTTGGAACCGATCGTCACATAGAGCTTCTTGCCGTCGCGGCTGGCGATGACATTCTTGGTCCAGTGATGATTGATCGTGCCGGCGGGCAGATCGACGATCTTGCGTCCCGCGACGGTGATCCGCGTGTCGCCTTCGTGATAGGGAAATGCCAGCACGGCATCGGTGTCAGCGACATAGAGCGTGTCGCCAACGAGTGTCATGCCGAACGGCGTGTTCAATCCCTTGATGAAGACGTAACGCTTGTCGGCGACGCCGTCGCCGTCGCTGTCACGCAATAGGATGATGCGATTGGGACTTGGGGCGCTGGCGCCGACAAGGTTGAATACATACTTGGCCACGAAGCCGCGCAGACCTTTCTGATCATCGGGCTGCGGCGGTGCCGTGGTTTCCGCGACGAGGACATCGCCATTCGGAAGGACATAGAGCCAGCGCGGATGAGTAAGCCCCTCTGCAAATGCCGAAACGGCAAGGCCAGGCGCGGCATGGGGCTTGCCGTTCTTCGGCCAGCCGACGGCTTTGGCAAAGTTGATGGTCGGAAGAAAGGTCGGATTTGGATCCGTCAGCACCGGATGCGGTCCGTAGCCGGCGGCTTCGGGAAGCTTGGCTTTCTCGCCGCAGCCGGAAAGTGCGATGGCGAACGTCAAGGCGGCGATGACTGCAATGATTCTCATGATCTGACCCGGGAGTCGGTATTAGAAACGATTTCGGTCCAGTCTGGTTGCTACATAGCGAACGAGCGCACCAGACGCGGAATTTCGGCGAAGCTGTCGGTCACGGCATCTCCGCCAAGACTATGCGCCGGATGTGGCGTATAGCCATAGGAGACGAGGATCACCGGCGCCTTGGCGGCGCGAGCGGTCGCGACATCGGTGATGCTGTCGCCGATCATGATGCCCGGTTCGCCGCCAAGATCGCGCACCACGTCATGGAAGATGCGCGCATCCGGCTTCACATAACTCATGCGTCCGGCGCCATAAATCACGCCAAAGAAACGGTCGAGCTTGAGCTTGCCGAGCAAGAGGTCCGCCATTTCCTGCGGCTTGTTGGTTAGCACCGCGAGCCGTTCGCCGTCGTCGCTGAGCTGTTGCAGCGTATCGACGACGCCCGGAAAAGCGACGCTCTCATCGGCGATATGCGCGCGGTAGTGGGTGAGGAATATTTCGACCAGCGCCGGCAACTCCGATGCCGGGGCAGGCGTTCCCGTAGCCGCCATCGCCTGTTCGATCAGTGAGCGTGCACCGAAGCCGACCATGTGACGCAAAGTTCCCGGATCGACGGGCAGGCGGCCTTGGCTCTTCAGGACGGCGTTGGTGGCGCCCAGAAGATCGGGCGCGGTGTCGACGAGGGTGCCGTCCAGGTCGAAAATCAGGGCAGGTTGTGGCATTAACGAATCCGCTGCGATCTGTGAGGCAATATAGCGTCGCAAATCGTCACTTTGTCCTTTTTCTTCGGCGGTTTAGGTGAACGGTATGGCAAGAGCGGCAGTCATCCTCGCGGCGGGACAAGGTACGCGCATGAAGTCCGCAAAGGCGAAGGTGATGCACACCGTCGCCGGTCTGCCGATCCTGGGTCACGTCATCGCCGCGGCGCGTGGTGCAGGGGCTGAACGCATTGTCGTGGTCGTTGCGCCGGGCGCCGTCGATGTCGAAGGCTTTGCGCTCAGACACGGCGCGGAAACCGTCGTGCAGGACAAGCAACTCGGCACCGGTCACGCGGCAGCCTGCGCGCGCAGCGCTCTCGGCGATTTCGAGGGCACGGTCATCGTCACCTATGGCGATCACCCGCTCGTCACCGCGCACACCTTCGAGGCGTCGTTCGCGGCGCAGGCGCTAGTCGGCATGGCGATTGTCGCCTTCCAATCCAAGAGCATCGCGTATGGCCGCGTCATCACGCGCGAAGGCGGATTGCTCGACCGCATCGTGGAATACAAGGACGCCAACGAGGGCGAGCGCGGAATCGAACTCTGCAACGCCGGAATTCTCGCGGCCGACGCCAAGAAGTTTTTCCGTTGGGCGGGCGAACTCAAGAACAGCAATGCGCAACGGGAATATTACCTCACCGACATTCCGTCGATCGCAGATTCCGAAGGCATCAATTGCGCTGTCGTCACCGTCGACGAGGCCGAGACGATGGGCGTCAACAGCCGCGCCGAACTCGCGGTCGCGGAAGCGGCGATGCAAACCAGATTGCGCCAGCGCGCGCTCGCGGCGGGCGTCGGCATGCTCGCGCCGGAAACGGTGTTTCTCTCTTATGACACGGTCCTTGAAGCCGACGTGCAGGTCGGCCCCTATGTGGTGTTCGCACCCGGCGTAGTCGTTCGCAGCGGTGCCGAAATCAAGGCTTTCTCGCATCTCGAAGGCGCAACCGTCGAGCGTGGTGCTTTGGTTGGGCCTTATGCGCGGCTCCGGCCCGGCGCCGCCATCGGCGAAGACGCGCATATCGGCAATTTCGTCGAAGTGAAGAACGCCAGCGTCGAGAAGGGCGCGAAGGCTAACCATCTCACCTACCTCGGCGATGCGCGCGTCGGCGCCGGTGCGAACATCGGGGCCGGTACGATCACCTGCAACTATGACGGCTTCGACAAGCATCACACCGACATCGGAGCGGGCGCCTTCATCGGCTCGAACGCGGCGCTGGTGGCGCCGGTAAAGATCGCCGACGGCGTCTATGTCGGCGCCGGTTCCGTTATCACCAAGGAAATGTCGAAGGATTCGCTTGCGGTCACGCGCGCGGAACAGAAGGAGATACCCGGCTGGGCGGAAAAATTCCGCAAGCGCAAGACGGCGGAAAAGGCCGCGAAGAAGAAGTGAGGGTGGAGGAAGGTCTTTAACATGTGTGGAATCGTAGGAATAGCCGGCACACGCGATGTCGCTCCCGTCATTCTGGAGGCGCTGCAGCGCTTGGAGTATCGCGGCTATGACTCTGCCGGCATCGCCACGCTGGTCGGCGGCGAAATTGAGCGCCGCCGCTCGCCCGGCAAGCTCGCCAAGCTGAACGACGTACTCCACAGCCGTCCGCTCAACGGCCACACCGGCATCGGCCATACGCGCTGGGCGACGCATGGCGCGCCGACCGAGACCAACGCCCATCCGCACGCCTCCGCACGCGTCGCCATCGTCCACAACGGCATCATCGAGAATTTCCGTGAGCTGCGCGACGAATTGATCGCCAAGGGTCACAAATTCCAATCCGAGACAGACAGCGAAGTCGCGGTTCATCTCGTCACCGATTATCTCGATCAGCGAAAAACGCCGAAGGACGCGGCGAGCGAAGCAGTGCGCCGTCTGACCGGCGCCTATTCGCTCGCGATGATCTTCACCGGGCATGAGGGGCTGTTGATTGGCGCACGCAAGGGTGCACCGCTCGCGGTCGGTTACGGCGAGACCGAGGGTTATCTCGGCTCCGACGCCTTCGCGCTGGCGCCTTTCACCAATCGCGTCTCCTATCTTGAAGATGGCGATGTCGCGGTGATCGAAGGTCCCCATGTTGCGATCTACGATGCCGAAGGTCGCCCCACCAATCGTGAGATCAAGGTCACCACGGCTTCCGCCTCCATCGTCGACAAGGGCGGCAAGCGCCACTTCATGGCGAAGGAGATCGCCGAGCAGCCCGAAGTCGTCGCGCACACGCTGGCGCATTACATCGATCCCGTCGGTCCCAATGTCAGCATCGCGGAGAAGGGCGTCATCGAGGCGCTGAGCAAGGCGACCCGGCTGCTGATCTCGGCCTGCGGCACGACTTACTATGCGGGTCTCGTCGGCAAATACTGGTTCGAGAAATTCGCGCGCCTGTCGGTCGAAGTCGACGTCGCCTCCGAACTGCGCTACCGCGAGCCGGTCTACGCGACGAAAGGCGTCGCGCTCTTCATTTCACAGTCGGGCGAAACGGCGGATACGCTGGCCGCACTTCGGCACGCCAAGGAAAACGACCAGACGACTATCGCCTTGGTCAACGTGTCCGAAAGTTCGATCGCGCGCGAAGCCGACATCGTCTTACCGACATTGGCGGGGCCGGAGATCGGCGTTGCGTCGACAAAGGCGTTTACCTGCCAGCTTTCGGCGCTTGCTTCACTTGCGATCGCGGCGGGCAGGGCGCGCGGCACACTCTCCGCAGCGGAGGAAACGCGGCTCTGCTCGGCACTGCTCGAGACGCCCCGCCATATCGTCGAGATGCTGAAACTCGAGCCGAGACTGGAAGAACTCGGACAGGACATCGCCAAGGCGCGCGACGTGCTTTATCTCGGCCGCGGATCGACCTACCCGATCGCGCTCGAGGGCGCGCTCAAGCTCAAGGAGATTTCCTACATTCACGCCGAAGGCTATGCGGCGGGCGAAATGAAGCATGGTCCCATCGCGCTGATCGACGAGAATGTGCCGATCATCGTCGTTGCGCCCTCCGACGCCTTGTTCGAGAAGACGATCTCCAACATGCACGAAAGCATCGCGCGCGGCGGCAAGGTCCTGCTGATCTCCGATGCCAAGGGCATCGCCAAGGCCGGCAAAGTCTGGCAGGCGATCGAAGTTCCGACCGCCGATCCGCTGATCGCGCCGATCCTCTATTCCGTGCCGATCCAGCTCCTCGCCTATTACGCCGCCGTCGCCAAGGGCACCGACGTGGACCAGCCGCGCAATCTCGCGAAATCCGTCACGGTCGAGTGATCGCGCGCGAGATGACAGCCGGGGTCGACTCTCTATAGATTCGCCCGATGGCAATCGATCAGGACGCAATGAAGCGCGCGGCGGCCGCCAAAGCGCTGGAATACCTTACCGACGGCATGAAACTGGGCCTCGGCACGGGCTCGACGGCGGAGATTTTTCTCGAGCTTCTCGCGGCACGCGTGCGCGGCGGGCTCAACGTGATCGGCGTACCGACGTCGGAGCGTACTGCCGAGAAGGCGCGTGCTCTGGGCATTCCGCTGGCGGCTCTCGATGATCTGGCGCCGCTCGATCTGACCGTCGATGGCGCCGACGAAGCGGATCGCAAGCTCAACCTCATCAAGGGCGCCGGCGGCGCCTTGCTGCGCGAAAAAATTGTCGCGTCTTCGTCCAAGCGCATGATGGTGATCGCCGACAAGTCCAAGCTCGTGTCGCGCCTCGGAAAATTTCTGCTGCCGATCGAGGTCCTCGAGTTCGGCCAGAAGACGACGGCGGAGCGCATCCGGCAAATGCTCGCGAAGTTCGGCTATTCCGACGTGCCGGTGACGCTGCGTAGTCGCGACGGCCTGACCTTCGTCAGCGACTCCGGGAATCTGATCTACGACTGCGCGTTAGGGGCGATCAGTTCGGCGCCCAAACTCGCGGCCGCTCTTTCGGATGTGCCGGGCGTGGTCGAGCACGGCCTTTTCATTGGGGTCGCGACGACGCTCATCATCGCGCATCCGCGTAAGGTCGAGGTTATTGAAAGGGCGACGTGATCGGCACAAGGCTGCGGAGCGCACGCAGCAGCCAGTCGGGCCGTCGCTCTCGCGACACGTGCAGCGCGTAGGTGCCAGCGGCCCCATCGCACGGCACCCTGTTCTTCTCGTAGCAAAATACAATGGGTAGATGCAGCGGCGTCTGCGCCGCGCGCGTCTCGATGGGTTCGCCCGCCAAGACCCACATCATGTCTTCCATCATCTCGTAGGATTGCACGAAGTAGCCGTGGCCGATTCTGTCGCCGGGCGCCAGGGTCACGTCGACCACGTCAACGGTATGGCCCGGCGTTCGGCTGACATAGGTCAGATCGCTCATTGGCTCGCGGCCGGCGCGCGGAATTCCGCCATGCGCACTCTCGGATGCGATGAGCACCATGTCACCGGCAGACGCATAGACCGTGACGCGATGTACGCAGGCGGTCGAACGCTCCAGGAGGTGGCCGAAATCGTCATTGTAGAGCTCCGAACTCACATCCGGCGCGGCCAGGATCAGTTCATCGACGATGGGCTTACCACGCGTACGACAGGTACCGTCGAGTGCCGACAAGGCGCTCAGCGTGATGCGTGCGCCCATGCTGTGGGCGACGATGTTCATCGTGAGGCCCGCTGTCGACGTCGCCCGCAACAGTTCGATCAGGACAGGCACGGAATAACCGCTGCGCTCGATGTCCGCGGCATAGCGGTCGAACTTGCCCTCGCTGCTCCAGCTAATCAGCGCGCTGGCGCACGGCCACTGCGTGTCGGTGGCGATCTGCCCGGCGCGCAGCAGCGCGGAACGGAACGTCTGGTTATAGCCATGTACGAACATCAAGGCGGCATGACAATTGTGCAGTTCCGCCTGGTGCGCCAGGGCAGCGGCGAAGCCGGCCATTTCCGAGCGGCCAGCACAGGCGATATCGTCGCGCGTGTCGACTCCAGGCCAATCGGGTGCCACGCCCGCCACGAACGCAGACGGAATGGACAGCTTGGCGACGCCGCAGTGGGTCTCCGCGTCCCAATGCAGCCCGAAGCCGAATTTGCTGTCGTCGGGCTCGCGGTCGGTCGCAAATATCACGGCCGGATGCGCCACGGCATTACCAGGCGCCGCCCAGAGCGAGCGGATGTCGCTGGTGCGCAGCGAATCGGAGAATGTGCAGGCGAATAGTGTAAATGCTGCGCAGAGCACCAATATAATGCGCATATTCGTGATTGCCCGGCGCATTGTTCGCATTGTGGTGCGATGAAACCTCGGCTAATCGACGTTTGGCAAGCGCAAGGCTAAGGGCATGGCTCGGTACGACTACGACCTTTTCGTCATCGGCGGCGGCTCCGGCGGCGTGCGCGCCAGCCGCATGGCGGCGCTCGGCGGTGCGCGCGTGGCGCTCGCCGAAGAGTCCCGCATGGGCGGGACGTGTGTCATCCGCGGCTGCATTCCGAAGAAGATCTTCGTCTATGCCAGTCACTTCGCCGACGACTTCGCCGACTCGGTCGGTTTCGGCTGGACGGTCGGCGAGCCGAAGTTCGACTGGCCGACGTTGATCGCGAACAAGGACAAGGAGATCGCGCGGCTCGAAGCCGTCTATACCCGAAACGTCAAGGCGGCGGGTGTCGAGATCTTCGCCGACCGTGCCGTGTTCGAGGATCCGCATACGCTGCGTCTTTTGAACGACAATCGCACCGTCACGGCGGATAAGATCCTGATCGCGACGGGCAATCGCCCGACGCGCGAGCTGGGCACCAGCCACATGATCCCCGGCGGCAATCTCTGCATCACCTCGAACGAAGCATTCCATCTCGAGACGTTGCCGAAGCGCATCCTGGTCGCCGGCGGCGGCTACATCGCGCTCGAATTCGCACACATCTTTCATGGATTGGGCTCGAACGTTTCGCTCATCTATCGCGGTGAAAAGGTGCTGCGCGGCTTCGACGACGATATCCGCGATAGCGTTCATGACTCGATGGAACGGCGCGGCATGCATGTCGCGCTCGACTGCGAATTCACCAAGATCGAGAAGCGCGGCGACACGCTGCACGCCGAGACCAACAAGGGCGATGTCATCGAGGCCGACCAGATTATGCTGGCGATCGGACGCGCGCCAAACACCGAAATGCTGCATGTCGAGAAGGCGGGCGTCGAACTCGGCAAGCGCGGCGAAGTCACGGTCGACCGCTTTTCACGCACCAGCGCCGAGCACATCTATGCCATCGGCGACGTGACCGACCGCGTGCAGCTCACGCCGGTCGCGATCCACGAGGCGATGTGCTTTGCGAAGACGGCGTTCGAGGGCCTGCCCACAGCGCCCGATCATCAGAACATCGCGACCGCGGTGTTCACGACGCCGGAAATCGGTGTCGTCGGCATGAGCGAGATGAAGGCGCTCGGCATGGGCCACACGATCGATGTCTACAAATCGACGTTTCGTCCCCTGCGCCACACCATGACCGGCAAGGACGAGAAAATGATGGTGAAGCTCGTCGTCGATCAGAAGACCGACAAGGTGCTCGGCTGCCACATCTTCGGACAGAGTGCGGCCGAGATCATCCAGATCGTTGGCCTCGCCGTCAGGATAGGCGCGACCAAGGCGCAGTTCGACGAGACGGTCGCGGTGCATCCGACCGCGGCCGAGGAACTCGTGACCATGCGCACGAAGAGCTATTCGAAGGCGCCGTGACGCCTAACCTCTCCAGCAAGCGGGACAGGTAAACCGGCTTAACCTCTGCTTCGTCAGAGTGGCGTTGCGAACCACCAGCGATGACCTTCGCGATCGCGAGCGCCATACTCGCGCTGGCCATACTCCTGGTTCCTCGGCTCGGAATCGATCGTCGCGCCGGCGGCGCGGGCACGCTCGTAATGTGCATCCACGTCCGCGACGTGAACGACAAGTCCCGAACTTGCGGTAGCTTTCTGCGGCGCGCTCATTCCGTGCGTTGCGGTGACCCTATGAATCCAGATCACGTTGTCGCCGTGATGCACCTCGGCGTGAATGACGGCACCGTTGCCGTCACGGTCCTGTCTGCCCTCGCGAAATCCGAATGCCTTCACGAGAAAGTTCTGACCAGCAACGATGTCTTCGTAGACGAGCACGGGGATGATCTTTTCAACACTCATGCTCGTTTCTCCTCTCGGCCAAGATGATCCTGCTAGTTCATCCTTTCGATGATGATGGCCGGCGCCATGCCGCCACCGGCGCACATCGTGACGAGGCCGCGCTTCAAATCGCGCCGCTCCAGTTCGTCGAGCATGGTGCCGATCAGCATCGAGCCGGTCGCGCCGATCGGATGACCGAGCGCCATGGCGCCGCCATTCACATTGACCTTGGCGCGGTCGAGCTTCAGGTCGCGGATGAACTTCTCGGCGACGACGGCGAACGCCTCGTTGATCTCGAAGAGGTCGATGTCCTCGAGCGTCAGCCCCGCCCTGGCGAGAACGCGCTTCGCCGCCGGAACCGGCGCATTCAGCATCAACGTCGGGCAATCGCCCTGGTTGGCGCACGCCACCACGCGGGCGCGTGGCGTCATGCCGTGCTTCTTGGCGTAATCGGGTGAGGCCAGCAGCACAGCAGCGGAGCCGTCGACCACGCCGGATGAATTGCCGGCGTGATGGATGTGCGTGATCTTGAGGTCGGGATATTTCTGCAAGATCAGCTTGCGGAAGGTCAGACCGTTCTGATCGAGCGGCACATCCGCCAGCTGTTCGAAAGATGGCTTCAGTTGCGACAAGCCTTCGAGCGTCGTATTCGGGCGCGGAAATTCCTCGTGATCGAGAGCGACGGTGCCGTCGTCGCGGTGCACAGCGACGAGACTCTTGCTGAAATGACCGGCAGCGATGGCCGCGGCGGCGCGCTTCTGGCTTTCCAAGGCGAGCTGGTCGACGGCTTCGCGCGTGATGCCTTCCATCGTCGCGATCGCATCGGCGCAAACGCCCTGGTTGGTCTGCGGATGCATCTCGCGCAGATGCAGATTGCCGGTGTCGAACAGGGGCGGGCCATCGCTTGCATCGCGGCGGTTCGGCATCGACATCATCTCGGTGCCGCCAGCCACCACGAGATCGGCCATGCCCGCCATGATGCTCTGCGCTGCCATGTTCACCGTGGTGATGCCGGAGCCGCAGAAGCGGTCGAGGGTTACGCCGCTGCTGCGCACGTCATAACCGGCGTCGAGCGCCGACATGCGGCCGAGATCACAGCTCTGCGGTCCGCGTTGCGAGCTCGTGCCCCAGATCACGTCGTCGACTTCGGAGGTGATGAGGTCGTTGCGCTTGGCGAGTGCCCGAAGCACCGTCGAGCCCAGCCGTTGCGGATGGATTTGCGACAAGGCGCCCTTGGGATATTTCCCGATGCCGCGCGGCGTGCGGCAGGCGTCGATGATCAGGGCGTCGGTCATGGGTTATCTCCAATATTATATGCGCCCATCGAGGCGCTATTGAGGGGCGTCCGTCAAGGGTGACTTTGGGGCAGCTGCCTGCGTTTAACCTCTCCCGTTCACGGGAGAGGTTGGTCCATGCGAAGCATGGTCCGGGTGAGGGCACGCCCGGCGAAGGATTTGTTCAGTGACGCCGGCGACGTTTTCGAAGACATCCTGGTTTGTGAAACGCAGCACCTTCCAACCTTTTTCGCGCAAGAATGCCTCGCGTCGGCGATCATGCATCAGCTCCTCGACTGTCCAATGTGTCGCGCCGTCAATTTCAATGACAAGTCGCCCTCGGATGTGAACGAAGTCCGCAATATAGGGTCCGATCGGGTGCTGCCGACGAAATTTGAAACCATGCACATTGGCTTCGCGAAGTCTGGACCAGAGAACCACCTCCGCCTTGGTCATGAGCTTTCGAAGGGCCCTCGCGCGTTTTCTCGATTGAGATTCGTCGTCGCGCATCACTCCCCTCACCCGGAAATGCTGCGCATTTCCGACCTCTCCCGTTCACGGGAGAGGTTAACGTGATGCCTGTCTCAAGAGTGTGCGATTGTGCTGTAAATTGAAGCGCGCGGGTAACCTCTCCCGCTTGCGGGAGAGGTCGACGCTGCGCAGCAGCGTCGGGTGAGGGGAACTAAATCTGGACCTTGCGGCCTTCCCAGAAGGGCTTGCGCACCTCGCCGCGCTTGATCTTGCCGGCGGCGCTGCGCGGCAGCTCGGCAACGAAGTCGATCGAGCGCGGCACCTTGAAGCCGGCGAGCTTCGGGCGCACGAAATCGACGATCTCCTTCTTCAGCGCATCGCTCGGTACTTGACCGTGCTTGAGCATGATGACGCTCTTCACCTCTTCGCCCCATTCCTTGTTCGGCACGCCGATGGTGCAGACGTCCTCGACGGCCGGATGCTTGATGATCTCGTTGTCGACTTCCTGCGGATAGATGTTGACGCCGCCAGAGATGATGATCTCCGCCGAACGGCCGGTGAGAAAGAGATAATCGTCCTCGTCGAAATAGCCGATGTCGCCGAGCGTGAAGAATTCGCCGCGATGCGCGCTCGCCGTCTTCGTCTCGTCTTTATAATAGCGGAATGGATTGGCCTGGTTGGTTTCGTGATAGATGAGACCGGCCTTGCCCTGCGGAAGCTCGTTTCCTTCCTCGTCCATGATCTTCACGCGCAGCAAGGTCGGACGCTTGCCGACGCTGCCGGGCTTGCGCAGCCACTCCTCGGGCGTGATGACGAAGCCGGCGCCGCCCTCGCTGCCGGCATAATATTCGTAAAGGATCGGGCCCAGCCACTCGATCATCGCGCGCTTGACTTCAGGCGGGCAGGGTGCGGCGCCATGCACGAAATAGCGCACCGACGAAAGATCGTACTTCTTCTTGAGCGCGTCCGGCGCCGCCAGCATGCGCTGGAACATGATCGGCACCATGTGCGCGTGCGTGACGCGCCGTTCCTGGATGGTGCGAAACACGTCCTCGGTGTCCCACTTCTCGCCGATGAAGGTGATCGGCACGCCGCTCGCTTGCGGAATAGCGATGTCGAACGCCAGCGGCGCGGCGTGATAGCCGGGCCCGACGCACATCTGCACGTCCTTGTCGGGATCGTAATTCGGGTTGGTGCCGGCATACATCGGCGGTGTGGCGACGCCATGCGGGCGATGTACGCCTTTCGGCCGTCCCGTCGTGCCGGAGGTATAAAGCATCTGGCTGCCGATGATCGGATCGATGATGTCCGACGCATCTTCGCCGTAAAGCGCATCCTCATAGGGCGTGAAGCCGTCGGCTTGGCCGCCGACCGAAAGCTTGAGCGCGATGCCGGGCGCGAGCTTCACCGCCTCATGGATCGTATCGAACTTTGTCTCGGCGACGAGGGCGCGCGCTTCGCAGTCGGCCAGGATGTATGCAATTTCGCTCGCCGCGAGATGCCAGTTCACCGGCGTGATGCGAAGCCCGATGCGGCGCGACGCATTCAGCGTCTCGATGAACTCGGCGCGGTTGCTGCAGAAAAGCGCGATCGAGTCGCCGGGCTTCAAACCTTCCTTGCGGAAGACGCGCGCCAGGCGGTTGGAATTCTCGTTGATCTGGCGATAGGTGCGCGTACCGAAGCGGTCCCACACCGCGACTCTTTCCGGCTTTATCTGCGCCCAAAAAGCGCTGACCATGCCCACCCCGGCATGGGCCACCAGTTTCTCGATGAACGCCTGATCCATTGTTCCTCCGGCCGTCCGTTCCCGTTGGCCGCAAATTCCGGGAGTTACGCTAGCGTCGCAGGCACGGCTTGGCCACACTCAACCCCAAGCGAACGATTGTCGCGGGGTACCGCAATTGCGATCAAGCGGCGCGATTTTGGGCGCGGTACGCTCGCTCCGATCGGAGAAGAACGATGTCGCTGGCGAACCGGGCGCTCTGGACCATAGACAGGAACCTGACGGGTGACTTGACGCTCACCAAGGTCGCGGAGAATTGCGGTGTGTCGCGCTATCACCTGGCGCATGCCTTCGGCGAAACCACCGGCATGTCGGTGATGGAATATGTGCGTGGCAGAAGGCTGAGCGAAGCGGCGAACAATCTCGCCAAGGGCGCCTCCAACATTCTCGATCTGGCTCTGGACTATGGCTACGCATCGCATGAGGCGTTTTCGCGCGCCTTCCGCACGCAGTTCGGGATGACACCCGAGGAGGTCCGCAAGAAGGCGACGACCGAAGGACTTCCCGTCGTCACGCCGGTGAAGGCGGAGGAGGGCGCGCGGCCCGCCATCGCGCCGGTGCGCAGCGAACGCCTCGGCGAAATGAAGTTCGTCGGCCTCTGCGAGCACGTGCCGTTCTCGCAGCTGCAGAACATCGCATCGCAGTGGCAGCGCTTCATGCCGCACTATGGCGAGATCGAGAACAAGGCGCATCCCATTCCCGCCGGCGTCAGCACCAATCTCGATGAGGAAGGCAATTTCGACTACATCTGCGCCGTCGAGGTGAAGCGTTTCGGCGCGCTGCCCAAGGGTTTGATGCAGATCACGCTGCCGCCTCAGACCTACACCGTCTTTCGTCATGACGGTCACATCTCGGAGATCGGCCAGACGTATCATGCCATCTGGAACGATTGGGTGCCCGATGGCGGGCGCAAGATCGCCGATGCCGCCAGCATCGAACGTCACATGGAAACTTTCGACACGCGCACCGGTTATGGCGGCGTCGAGATCTACATTCCGATGATGGCTTGATCCTGATAGGTTGAATCATGCCTCTCGCAGCGGACATCGCAGAGTTCTACACCCGGCCCGGCCGCATGACCGACACCGGCGCGCTCGATGCGCTTCTGAAAGATGTGCCCAGCGACATTCCCGGCATGGTCGCGTTCATCCAGAATCTGCTGCTGCATGTGCACTGGGCCGCGCGCTATGGCGCGACGCTTTCGCCCGAACGGCGCGACGAACAGAATGTGCGCTCGACGACCGACATGCTGGCGCTCATGCGGCGCCACGATGGACGGCCGCTCCGTGATGCACGCGCGCTTGAGAAACGCGCCGTCGGGACGTGCCGCAACTTCTCCGTTTTTGGCACCGCACTGTTTCGTCGTGCCGGAATCCCGTCGCGCTCCCGTGTCGGCTTCGGTGCCTATTTCAACAAGGGAACCTTCGAAGACCATTGGGTGATCGAATATTGGAATGGCACGGCGTGGCAATTGCTCGACGCCCAGATCGACGACAAGCAGCGCGACATCCTGCAGCTCACGTTCGACACGCGGGACGTGCCGCGTGATCAGTTCGTCATCACCGGCGATGCCTGGCAGAAGTGCCGGAGCGGCAAGGCCGATCCGAAGAGCTTCGGCATCTTCGATCTGCGCGGACTATGGTTCATCGCAGGCAACGTGATGCGCGATTTCGCCTCGCTCAACAATGAAGAGATGCTGCCCTGGGACGTCTGGGGCCCGATGATCATGTCCGATGATTTGATCACGCCGGAGAAGTTCGCCCTATTCGACAAGTTGTCGGAACTCGCGCTCGATCCCGATCGGCGTTTTGCCGACATCCGCGCACTTTATGCCAAGGACGCGTCGGTGCGCGTTCCGGCCGAAGTCTTCAACGTCGAGCGCAAGCGCGGCGAGCCTGCCAACTAGCACCGTTCTGTGCTGGCTGAATGGTTAAGTCATCCTCGGTGTCATGGCCCGGGAATCCGGGCCACCCAGGTGATCGAGGGTGTCAATCATCAAGGAAAGCCGCAGATTCGATTTCGAGGTCCTGCGATGTGTCAACTGGGCGGCCCGCACTCCGGCGGGCCGTGACAAGAATGGGTAAAATCCTCCGGCTGGCAAAGCGTTCATGCTTCCCATATATCCACAGGCCGAAAGAAGGAGGTTCGCGTGGCCCAGGCTTGGTCCCCGCAAAGCTGGCGTTCGAAGCCCATCCGGCAGGTTCCGTCCTATCCGGACGCCGCCGTGCTGGCTGCTGTCGAAGCGAAGCTCAAGACGCATCCGCCGCTGGTCTTCGCCGGCGAGGCGCGCAACCTCATGGCCGGTCTCGCACAGGTCGCGGAGGGCAAGGCTTTCCTGCTCCAAGGCGGCGACTGCGCCGAGAGCTTCGCCGAGTTCCATCCCGACAATATCCGCGACATGTTCCGCCTCTTGCTGCAGATGGCGGTCGTCCTGACCTTTGCGGCCGGCGTTCCGGTGGTGAAGGTCGGCCGCATCGCCGGACAGTTCGCCAAGCCGCGCTCCGACGATTTCGAAACACGTGACGGCGTCACGCTTCCGTCCTATCGCGGCGACAACATCAATGGCGGCGAGTTCACGGCCGAAGCGCGGGCAGCCGATCCGAAGCGCTTGCTGGAGGCCACTGCTCAGTCAGCCGCGACACTCAATCTTCTGCGCGCCTTCGCGTCCGGCGGCTACGCCGACCTGCACAATGTCCACGGTTGGATGCTGGGCTTTATCGCGGGATCGCCGGCCGGCGAACAATATAAAGGTCTCGCGTCGCGCATCACGGAAACGCTGGAGTTCATGGCGGCGTGCGGCATCACGCCAGAATCAGTACCGCAGCTTCGCACCACCGACTTCTATACGAGTCACGAAGGCCTCTTGCTCAACTACGAGCAGGCGATGACACGCGTCGATTCCACGAGCGGCGACTGGTACGACACCTCCGCCCACATGCTCTGGATCGGCGATCGCACACGCCAGCTCGACGGCGCGCATGTCGAATTCATGCGCGGCATCAAGAATCCGATCGGGCTCAAGTGCGGACCGAGTCTTTCCGAAGACGAGCTGCTCAAGCTCATCGCCGTGCTCAATCCGGAGAACAAGCCCGGTCGCCTCACGCTGATCGCGCGCTTCGGCTCCGACAAGGTCGCCGACAAGCTGCCGCCGCTGGTGCGCGCGGTGAAGCGCGAAGGTCAGAGCGTGGTCTGGTCCTGCGATCCGATGCACGGCAACACGATCAAGTTGCAGTCTGGCTTCAAGACACGTCCGGTCGACCGCATTCTCGAGGAGGTGCGCACCTTCTTCGCCGTGCATCGTGCGGAAGGAACGCATGCCGGAGGCGTGCACTTCGAGCTGACGGGGCAGGATGTGACTGAGTGTTTGGGCGGCGCGCAGGCGATCAAGGAGATCGACCTGCACGATCGCTACCAGACGGCCTGCGATCCGCGATTGAACGCCAGCCAGTCGCTCGAACTTGCGTTTCTGATGGCGCAGGGAATCCGCGCCGAACGGATGAAGTCCGACCGGTTCGCAGCGTCTGCATAGGAATTCCGTGCTGCTCATGCTTCGACAAGCTCAGCATGAGGGTCTTTTGGAATGACCTCATCCTGAGCTTGCCGAAGGATGAGGGTTGAGGGGCAATTCTGATGGGCGTGGCGCGCCTGCTAGCGAAAGGGTGGCTGGTGTTCTGCGCCTTCGCAGGCGCGCATGCCATTCATCTGGCGCTGGCGCGCGGTGAACCGCCGCTCGACGCGCTCCAGGAAATCGGCGTCTGCATTTTTCTCTTCGCCGCGATGGGGCTCTTGTTCATCGCCGGTTTCGGACTTGCGCCGGGCGGTAGGGCAGGCTTCCTGCGCCGCCTGAAGCCGCAACACTTGACGCCCGGCTTCAACGAGGTCGTCTTCCTCGTCTTCGTCGTGTCCAGCTTCGCCAATCAGCTTTTCGTGGCGCCGCTCTATATGGGAAGCCCCGCCGAACACGCGGTTCAGGCCACGCTCTCATTCTTCGTGCCGGGACAGAATGCGTTGCAGAATGCGCTCGAGACCTGCAGCCTCGATGGCGGGCGCATCTTCGCCTCGGGAACCGCCTGGCTGCTCGCGATCATTTTTCTGGCCTCGGCGTTATCGCGCGTGCGCATGGCATCCGGCATCATCCGCATCGAACGCATGGCGCGCGCGCCGACGATCGGGCCGACCACAACCGCCGTCATCTTCGGGATCGTCGCGATCGTCTCGTTCCAGCTTCTCTTCGTCGGCTCGGCTTATCCCTGGCTCGCCTGCAGCGCCTTTACCGACATCACCGGCGCCGTCCTGATCGGCCTCGCACCGCTGATGCTGTCCTATTTGATCTTCGCGGCGCTCGCGACGCTCCGCGCCAGCGCACCGGATCATAAATAGCAGCCGCGTCAGAGATCGATGTCGCGGGGTTTATTGGGCGCGCGCTCGAAGTCGAAATCGCCGCCCTTCGGCATCGACAATAGGTGTTCGACAAAGCTCCGCTGCTTGCCCGCCTTCGTCGCCCTTCGCTTTCTGAATTGCCGTTCGAACAATTCCACGTTAACGAGCACGGCGACGGGCTTACCGCGTTTGGTGATGGTTTGCGGAGCACGGCGAGCGGCGGTCACCACTTCGCTGAAGTGAGTCTTAGCGTTCTGAAGTGACCATTGGGCCATGTCACAGCCTAGCCAGAAAATCGGGCTAGGCTATGCACAGCAATTCTTGCTCCGTCAAACCGCCTTGTCGGGGCCGACGCGCACCACCATCTTGCCGAGGTTTTCGCCCTTGAAGAGGCCGATGAAAGCTTTGGGCGAATTCTCGACGCCGTCGACGACGGTCTCGCGCCACTTCATCTTGCCTTCCTTCGCCCAGCGCGTCATGTCGCGATGAAAGTCCGCTTGCATGTCGGTGTGGTTGGAGACGATGAAGCCTCTGAGCGTCAGGCTGAGACCGATCGCCATCGCGAGATTGCGCGGGCCGGGCATGAGCTCCGTCGCATTATAAATGTCGATCATGCCGCAAAGCGCGATGCGCCCGTTCTGCCGCATATTGTTGAGCGCGGCTTCGAGATGCGCGCCGCCGACATTCTCGAAATAGACGTCGATGCCTTCGGGGAACGCGCGCGCCACGGCGGCGTTGAGATCGCCAGCGGTCTTGTAGTTGATCGCCTGGTCGACACCGAGTTCCTTCAGATATTTCACCTTCTCGTCGGAACCGGCCGAGCCGACGACATAACAGCCCTTCGCCTTGGCGACCTGACAAGCGACAGATCCGACGGCGCCCGATGCCGCCGACACAAACACGCGCTCGCCATCTTTCAACGCGGCGATGCGCAAGAGGCCGACATAGGCGGTCATGCCCGGCATGCCCATCGCGCCGAGATAGGATTGGATCGAGACTTGCGGATCGAACTTCTGCACATCCTGGCCGCCGGAGACATACCACTCGCGCCAGCCATTCATGCTCTGGACGAAATCGCCGACTTTGAGCTTGTCGTTGCCGTTGGATGCAACCACCTGGCCGACGGCGCCGCCTTGCAGGACCTGGCCGATCTGGAACGGCGGGACATAGCTTTTGCGGTCGACCATGCGACCGCGCATGTAGGGATCCACAGAAATGTAGCTGTTTCGGACCAGCACCTGGCCGGCCCCCGGGGAGGGCACCGGGGTCTCGGCGACCTCGAAATTATCGGCGGTGGGAAGGCCGACGGGGCGGCTTTTCAGGCGGATTTCGTGGTTTTTCTGGTTGTCCATAGGACGTCTCCTGATGCGGGTAAGGGTTTGATATCAAGGCGGTTAACCTAGCAGCGAGGCCATGTGTAACAAGACGAAACATTTTATGAGTCGCCTCGCCGCCGCCCACCTGCCCTTATCTCCCTGTATTTCCGAAGAGATTCGTTTTTGGCTCCCTTGAGGATTCGCAACGGCGATAAGCTTAAGGCCGCGGTGATTGGCGCCGGTGCGTTCGGCCGTCATCACGCCTCGAAATATCGCGGCATCGAGGGCGTGGAACTCATCGCCATCGCCGATCCGTGTCCGGAAGTGCGCAAGGCTTCGCTGGCAAATCATGGTGTACAGGCCGTCGCGGACTGGCGCGATCTTCTCGGCAAGGTCGATCTCGTCAGCGTCTGTTCGCCGGCGGTCACGCATGCCGCGATCGTGCGCGCGTTTCTGAACTCGGGCGCGAACGTGCTTGTCGAGAAGCCGATCGCCACCAGTCTCGAAGATGCCGACGCACTGGTCGCGCTCGCCCGCAGTACCGGACGCGTCCTCACCGTCGGTCACCAGGAACGTTTCGTCTTCGCCGGAACCGGCCTGCTCGACAGCACCGAAATTCCGCTCGATGTCTCGTGCTGGCGCATGGGTCCCTGGACGGGTCGCAGCGCCGACGTCAGCGTGGTCTTGGATCTCATGATCCACGATCTCGATCTGGTCCATCAGCTGGTGCCCTATTCGGTGCGCAACGTTTCGGCCCGCGCGACTGCGCAGCATGGCTTGCTCGCCGATGAAGTCACAGCGTCGGTGACTTTCGCCAACGGCACCGCCGCGCATCTCGAAACCAGCCGCATCTCGGAACAGCGTCGCCGCGGCATGCGCGCCGAGTATCGCGACGGTGTGATCGAGATCGACTTCATCACCCGCAAGGTCAAGAACACCACGCCTCGCGCGCTCAAGGCGCTCGAGATGGGCGACCCCCTGGCCGAGTCGGTTGCCGCCTTCGTGCTTTCGGTGCGCCATGGCGCGCCGCCCTTGGTGCGTCCGCAGGAAGCGCGCCGCGCCCTTCAGACCGCGCTTCTGATCGACGATGCCGCCGATCATGGACCAGATGCCCGTGCGCGCGAGGCATATGTGGCCGTCGCAGCAGCCCGCTGATCTAGCCTTTTGCTGGCCCGAATTGCGCGCTAAAGACCGTGCATGACGGACCGCTTTCGCATCGCGCTTGCCCAGCTCAATCCCGTGATGGGCGACATCCACGGCAATCTCACCCGTGCGCGCGCCGCGCGTGCGGAAGCCGCGAAGGCCAAGGCCGACGTCATTCTCTTTTCCGAGCTCTACATTGTCGGCTATCCGCCGGAGGATCTGGTCCTGAAGCCGGCGCTGCAGTCGGATGCGCGCGAAGCGATCGAGAAGTTCGCCAAGGATACCGCCGACGGTGGCCCGGCAGTGCTCGTCGGCGCGCCCTGGGTCGAGAACGACAAGCTCTACAACGCCTTTCTTCTGCTCGACGGCGGCAAGATCGCGGGCCGCACCTTCAAATACGACCTGCCCAACTATGGCGTGTTCGACGAGAAGCGCGTCTTTGCGGCGGGTCCCTTGCCAGGCCCGTTCAGCATCCGCAGCGTGCGCATCGGCGTGCCGATCTGCGAGGACATCTGGACCTCCGAAGTCACCGAATGCCTGTGCGAGACCGGTGCGGAAATTCTCGCCGTGCCGAACGGCTCGCCGTTCGAGGCCGGGAAAGAAGACGTGCGCGCCAACTTGATCGCGGCGCGCGTCAGCGAGACCAAGCTGCCGCTGATCTATCTGAACCAAGTTGGCGGCCAGGACGAGCTCGTCTTCGATGGGGGCTCGACAGTGGTCAACGCCGACTTGTCGACCGCGATCGTCATGCCATCATGGCGGGAGAGTCTCGTCATGTCCGAGTGGACGCGCAAAGGCGCGACCTGGGTGTGTGCCGCGGGCGAGCGCGCCGCGAGCGAGGAACGCTCGCACTCTGTCTATCATGCGATGATGCTGGGCCTGCGCGACTATGTGAACAAAAACCGCTTCTCCGGCGTCGTGCTCGGTCTTTCGGGCGGCATCGACTCCGCGCTTTCCGCTGCTGTCGCAGTCGATGCGCTCGGCAAGGATCGCGTGCGCTGCGTCATGCTGCCGTCGCGCTATACCTCGAAGGACAGTCTCGACGATGCGGCCGAATGTGCGGGCCTGCTCGGCGCGCCTTACGACACGGTCGAGATCGAAGGCGTGGTCGAGGCGTTTGGCAGCGCACTCGCGCCCACCTTCTCGAACCGGCGCGCCGACACGACCGAGGAGAACATCCAGAGCCGCGCGCGCGGCGTCATCCTCGTGGCGATCTCCAACAAGTTCGGGCCGATGGTCTTGACCACCGGCAACAAGAGCGAGATGAGCGTCGGCTACGCCACGCTCTATGGCGACATGTGCGGCGGCTACAATGTGCTGAAGGACATCTACAAGACCGAAGTCTTTCGGCTGGCGCGTTGGCGCAACCAGTTCGTGCCCGCGGGCGCGCTCGGACCGCCTGGCCGCGTCATTCCCGAGCGCATCATCACCAAAGCGCCGACCGCGGAACTGCGCGAGAACCAAAAGGATGAGGATTCGCTCCCGCCCTACGAGATGCTCGACGGCATCCTCGAATGCCTGGTCGAGAATGAGATGACGTTCGAAGACACCTGCGCCAAGGGTTATCACCCCGCAACGGTCAAGCGCATCGAGCAGCTGCTCTATGTCAGCGAGTACAAGCGCCGCCAGGCGCCGCCGGGCGTGAAGATCTCGGCGCGCAATTTCGGCCGCGACCGGCGCTATCCCATCACCAATGCGTTCCGCGATGCGCGCGATTGATTCCAAAAAGACTCCCTCTCCCACTTTGGGGGAGAGGGCCGGGGTGAGGGGGCGTCGCCAGCGCGCGCGTCTTGCACCACCCCCTCACCCTTACCCTCTCCCCCGCTCCGCTGGGGAGAGGGGATGGACGTAGCGCATGACCATCACCGTCCGGACCGCGCCATCGCCGACCGGCTATCTCCATGCCGGAACCGGACGCGTGGCGGTACTCAATGTGCTGTTCGCGAAGAAGAACGGCGGCAAGCTGATGCTGCGCATCGACGACACCGACGACACGCGCTCGACGAAGGAATACGAAGACGCGATCCGCGAGGATTATGCCTGGCTCGGGATCGCGCATGACGTCTTCGCGCGCCAGTCCGACCGCGTCGCGCAGTATGGCGAGGCGGCCGAGAAATTGAAAAGCTCGGGCCGACTCTATGCGGCTTATGAAACGGCAGCCGAACTCGAGCGCAAGAGGAAGCGCCAGATGGCGGCGCACAAGCCGCCGGTCTATGACCGCGCTGCGCTGTCCCTGAGTGCGGCCGACATCGCGAAATTCGAGGCCGAAGGTCGAACGCCGCATTGGCGCTTCAAGCTCAGCCACCGGAAAGTGGCATGGAACGACCTCATCCGCGGGCCCGTGGAGATCGATACCTCTTCGCTCTCCGACCCGGTGCTGATCCGCGAGGACGGGCGCTTCCTCTACACGTTGCCCTCGGTCGTGGACGACATCGACTTTGCCATCACGCATGTCATCCGCGGCGAGGATCACGTCACCAACACCGCACCGCAGATCGAGATCTTCGAGGCGCTGGGCGCGCCGGTGCCGGCCTTCGCGCACTATCCGCTTTTCATCCTGCCCGGCGGCGAAGTGCTGTCGAAGCGCCTCGGCTCGCTGTCGCTGCGTGCCATTCGCGAGGAGGGGATCGAGGCGCTCGCGCTCGCCTCCTATCTCGCCAAGATCGGGACGTCCGACGCGATCGAGCCGCGCGCCTCGCTTGATGCCCTGGCTGCCGACTTCGCGCTGGAAAAGATCGCGCGCGCGCCGGCGCATTTCGATGTCGCCGAGCTTCTCGTGCTCAACGGCAAGCTGCTCCATCTCCTGCCGTATGACGCCGTCGCGGAGCGTCTCACCGCGCTCGGTGTTGCCGGCGGGGCAGTGTTCTGGGAGACGGTGCGGCCGAACCTAACCAAGCTCGAAGACGCTGTGCTGTGGTGGCGCGTGGTCAACGGACCCGTCACGCCGGTGATCGAAGACGAGAAAGTGACTGCGGTTGCCGCAGCGCTTCTGCCGAGCGAACCCTGGGACGAAAACACATGGGGCGCACTGACCAAGCCGGTGGCGGAAGCGACTGGCAGCAAGGGTCGGGCGCTCTTTCACCCTCTGCGCCTTGCCTTGACGGGACGCGGCGATGGACCGGAATTGAAAAAGCTGCTACCGCTTATCGGACGCGCGAGAGCCCTTGCGCGCCTCAAAGGGGAAACGGCGTGATCCTTCGCCGCCACATTATCCGGACCCTGATTTGCGGCTGACGCCGCAAAAACCCTCTCGCTCGCCCATACCTCCGATGTTCCCTTACCTCTCCCGTTCACGGGAGAGGTCGAAAATGCAAAGCATTTTCGGGTGAGGGGACGATCATCGCAAATCACGCTATGACTCAGGCCATGACCATTCGGCTCTACAACACGCTGACGAAGTACAAGGACGTGTTCGATCCAATAGATCCCACGAATGTGCGGATGTATGTCTGCGGGCCGACGGTCTACGACTTCGCGCATATCGGCAACGCGCGGCCGGTCATCGTGTTCGACGTGCTCTTCCGCCTCTTGCGTCACGTCTATGGCGACAACCATGTCACCTACGTCCGCAACATCACCGACATCGACGACAAGATCAACGCGCGCGCGCTCGAGCGCCGCGGCAACCGTGACATCCTGACTGCGCTGCGCGAACTGACGGAAGACACGCAGGCTGTCTATCTCGAGGACGTCTCGGCGCTCGGCAACCTGCCGCCGACCTACACGCCGCGCGCCACCGAACACGTGGCGCAAATGGTCACGATGATTGCGCGGCTGATCGCGGCCGGCCACGCTTATGTCGCGGAAGGCCATGTGCTGTTCGACGTCTCGTCGAAGTCGGATTACGGCAAGCTCGCACGCCGCTCGCTGGTCGACATGATCGCGGGCGCGCGGATCGAAGTCGCGCCCTACAAGAAGAATGCGATGGACTTCGTCTTGTGGAAACCGTCCGACGACGACACGCCGGGCTGGGACAGTCCGTGGGGCCGAGGGCGTCCAGGCTGGCACATCGAGTGCTCGGCCATGGCGCGCGAATATCTCGGCGAGACGTTTGACATCCATGGCGGCGGCATCGATCTCGTCTTCCCGCATCACGAGAACGAAATCGCGCAGAGCGAAGGCGCGCACAACGACCGGCCGTTGGCGAATGTGTGGATGCACAACGGCTTTCTCAACGTCGAAGGCGAGAAGATGTCGAAGTCGTTGGGCAACTTCGTCACCATCAATGCGCTGTTGAAGGATTGGCCGGGCGAAGTGCTGCGATTCAACATGCTTCGGTCGCACTACCGCCAGCCGATGGACTGGACCGTCGCCGGCATGAACGAGAGCTGGAAGACGCTCGAACGTTTCTATGGCGTGAGCGAGCCGCTCGCCGATCCCAGGCTTGGCGAGGCGTTCCTCGACGCCTTGTCCGACGATCTCAACACGCCGCAGGCGATCGCCGAACTGCATAAGGGGAGCGACCTCGAACTCGCGGGTGGACTTGGCCTCCTCGGATTCTCCAACACGCAGATCCGCATCGAAGCGAAGAAGGAAGTCGACACGGTCGCCATCGCCGACGCGATCGTGGCGCGCAACGCGGCGCGCCAGGCGAAGAACTTCAAGGAGTCCGACCGCATCCGCGACGAACTGGCAGCGAAGGGAATCCTGCTCAAGGACGGTCCCAGCGGCACGACCTGGGAGGTGAAGCGATGACGTCACGCCAACCCCTCCAACCGTCATGGCCGGGCTTGACCCGGCCACCCAGCGCGCTCGCGTCCGCGAGCGCATGTGAGTCATCTCGGCGCGCCGACGCGCGCCGGCTGGGTGGGCAGCTCGGGCTTGTCCTCTGGCCGCGCTTCTCGCGGACCAGAGGAGCCGCCCATGGTGATAATATGTTTGTTTTCAAGCACTTAAAATTTTTCGCTCCGACACTATTCCTATTATTGAATTCATTCCTATATAGGGCAGATGGACCAGAGCGCCCTCACGCACCCCGTTTCCCCCGTCATCGCGGCGGCGCTTTTGCGCGCGCCACGGTGTCGACCGGGGGGAGGGGGTGGCGAGAAACGAGAAAAAGCGACGAACAATTTTATTACCGAAGGCCGGCGTGTGGGCGCACGTCGCCGCAATCGCAATGCGCTGCGCCATGGTCGCCGTTCGGCGGCATATCGCGAGAACCGCAAGGCGCTCCGCGAACAGCGCAAGGCGCTTCACCGCATGCTCGCCCGCGCCCGTGCGCATGGCCGACTGATGCGCGAAACCACGCGAACGCTCAATGCGCAGCTCGACCAATCTCGTCTCCAATCTCGTCATGGCCGGGTTCAACCCGGCCACCCAGCGCGCTCGCGTCTGCGAGCGCAAGAAATGTTATTTGGCGCGCCGATGCGCGCCGGATGGGTGGGCGGCTCAGGGCCGCCCATGACGAGTTTGCGGATGACGAAAAATGACCAAGGAGCGTCTCTACCTCTTCGACACGACGCTGCGCGACGGAGCGCAGACGCAGGGCGTCGACTTCTCGGTCGAGGACAAGCGCCAGATCGCACTGGCGCTCGATACGCTCGGCGTCGATTACATCGAGGGCGGCTGGCCTGGCGCGAACCCGACGGACACCGCGTTTTTCTCCGAGCGTCCGCCGCTCAAAAAAGCGCGCTTCACCGCTTTCGGCATGACCAAGCGTTCGGGACGGAGCGCCGCCAACGATCCAGGGCTCTCGGCGATCCTCGATGCCAAGGCCGACGCGGCGTGCCTCGTCGGCAAGACCTGGGACTTTCACGTCGACGTCGCGCTCGAGATCCCACGCTCCGAAAACATCGACGCTATCGCGGAATCGATCGCGGCGGTGGTGGCGAAGAAGCGCGAAGCCCTGTTCGACGCAGAACATTTCTTCGACGGTTACAAGGCGAATCCGCAATATGCGCTCGATTGCGTCCGCGCCGCGCAGGAGGCGGGCGCGCGCTGGCTCGTCTTGTGCGACACGAACGGCGGCACCATGCCGGATGACGTCTATCGCATCGTGTCCGACGTGAAGGCCAAGCTGCCGAACGCGGCGCTCGGCATTCATGCGCACAACGATACGGAACAGGCGGTGGCGGTCAGTCTCGCGGCGTTGCGGGGCGGCGTGCGCCAGATCCAGGGCACGCTCAACGGGCTTGGCGAGCGCTGCGGCAACGCCAATCTCTGTTCGCTGTTGCCGAACCTGTTGCTCAAGGAGCCGTTCGCGTCTGCGTTCGAAATCGGCGTCAGCCTTGAACAACTGGCGCGCCTGACATCGGTGTCGCGCCTGTTGGACGAAATCCTGAACCGCGCGCCGGGCCGCCACGCGGCTTACGTCGGACCTTCGGCCTTTGCGCACAAGGGCGGCCTGCATTCGTCCGCCGTCGCCAAGGATCCTCGCACTTACGAGCATGTCGAACCGGGAAGCGTCGGTAATCAGCGCAAGATCCTGGTGTCAGACCAGGCCGGGCGCTCGAACCTTCTGGCGCGCCTCTCCGAAGCGGGCATCGATCTCGACGCCAAGGATGCGCGCATTACCCGCCTGCTCGACGATATCAAGCAGCGCGAATTTCTGGGCTACGCCTATGACGGTGCAGAGGCGTCGTTCGAACTCCTGGCACGGCGGGCGCTTGGCCAGGTGCCGAACTATTTCGACGTCGAAAGCTTCCGCGTCATCGTCGAGCGCCGCCACAATGCGCTGGGCGATCTGGTCACGGTTTCGGAAGCGACGGTGCGCGTACGCATCGACGGCGAGATCGTCCACACGGCGGGCGAGGGCAACGGTCCGGTCAACGCGCTCGACGCGGCGCTGCGCAAGGATCTCGGGAAATACTCGTCGTTCCTCTCCGATCTTCGCCTCGTCGACTACAAGGTGCGTATCCTCACGAGCGGCACCGAGGCCGTGACCCGCGTGATGGTGGAAAGTGCGGACGGGGCAGGCAACCGCTGGTCGACGGTCGGCGTCTCGCCCAACATCGTCGATGCGTCGTTCGAAGCGCTCAGCGACTCGATCTGTTACAAATTGTTTCGCGATGGCGCGCGCACATAGCTGCAATGACGACGACAACGATGCAATCGGCTTCCAACCATCTAGTGTTTGTGCACGGCAACTTGTCATGGCCCGCCGGAGTGCGGGCCACCCAGGTGATCACAAATCGATGAACTGGAAATCTAATCTGCGCTTGCATGGTTCGACATTCAGACTCTCTCCAACTGGTTGGCCCGCACGGAGTTTACACTTCGACCGCGCTACGCGCGGATCGGGGTGGCGGGCTATGACAGTGAGGTTTGAGTCAAATGCCGCCCCAATCCTGCAATGACCGAACCGTCCGAACCTCACAACGAGCTCCGTGGCATCCTTTACGCCGGTGGCGCCTATGCCATCTGGGGCTTCGTTCCGCTGTATTGGCAGTTCCTGGAAGACGTCCCGCCGGTCGAGATCACGCTGCATCGCATCCTGTGGTGTTCGCTGGTGGGATTGATCGTCACGCTGGGGCGCGGCCGCTTCCGGCATTTCCTTGCTATCCTGCGTGCGCCGCGCGTCATGGCCGCATTGCTGGCGAGCAGCCTGTTGATCTCGGTGAACTGGACGATCTTCATCTATTGCGTCGTCACGCACCGCCTGATCGAGGCGAGCCTCGGCTATTACATGACGCCGCTCGTCTCCATCGTGCTCGGCGTCTTCTTCCTGAGCGAAAAAATTTCGCGTCTGCGGATCGTCGCCCTTGCTCTGGCGACGGCAGCCGTTGCCATCCAGGCGGCGGCGCTTGGCGGCATTCCCTGGATCGCGCCGGCGCTGGCGCTGACCTTCGGTTTCTACGGCTATGTGCGAAAGCTGACGCCGGTCGATGCGCTGGAAGGCTTGACGATCGAGACGTGTCTGCTGCTTCCCGTCACCGTGGCGCTGGTCACCTACTGGGCGCTCAAGGGCACAGGCGCCTTTCCCTCCCCGAACTTCACCCGCGATGGCTTGCTGATGTTCACCGGTCCGTTGACGGCGGTGCCGCTCGTGCTGTTCGCGGCGGGCGCCAGGCGCATTCGCCTGACCACGCTAGGCTTCCTGCAATTCCTTTCGCCCACGATTACCTTGCTCGTTGCGACTTTCCTCCTTCACGAGCCGTTCACGCGCACCAACGTGATCGCGTTCGGCTTTGTCTGGTCGGCGCTGGTCCTCGTCAGCCTCGAGGGTCGCCTTGCGTCGTGGACGCGGCGCCGCCTGGCCAGGAGTTGATGCATTGAAGCGCGGCTTCCGGCGTCGCCACGACGCGATAGAAATTCTCGATGCTGCGGATGGCGAAGCCCTGGCGCACGACGGAAGCGAGCAGGGCTTGCAGCGGTGCGAAGTAACCTTCGCTGTCGATCAGCACGATCGGCTTTTTGTGAACCTGGAGCTGCGCGGTGGAAAGCACCTCGAAGATTTCGTCGAAGGTGCCAAGGCCGCCCGGCAGCGCGATGAACGCGTCGGCACGATCCAGCATGATCGCCTTGCGTTGCTGCATGTCGGGCACCACGATCAATTCTTCGCTGCCGTTCAGCGGCCGTTCGACATGACGGAGGAAGGCGGGCAACACGCCCAGAATCGGCGCACCAGCCGCATGCGCCGCACGGGCGGTTTCGCCCATCAGCCCGACATTGCCGCCCCCGAACACCAGCGAATAGCCGTTCGTACCGATCAACTGGCCAAGCCTTTTCGCGGTCTCGGCATATTGTGGCAGGAGGCCGTGCGAGGAGCCGCAGAACACGCAAATCGAAAGCTTCCTGTTATCCATGCTGCGTCCGGGGTTGCGCGTTGGCGCGCCAGTTTCTAAACAGATTCGAGAGATCAGAGGTTAGCCGTGCCGCGTACGCTCGTCATCATCGCCGCCATCGCATTGCTCGCGCTCATCGCCGGGTTTCTCGCTTTCGGCGGCGGTAACATGGGGCACTAGGACCGATGGCTCGGGCGATTGTTGAAGAAGGCGACGGCGCACCGTCCTTTCGTCCCCTATGGATGTTGTTGCCGTATCTCTGGCCGAAGAACCAGCCGGAGTTGCGGCTGCGCGTCATCGTCGCCGTCGTGTTCCTCGTGCTGGCGACGTCGGCGACAAGCTTTTCGCCGCTCTTTCTCGGCTATGCGATCGATGCGCTGACGACCAGCAAGTCCGTCCATGGCCACACCTTCATCGTCAAGATTGCGCTCGGTTACGCGCTGGCGATGATCGCCGCCTATATCATCTCGCGCATCCTGATGCAGGCGATGGCGCAGCTGCGCGACGGCATCTTCGCCAAGGTGCAATATCACGCGATGCGCGAGGTTGCCGTCTCGACCTTCGCGCATGTTCATACGCTGTCGCTGCGCTTCCATCTCGAACGCAAGACCGGCGGCCTTGGACGCGTCATCGACCGCGGCATCAAGGGCATCGACAATCTCCTGTCGTTCGCTTTGTTCAGCATCTTCCCGACGATTCTGCTCTTCATCTTCTACACGATCATCCTACTCGAGAAGTTCAGCCTCGGGATCACGCTGGCGTCGGCCGTCATGGTCGTTCTCTATGTCTGGTTCACCTTCGCGATCACGCGTTGGCGCATCCAATTCCGCCGCGACATGAACGAGAGCGATCAGGACGCCAACACCAAGGCCGTCGACAGCCTCCTGAACTATGAGACCGTCAAATACTTCAACAACGAGGGGCACGAGACGCGGCGCTTCGACAAGTCGATGGAGAAATACTCCCGTGCCTCCATCCAGGCGCAGATCTCGCTGACCCTGCTCAATATGGGGCAGGGACTCATCATGGCGATCGGTCTCGGCGCCGTTCTGTGGCTCACCGCGCTCGGCGTCGCCGACGGCCGCTTTTCGGTCGGGCTCTTTTCGGTCGCTAACGCGATCCTGATCCAACTCTACCAGCCGCTCAACCTGCTCGGCACCGTCTATCGCGAGATGACGCAAGCAATGGTCGACATGGATGCGATGTTCCGCCTCCTGTACCAGCCGGTCGAGGTTCAGGATAAGCTGGGCGCGCCGGAGCTGAAGGTCACGGGCGGCGAGATCCGTTTCGACAACGTCGTCTTCGCCTACGAACCGGCGCGAACGGTTCTGAAAGGCATCACCTTCGTCGTTCCGGCGGGGAAGACGGTCGCCGTGGTCGGTCCCTCGGGAGCCGGCAAGTCGACGATCTCGCGAATCCTTTATCGCTTCTACGACATCAAATCGGGCAGCGTGACCATCGACGGGCAGGACATTCGCGACGTGACGCAGGCGAGCCTTCGCCACGCCATCGGCATCGTCCCGCAAGACACCGTGCTCTTCAACGACACGGTCAAGTACAACATCGCCTATGGTCGGATTGGGGCGACGGAAGCGGAGATCAAGGAAGCGGCGCGCAACGCGCAGATCGACAAATTCATCAAGGAACTGCCGATGGGCTACGACGCCATGGTCGGGGAGCGCGGCCTGAAACTCTCGGGCGGCGAGAAACAACGCGTCGCCATCGCGCGGACGATCCTGAAGAACCCGCCGATTCTTTTGCTGGACGAAGCGACGTCGGCGCTCGACACGCACACCGAGCGTGAAATCCAGGGCGCGCTTTCGGACGTCTCGCGCAATCGCACCTCGCTTGTGATTGCGCATCGTCTCTCGACCGTCGTCGATGCCGACGAAATCCTGGTGCTGGACCATGGCGTGATCGTGGAGCGCGGCACGCACGCCGAACTCGTCACGCGCGACGGGCCTTATGCCGCGATGTGGAACAAGCAGAAGCAGGCCGCCGAGGCGCTCGAGAAGCTCAAGGCGGTGGAAAACGATCCCGACGTGGTGCCCGGCCTTGTGCGTGCCGCGCCCGTCGCCGCGAGCTGACTATTCCGCGGGCTGCGTCTGCGGTTCGCCAGCGCTGCCGCCGCCGCGCCAACGCCTGACGGCACGGACGGGGGCGCCGAACCCGCGCACAGCCAGCGAGCTGAACGTCACGCCGCGTTCGCGCATGCGATAGGGCAGCGCCAACATCGCCGGTACCAGGCCGAGCGTGATCATTTTCGAGAAGGCGAGGCCGAACACGATCGCGGTCGAGAGCTGCACCCACATCAGCCCGTTCGGTCCGCCGATCGTGACTTGACGGGTCGCGAAGTTGATTTCGACGGCGAACATCATCGGCAGAAGACCGCCGATTGCGGTGATCGTGGTCAAGAACACCGGCCGCAGACGCTGGGCGCTCGAGCGGATGACCGCTTCGACCGGGTCCATGCCGGAATCGCGCAAGCGATGGAAGGTATCGATCAGGACGATGTTGTGGTTCACCACGATGCCGGCGAGTGCCAGCATGCCCGTGCCCGACATGATGATGGAGAAGGGCTGGCGCATCACGACCATGCCCAGCAACGCACCGATCATCGCCAGCACGACCGCCACGAGAATGAGGCCCGAGTGATAGAAGCTGTTGAACATCGTCAGCAGCACGATCGCGATCAAGAACAGCGCCAGGAACGCCGCCTCGACCAGGAATCGACCGGACTCCTCCTGCTGCTCGCTGCCGCCCTTGAAGGCGACGCGCACGTCATGCGGGAACGGCTGCTTCTCGATCCAGGAACGGATGACAGAAATCTGCGCATTCGCGTTCTCGCCCGGCTTTACGTTGGCGCGCACGTGGTAGACGCGATGGCCGTCCACCCGCTCGATCGAGTTGACCTGCGGCGCCGGCTTCCGGGTCACGAAGTTGCTGATCGGCACTAGGCTTCCATCGCTCGTTGCGATGCGCAGATCGTCGAGCGCATGAATACCGCGCGACTCGCTTGGATAGCGGACGCGGATATCGACTTCGTCTTGCGAGTCGTCCGGCCGATATTTCCCGACCAGGATTCCATTGGTCACGAGCTGGACAGCGGTGCCGATCGATTGTGCGTTGGCGCCAAAGCGACTTGCGATCTCGCGGTTGATGTCGAGGTCCCACTCGATGCCGGGCAGCGGCCGCGTGTCCTCGACGTCCTGCAGCGTGGACATCTTGTCCATATGCGTGCGGATCGCGCCAGCGACTTGCGCCAGTTCGACGTAGTCGTCGGACGAGACGTCGATCATGACGTCCTTGCCGGTCGGCGGGCCATTCTGCGGCTGACGCACTTCGATATGCACGCCGGGAATGTTGGCGGTCCTGTCGCGGATTAGTTGCTCGATCTCTTTGGCTTTGGGACGGTGACCCCACTCCTTCATCTCAATTCCGAGCGATCCGATATTGTCGACGGGCACGCCACCATTGCTGTTAAGCGAATAACTTTGGCCGCCGGACGAGGCATAGATGGCGCGAATGCCGGGAACGGTTTGGGCAATGCGAGAGATCTGCATGACGATGTCGCGCTTTTCATCAGCCGAAAGATTGCCGCGCGCCGAGATGAAGACCTGCGAGAAGCCGGCATCTTCGTCGGCAAAGAAGATCGAACCCTTGTTGAAGAGGCCGAAGAGCAGAAACACGCCGACGACGATTCCCAGTGCGCCCAACATGACGCGGCCGGGATAACGTGTGAGCTTTTCCGAAAGATGGGCGTACCAGCCGGTGATGCCGGGAATGTCCCGCCAGTCGCCGGTTTCCGAAGCTTCGATTGCGCGTTCATGCTCTTCGTCGTGCACCGACGTCTTACCGAACATTCCGCCGAGCACGGGCAGGAAGACAAGCGCGACGATCATGGATGCGGACAGGATGATAATCAGCGTGATCGGGAAGTAACTCATGAACTTTCCCGCAACGCCCGGCCAGAGCAGCATCGGAAGAAAGGCGCCGATCATCGTCAAGGTCGCGCTGACCACGGGCCAAAACATGCGCAGCGCCGCTTCGGCGAAAGCCTGACGGGGCTTGTGTCCTTCAGTCATCTTCCGGTCGGCATACTCGACCACGATGATCGCGCCATCGACCAGAATACCGACAGCGAGCAACATGCCGAACATGATCATCTCGTTCAGCGACATCCCGATGCCGTTCAGCACCATGAAGGCCATCAGGAACGATGTCGGAATTGCGACACCCACCAAAAGACCCGCGCGAACACCCAGCGCGGCCACGACGATGATCATCACCAGCACAATGGCAAGAATGATCGAGTCCGACAGCGAACCGAGCATCTCGCGGATATCGGTGGAGTTGTCGAACAGGTAGGTAACGTGCACGCCCGGCGGCCAGGTCTTCGCCGCTTTGTCGACGATTTCGCGGACGGCTTGGTTGTTGGCGATAATGTTCGAACCGATGCGTTTACTGACGTCGAGCGAGATCGTCGGCTGTCCGTTCACCCGCGCATAGCGCGTCGGATCGTAGAACGTGCGACGGACCTGAGCGACATTCGCGAGCGTTATCGTCGAATTGGCGGTCGAGCGGATCGGCAGGCTCAACAGATCCGATGCATTGGCGATAACGCCTGGGACTTTGACCGCAAAACTGCCATGGCCGGTATCGATCAGGCCCGCTGCGATCAGCCGGTTGTTGTTCGCAACGGCGGCGTACATTTCCTGCTGCGAAATGCCGTAGCTTTCGAGCTTCGCTGGATCGATGACGACTTCGAGCATCTCCTTGCGCTCGCCGTCGATGTCGACGTCGAGCACGGTCGGAACGAGCTTGATCTCATCCTTCAGATCGCGCGCAAGTTTCAGCAGCGTGCGTTCCGGCACGTCGCCGGAAAGGGCGACGGAGATCACCGGCTGCAAGGCTATGTTGAACTCCCGCACCACCGGAGGATCGGCTTCCTGCGGCAACAGCGAGCGAGTCTCGTCGACCTGGGCGCGAACGTCTTCGAGCGCCTTCTGCTTGTTAAAGTTGACGTCGAATTCGAGGATGATGACGGCCACACCGCTGTAGGCGCGCGCCGTGATCGTCTTCAGCCCCTCGACCGAGCGCAGGCTGGTTTCCAGCGGCTTGACCAAAAGCCGTTCGCTGTCCTCCGGGCTGATACCCGGATAGGTGACCTGGACCATCAGCACGGGAATCGGAATGTCCGGCTGTGCTTCCTTCGGGATCGAGATGAACGCGATGATGCCGGCCACGATGACAACGGCGATCAGCGCGATGACGACCCGCGTATTGTGAACGGCCCATTCGACAATTCTTGTCATGAGGATTTTCCGTTCTTGTCACTCACCGCTTTCACGCGCTGTCCGTCGCTGACGAACTGCTGACCGACCGTGATGACGTCGATATTGTCCGGCAGTCCCGTCACCCACGCGCCATCGGGTCCATCCGACACGATCGCGATGGGCAGGAATTTGACGCGGCCGTTGATCACAACGCGTACGCCCGGCACGCCGGAATCATCGAGCACCATGATGCCCGGAGAAATATGCTGCGCCTTGACGTGGCGAACAGGAACGCTGATGTCCGCGCTGACGCCGTCGCGAAGCTTGGCGTCCGGATTGGGCAACTGGACTTCGACCCGGAACGTTCTTGTGGCCGGATCGGCGCGATCCGCAACGAAGGTCACAGTGCCCGTGACGTTCTCGCCGGTCACGAGCTTGGCGCTCGCTGTGTCGCCGACGTGTATCTGGCCGACCTCGTGCTCCGAGACCGTGCCGACGGCGAGGAAGGGCTCGGGCGCAATCACCATCTCGCACTTGTCGCCGGGACGCATATAGTCGCCGGCATTGACATAGCGGTCGTCGACGATGCCGTCGAACGGCGCCTTGATGTGTGTGTTGGCCAGTGCAACGTTCATGGTGGCAAGGCCGGCTTGCGCTTGCGCGTAAGCCGCTTCCGACTGCGCCAACTGTGTCTTGGAGCGGAAGCCCTGCTTGTAGAGGTCCTGCGCAACCTGAAGCTCTTTCTGGGTCTGCGCCACCAGAGCTGCGGCCTGGGCGACTTTTGCGCCGCGGTCATTCAGCCGGATCTCGCAGAGGGTGTCGCCCTTCTTGACGCGGTCGCCCTTGTCGAAGTGGATGGCCTGCACCACGCCTTCGACTTCGGCGCGCACGTCGACTTCATGCTGCGCTTGAGTGCGTCCGCGCACGATGATCACTGCGTCGCGGTCCGTCGCCACCAGCTGGGTTACGCGGACGCTCGGAGTCGACGAAGGCTTGTCGACCGAGTCATCGGGCTTTTGCGCCGCCTGACTATTGAAAACGCCGGTGGCGACCCAGAGGCCAACAAGAATGGCGATTCCGCCCGCCCACTGGTAGCGCGGCTTCAGGCGCAGCCAAAAGCCCGGCAAGTACTGGTCGTACAAGCGGCTGACTGTCGATGCGATCTGCCTGAACATTAAACGCTAACTCCGTTATTCCGCGGCCTCTGCCGCTTGTTCCTGTTCGATCTCGGCACGATGGGTGCGCAGGAAATCGAGGATTGCCACATAGACGGCCTGACCGAATCCGGTAACGAATTTTTCCCCGCTGGATTGAGATGCAGCGTGCTGGTGATTCAGATGCGCGAACTTCTCTTCGACTTGGCTGATATAGGTATCGAGCATGGCGCTGACACGGCTGGGCGGTAACAAATCTGCAAAAAGCATCGCGAAAACGAATGGCGAGCGGTGGCGGTCTTCGGGGAGGGGCTTGAGCAGCGACGCTATAAACGCGCTGCGACCGGCCGGCGTGATCGAATAGACCTTCCTGTCCGGCCGCTTTTCCTGACTCTCCTCGCGGACCGAGACATAACCTTCGTCGGTCAACCGATTGAGCGCCGGATAGATCGAGCCGAAGCTGGCTTCGACGAAGTGCTGATATCCGTCGTCGTCAAACAGCTTTTTGATTTCGTACCCTGTGGCGTCGCCACGGGTCAGAATCCCCAAACAAATCGTGCGAACGTCCATGCCCCTGTCCTGCGTCTATATAGGTCCGATATAGATCGACGCTATATATGTTCGCAGGTGCAAACTTCAAGTTACCAAAACGAAGAAATTGCGCGACACGGGGTTGCGGACCAAACAATCGTCCGCACTAGTAAAAAATCTAGTTATTACAATGCGCTATATGATCTCTACCCGATCCACTTCAACGCCCTTTTGGCCCTGGCGCGTCGAGTAGCGAATGCGCTGTTCAGGTTCGAGCGCCTGGACACCGGAACGGCGCAGGGCGCTGGCGTGGATGTAAACATCGCCTGTGCCGCTGTCCGGCATGACAAAACCGAAGCCCTTTTGATCGTTGAAGAACTTGACCTTGCCCTCGACCATCGGGCCGCTCGGCCCGGTTTCGCGCGCGCTGGAAAAACGGTCGCCGCCGCCAAATCGGTCTCCACCGAATCGGTCACCGCCGCCGAAGCGATCACCACCGCCACCAAACCGGTCACCACCCCCGAAGCGTCCGCCGCCGCCACGCCGACCGCCTTCGCCGAAATCACGCCGCGGACCGCGCGGTGCGCTCATGTCCGCTGTGCTGGTATCGACGCTGTGCACCGCGACGACTTGCAGGCCGCGAGGCGAATCCTGCAGATCGCAGACGATCGTCGCGCCTTGTGGCAGATCCGTGTGACCCGCCGCCTGTAGCGCGGAAGCATGGCAGAACGCGTCGCTGCCGCTTTCAAGCGTGATAAAGCCATATCCCTTGGTCGAGTTGAACCACTTGACCGTGCCTTTTACCGATGCCTGCGAAATTGGACGCGAGCCACCGTTATCGAAGTTTGCCATGTGCGCCGAACGCCATTACCCAGCCGGATCCGCCCAGTCATGCGCCCAACCTCCGGCATGGTCAGGTCCGCCCCCAATATCATGCGCAAAACTGGCGTGAATCCGCAACGGGGAAGGAGGGAGAACGGCGACGGAATTCGCGGTGCGGAACCGCAAGCACTCGCACGAGCGACATCGAACCGGCCTGTACTCATAGTTGGCGAGTTCGCTCGTACCTAACTTTATTGCGCCGCGACGAAATTTCGCTGGCTGTTGAGTAGGTTGATGCCGCAACGCAATGCCGCAAAAATCCTTATACGGACAAAGCGCCGTCAAGCTTTCAGAGCATCGAGCAGGATGGCGTTGACGTGCTCGGGTTCATCATGTGCAACCCAATGCGTCGCCTTCGGCAGGAACGTGAGCGTCGCTTTTGAGCACAATGCCTTGCTTGCCTCCGCCAGTGCCGGAAGCGCATAGATGTCCTCGGCGCCCCAGATGATGTGCACCGGCACCCTGATGCTGCCATGGCCGATTGGAGAAAATTTTCGCCGCAGGATGGCGCGATACCAGTTGATCATTGCGGTGAGGGCGCCAGGCTGCGCCCATGCCTTTCGGTACTCCTCCACGTCTGCGTCCGAGACGCGCTTCTTGGAGCCACGGATCGCACCGACCAGTGCGCGAAAATTGCGACTGCGCATCACCAACTCCGGCAGCCAGGGCAGCGCGAAGACGCGCACATACCAGCTGGCTCTGCGCTGTTCGGGGTCGTTCGCCATGGCATCGCGCCATACCGCCGGATGAGGACAGTTCAACACGCAAAGCGTGCGTAGCTTTTCCGGGTGGCGCGTCGCTGTCCACCACGCAGCCACTGCACCCCAATCATGTCCGACCAAACGGAATGGCAGCTTCGTGTAGTGAGCGCCGAGAGCAACGACGTCGGCCGAGAGTTTGTCGACGTCGTAGTTCTTGATGCCCAGAGGTTTCTCACTGAGATTGTAGCCCCGCTGATCGGGCATCACGACATGAAAGCCGGCGCCCACCAGCGCCGCGATCTGGTGGCGCCAGCCGTACCAAAATTCGGGAAAGCCATGCAGCAGGATGACAAGCGGACCGGTCTCGGGCCCTGCTTCAGCCACATGCAAAGTAACACCGTTGCACAGGCGAGACGTGAAGCGGATATCGGGAATTTTGATCATCTTGGCGCGTACACCTTCTATGAGACTTTGCAGATATTCCGGGCCTCGAGTCGAGGGCATCGCTTGACTTCTTGTTAAGCTCCCGCCTATAGGCTCGCCCAACACCTCGCGGTCGCACGCGGCGCGCCGATCATTCGGGCGTTCCCACCGCAGGCTCTATCGAAACTCCCGTTCGCTCCAGATGTGCGTGGAAAACGGCAACAAGCCGTCGCGCGCGTGCCGAAAGCCGTTTGCGCGGCTAAGGATTATTTTTGTGACGAATTCAACTTTTTCATCTCTCGGACTCTGCGAGCCGATCCTGCGAGCGCTAGCATCCGAGCACTACACGACACCGACGCCGATCCAGGTGCGCGCCATCCCGGCGTTGCTCACAGGCCGCGATCTTTTGGGCATCGCCCAGACCGGAACAGGCAAGACAGCCGCCTTTGGCCTGCCGCTGCTTCAGCGCTTGGCCGAACAGAAAACACGCGCTGATCATGGCGGTGCTCGTACCTTGATCCTCGCGCCTACGCGCGAACTGGCGCTCCAGATCGACGTCAGCCTGAAGACCTATGGCCGCCATCTCGGCTTCAAACATGCCGTCATCCTGGGTGGGGTCAACCAGAATCCGCAGATCGCCGCGATGAAGCCGGGCGTCGATGTTCTCGTCGCCACGCCTGGTCGTCTGCTCGATCTCGTCGAGCAGCGCCACGTCCGGCTCGACGCGGTGACGATGCTCGTCGTCGACGAAGCCGACCGCATGCTCGACATGGGCTTCATCAAGGATGTACGCCGCATCGTCGCCATGCTGCCGAAAAAGCGGCAATCGATGCTGTTCTCCGCGACGATGCCGGACGATGTCGCCAGGCTCGCCGGTGACATGCTTCATCATCCCGAGCGCGTTGAAGTCTCGCCGCCGACCAAAACAGCCGACAAGATCGATCAACGGGTGATTCACATCGAGCAGAAAGACAAGCGCGCGCTCCTGTCGCATCTTCTACGCGCGGACGACATGAAGCGCGTCATTGTTTTCACGCGCACGAAGCATGTCGCAAATCGGGTATCGGAACACTTGTCCAGAGTTGGCTATTCCGCGGATGCGATTCACGGCAACAAATCTCAAAATGCCCGCCAGCGTGCGCTAGCCGGCTTCAAATCAGGCGCGGTGCGCGTGCTGGTCGCCACCGACATTGCCGCGCGCGGCGTCGATGTCGACGACATCACCCATGTCGTCAATTTCGAGCTGCCGAACGAGCCGGAAAGCTATGTGCACCGCATCGGCCGCACAGCGCGGGCCGGTTCGGCGGGTATCGCGATTTCGTTCTGCGACCCCTCCGAGCGCGCCTATCTGCGTGATATCGAGCGGCTGGTGAAGCGCCAGATCGCGGTGGTGACACACGACCTTCCAGCAGCCGGACTGGCGCCCACCCATACGATTGAGGAACGACGCAGGCCGCAGGAGCGCAACTACAGAAACCCCAAACGCCGTTGGCGCCCGCGTGGCGCGCGTCGCGCGGCCTGAGCGTCAGGTGTTGCGCACGACTTTGTCGATGTTCTCGTAGGAATATTTCGCGATCGGCTCGAGTTGACGAACGACATTCTTCAGCTGCTCGGAGCTTTCCAGGATAGTGTCGAATGCGCCGACACGATTGTTTCTGAGCCGTTCGAGGCGTTCCTCCAGCTCGGCGCGGTCGTCGAGAGTCATGCCAGGCGACCTCAGCAGGCTCTGCACTTGCGAGATTTCATTCGTCATGTCGAATACGCCGTCGGCCGGCATGACGATCCTGAGAACCAGCGTGTGGATCTTGGCCCTGAGCTCCGCATCGCGCAGGTCGAACAGCGTCTCGCGATTGCGATTGTAGATGTCCACTTCCTTGACCGCGGAGCGCAGCATGCGCAGCGTGATCGGGCCATAGGGATCGCCGACCTCGCGCGATTCGCCTGCGATGGTCAGGATGATATTCATCGTGGTGAGGAGTTCGCCGAAGAAAATTGCCGCGTTGCGCTCCCGCCGCCGCCTTTCGAGGATCCACTCCGCCTGTGTCGCACCAAACCCACCGATGGTCGCAAGAATGGCTCCCAGGAACACCGCCCAGAACGTGTTGAAGTTGGAAATGAAGTCGAGGTCTTCCGGATTGAGCGCCACAATTCCCTCCCGCGTGATTCCACATTACATCAAGGGAGCAGACGCTTTGAGGAAAATTCGTGCTTGAGATTTTCGTCGATGGCGACGCCTGCCCGGTGAAGAGCGAGGTCGAGCGTGTCGCGGGCCGTCATGGTCTTACGGTTCATATCGTCAGCAATGGCGGCCTCAGGCCAAGCCGCAATCCTCTGGTGAAACACGTCACGGTGGCCGAGGGTGCCGACGCCGCCGACGACTGGATCGCCGGGCGCGCACGTGTTGGCGACATCGTCGTTACCGCGGATATTCCGCTCGCTTCGCGTTGCCTGAAAACGGGCGCGCGCGTGCTCGGCCCGTCCGGCAGGGCGTTCACGGAAGGGGGGATCGGCATGGCGCTCGGATTGCGCGACCTTCAGAGACATCTGCGCGAAGTTACGGGCGGCGAAACCCATCATGCGAGCTTCACGCAAAAGGATCGCTCCCGCTTCCTGGGCGCGCTGGAAAATGAAATCCAATCCGTTCGTCGTTCATTTGCGCGGCAGACGCCCAGCAGCTAGCGTGCATTTAAATTGGGGAGCGTGATGAGACTGCATCAAACCTATTTGTCTCCTTTTCCGACGCGGGTGCGCCTCGTGCTTTATGCCAAAGGCCTCGACATTCCGTTCGTCGAGCCGCCCGGCATTCACGACGGCAGCGGCAAGGGCGATTATCTGAGGATCAACCCCCTTGGACGCGTTCCGACGCTTGAACTTGACGATGGCCGCACACTACCTGAATCCGAGGTGATCTGCGAATACCTCGAAGACGCTTATCCCACTCCGACCTTGCGTCCCGCCGATCCGTGGGCGCGCGCGCAAGTGCGCCTGATCTCGCGTCTCTGCGATTTCTATCTGGTGATGGCAATGGTTCCGCTCTTCACGGCGTCCGGCATGCCGCGCAAAAGTTGGAACATGGCGAAAATCGACGCGGCGCTCGCGGAAGTCAAAAGGTCGCTCGACTATATCGAGCATTATATCGGGACCGACGGCTACGCCGTCGGTACGTCGCTCAGTCAAGCCGACGGAGCGCTCGCACCGCAGCTCATGCTCGCATTCGAATGGGCGCCCAAACTCTTCGACCGGCCGAGCCCAGAAGGCGAACTTCCGAAGCTCTCGGCCTATTGGTCGGCGATCAAAAAGGACCCTATCGCCAAGCGCGTCATCGACGAGACGCGCGCCGCCATCGCAGCGGCCCAGACCAGTGTAAAGAAGGAAAGGCAGATCTAAAGGCCTACAGAATCTCGTCAATTTCTGAGCACCGGTTTGTGTCGACTGACCTATCCTAGCTACATATAATCCGCGCCGCGACGCAGACTTTCCGACGAAAGACAGAATGCTTTTGGACCACGCGATGCTTTCGACCTGGGCCCAATCGGAGCGCTGGGAATGGTTTGCCGGCGGCGACCCACAAGTTGCGCCTCGGATCTTGCCCGCACGGCAAAGCTCCAATGCCGCGCATCGAGTCATGTTCGAAATCGGCCTGAGTTTCCTGGCGCCGCTCGCTTTGGCGACCGTCATCGGAGTTGTGTTTAGCGCCTGAGAAAGGGCGATCAACTCCGCTGTTCGGATTTCGCGACAACGCCAGTATAAGATGCAGGACGTTGTCGCAGGGCTGTCATGGCAGGTTCTGATTCTCCGCAATGCGCATGGGCGCTTGCGGCCCAACTCGGCGAAGGTCCGATCTGGTCCCCTGGCGAAGACGCCGTCTGGTTCGTCGACATCAAGAAAGACCGCATTCACCGCTTCGAACCTTCGACCCGGCGCAAACGCAGTTATGAGACGCCGCCAAGTCCAAGCTTCATCGTCGCGGCCGCTGGCGGCGAGTTCGTTGTCGGCCTCAAATCGGGCCTGCATCGTTTCGATCCGCGGTCCGGCGACTTCGCCTTGCTCTGCGAGGTCGAACCCGAATTGCCTGGCAATCGCTTGAATGACGGGGCGCTTGATCCGAGCGGCCGGCTCTGGTTCGGCACGATGGACGATGCCGAAAAGGAAAACACGGGCTCGCTTTATCGTCTTGATCCGAACGGTCCGGTTCGTATCGACAGCGGTTATGCGATCACCAACGGGCCGTGCTTCAGTCCCGATGAGCGCATCCTCTATCACACCGATACCCGCGCTAGCACGATCTATGCCTTCGATCTCGCTCCTGATGGCAACGCGACCAACAAGCGTGTCTTCGTCAAAATCGAAGACGGCGCGGGTCATCCCGACGGATCGGTGACCGACTCGGAAGGCTGCGTGTGGGTCTGCCTGTTTCACGGCGCCGCGGCACGACGCTATTCTCCGAAGGGAGAGTTGCTCTCGACCGTGCACTTCCCATGTTCCAACATCACCAAGCTCGCGTTCGGCGGCAGTGATCTACGCACGGCTTATGCGACCTCGGCCCGGCATCACTTGAGCCAGGAACAACTCGCAGAACAACCGCTGGCCGGCGGATTGTTCTGCTTCGAGGGCGAAGTGCCTGGCCTCGCACCTGGAGTCCTCAATGCCTGACCGCAAGCCCGTAAGGCGTTTTCGCTCACGCGACTGGTTCGATGCGCCAGGCCGCGAGGACATGGCTGCGCTCTATCTCGAGCGGCTGATGAACTACGGCCTTACGCCGGACGAACTGCGCTCCGGGCGGCCGATCATCGGCATCGCCCAATCGGGCAGCGATCTTTCGCCTTGTAATCGCATCCATCTTGAGTTGGCGCAGCGCGTGCGCGAAGGCATTCGCGATGCGGGCGGCATTGCGCTCGAATTCCCCACCCATCCGATCCAGGAAACCTGCCGCCGCCCCACCGCGGCGATCGACCGCAATCTCTCCTTCATGACGCTGGTCGAGATTCTGCATGGCTATCCGATCGACGCGGTCGTGCTGACGACGGGATGCGACAAGACGACTCCCGCCGCGCTGATGGCGGCGTCGGCCGTCGATATTCCGGCCATCGTGCTCTCGAGCGGGCCCATGCTCGACGGCTGGCACGACGGCGTCTTGGCCGGATCGGGGACCGTGATCTGGCGCGCGCGGCGCAGGCTTGCGGCCGGCGAGATCACGAAGGACGAATTTATGGAGCTGGCGTGCGCCTCGGCGCCGTCGGCCGGACACTGCAACACCATGGGTACGGCCTCGACGATGAATGCTGTGGCGGAGGCGCTCGGCATGTCTCTGCCAGGCTGCTCGGCGATACCCGCGCCTTATCGCGAGCGCGCGCAAATCGCCTTCGAAACGGGAAGACGCATCGTCGACATGGCCTATGAGGATCTCACGCCGTCGAAGATTCTTACCCGTGCCTCGTTTCTCAACGCGATTGCGACGGTTGTCGCGATCGGCGGATCGACCAACGCACAGCCGCATATCGATGCGATGGCCCGGCACGCGAATGTGGCGCTGGCGGTTGCGGACTGGAGCGCCGCTCACGACGTTCCTCTGCTCGTGAATATGCAGCCTGCCGGCATGTATCTTGGCGAACGTTTCCATCGCGCCGGCGGCGTGCCGGCCGTCTTGTGCGAATTGTTGGGGGCAGGGCGGATCGACGGCAAGGCGTTGACCGTCACGGGTCGAACACTCGCGGAGAATATCGAGGGCCGCGAAACGCACGATCGCGAGATGATCGCGAGTTACGACAAGCCGCTCCGCGAACGTGCTGGCTTCCTCGTGCTCAAAGGCAACCTGTTCGATTTCGCCATCATGAAGACGAGCGTGATCTCCGAGGAGTTTCGCAAGCGCTATCTCTCCCGTCCCGGTCGCGAGAATGTCTTCGAGGGCCGTGCCGTCGTATTCGACGGTTCGGACGACTATCACAACCGCATCAACGATTCCGCGCTCGGCATCGATGCGAACGCGATCCTGGTCATTCGTGGGTCCGGGCCTGTCGGCTGGCCCGGCTCGGCCGAAGTCGTGAACATGCAGCCGCCGGATAGGCTCTTGAAGCAAGGGATCACGAGCCTTCCGACCATCGGGGATGGCCGCCAGTCCGGGACGGCGGACAGTCCCTCCATCCTCAACGCCTCGCCGGAAAGCGCAGTCGGTGGCGGTCTCGCCTGGCTGCGGACCGGCGACATCATCCGCGTCGACTTGAACAAAGGCCGCTGCGACATGCTCGTTTCGGACGAGGAAGTCGCACGGCGAAGGAAAGACGGTTTGCCGCCAGTTCCGGAAACCGCGACCGTGTGGCAGGAAATCTTTCGCGCCACGGTCGGACAAATGGACAGCGGTGCGGTGATGGAGCCAGCACTCAAATACCGCCAGGTCGCGAAGAAGACGCCGCGGCATAACCACTGAAACGGTTCAACGATTCCAGGCGCGCTCAGGTGCTTCGACATGGCGAAAGAACGCCGCGGTGTCGAGGCCTTTTCCGGTTGCACGCGTCACGAGCTCTTCTGCCGAGAAGCGATTGCCGTGTTCGTAGACGTTTGTTCGGAGCCAGTTTCGCAACCCACCAAATCGGCCGGTAGGGATCTCCTCGTCGAGCTTGTTCTTTCCGGCGTAGGTTTCGATCAGCTGGGCAGCATAGAGGCTGCCGATCGTGTAGGTGGGAAAATAACCGAACATCCCAACCGCCCAGTGCACGTCCTGTAGGACGCCCTCTCGCGGCGTAGCCGGTGTCACGCCGAGCAGGGTACGGCTGCGCTCGTTCCATGCTTGCGCCAGGTCCTCGACCGCGAGCTGATCGGATACCAGCGCCAACTCCAATTCTGTCCTCAGAACGATATGCAGGTGATACGACATCTCGTCCGCGCCGATCCGGTTCGTGCTGGAGCGTACGCGGTTGAGCGAATTCCAGAACGTCGCTGCGTCAACACCGTCGAGCGCGCCGCCAAACAGTTCGCGCATCTGTGGGAACAGGAATTCGCTGAACGCGCGGCTGCGGCCGATGTGATTTTCCCAGAGACGCGCTTGCGCCTCGTGCATGCCCATGCTCGGCGCGTCGCCGAGAAAGCTGTCGCGATCACGCGGTGCAAAGCCCTGGTCGTAAAGGCCATGGCCGCCCTCATGCATCGTCGAAAGCAGATTGACGGAAAGATCACTTTCGTTGACGCGACTGGTGATGCGGACGTCATCGCGACCGACCAGCATGGTAAAGGGATGCGTTGTCGGGTCGAGACGCCCACGATTGAAGTCGAAGCCGATTGCGGCCAACGCGCGCCGGCTCATTTCCCACTGCCGCTCTTCGGGAAATCGGCGCCCCTTGAGGGGATCGCCCATTCGCGCACTCCGTTCGATCGCGTTTTGCGCCAGCGGAATGAGCCGCTCGCGCATTTCCGCCAACAAGGGCTCGAGCCGCGAGCGCGTCATGCCAGGCTCATACTCGTCGAGCAAACCGTCGAAACGTTCGCCGCCGCTGCACAGACATTGCGCGCGTTCCCGCACGAGTTGGACAAGATCGGCAAACGGTCGCGCGAATGGCGCAAAATCGTTCTTCTCTCGCGCCTCCTCCCAAGCACCAAGCGCGCGCGCCTTCGTACTGGCGAACTGGCGCACAAGTGCTTCTGGCAGTGCCAAGGCACGGCTGCGCTCGCGGCGCACGAGCAACAGTTCGCGCGTCAGATCGGCGTCATCGTCGCGTTCCGCCTCTGCCTCTTCGATTAGATCGGCGAAATGATCCGATGTCAGGATGCCGTGGCGAATACTTTCCAGCGTTGCAGTCTGTTCGCCCCGCTGCGCAAGACCGGCGGCGGGCAGATAGGTTTCCTCGTCCCATTCCAGCAAGGCGATCGCCTGATCGAGATGATGAAGTTCGGCGATTTGCAGACGCAAGGCTGTGGTGGCGTCGCCTTTGCGCCTTTGCGAGCGTCGCGGAATCTGCAGATCCTTCAACGGCTCGGCGATGAGTACAGCTGCGAGCCCGCCATGCTGGGCGACGTTGACGACCTGCTTCTGCGACACGCGGCAGAGAATGCCGAGTCCATTGTCGGTCGGCGCAAATCCCATGACGGCATAAAACGGTTCGCCGTAGACACGTCCGTCATCGCCGGTGACCGGAAATTCGCAAATCGGCAGCCGCGTCGCAGCCTGCAGCACCCAGGAGAGATTGGGATCACTGCTTTTGCACGCCGCGTCGTCGAGCAGTTTTCCCCACCGGGCTTCGTCGCAAAGGGCGCCGATCGCAACGCCCTCTCCGCCATAGGCGCGGTTGGGTTTCAGCACCAACCGCTCGCGATTGAGCCTGGCATAGGACAGAAGATCACCAGTGGTGTGGTTGGGGAGCGTGGTTTGCCGGTCGCCGGCGACGCGCGTCCACAGCACATGTCGTTCGAAGAGCCTGCAGTCCTCGGGCGAGAACAAATTTTCGGCAATGGCGGGGTCGGTCAGAATTTCAAAACAGCTCTTGTGATCGAAGTCGCCGCTCAGCGAGGAGATTATCCGGTTCTGCTTGAGCAGGAGGCGCATGCCGTCGAGCGGCTTGCCGAGTTCTTTCTCGAGTGCAATCAGATCGCGCGTCTCGTAGTCGCGATAAGCAATGTCGATCTGCGTGTCCTCGTAGAAAACCTCGTCACCCTCAGCGCGCAATTCACGCGGATCGGCATGCACGATGGTCAGACCGAAGCGTTCGACCAGGAACTTTATGAGGACCGATTGTTCGGCCGGCCCGTCGTGCTCGTATTTCGGTTCGACGAAGCAGATATGGCACGACGCACGGCCGAGCGCGCGAGCGTGATCGATGAGGAGCTGGACGAACAGGTCGCGCTGATCCGGCATCAGCTCAAGCGCGAGCCCGGGGTCGTGCGCCATCAGCGTCGGCACGATGTCGCGCATGACCATCTGCTCCGCCACCGGCGAATAGTGGATGCCGCCCACGCCTGACAGATTGGGCTCCATGAATTTTAGCGTGTCCTGCCATTGCGCGCCCGCGAAATCGCAGACGGCATCGAGACGCCCGTACACGGGATTGAAGCGGCCATGCTCAGGCGTCCAGATGTCGCGCAACCAACTGCTCTCGTCGTCGCTGACGGCGAGAATCTCGCTGATCTTGCGATCCTTGAGATAGAGCGCGGGGAACTGCTTCAGCGCCTCGCAGATCTGCTGACAAACATAGTGCACGTAGGTGAGCTGTTCGCGGCGCGCCAGAATCGGTCTCAACATGACGCGCACCGCTTCCGGTACGCCCTCATGTTCGTAGACCATCTCGTTCGCCATCGCGTCGGCGCGCATGCGCTCGGCGATCTGGTGGTAAACATGATCGGGAATGTGGTGCGCGGCGCGCCGGCAGCGGCTTTCCAATGCCGCGCCGGAAAGGCCCAGCGCCTCGGCAGGGCTAATGAGCGACGGCATCGTGCGGCATCCCCGATTGGTCGAAAATGCTACGATAGCGAAGAAAACGGCCCCCTGCAGTCCTCGAGACACAAATCGGTCCGCCCAACGCACAATGCGGCGATCCGCATGGGTGCATCGGCCCATAATGTCATATTACACTCCTCCTGCAGCCGGATGTCGGCGCACGGGAGTGGACATGGCTGTGGAACATTTCGACGTAGTCATTGTGGGCGCGGGTCTTTCCGGCGTGGGCGCCGGCGTGCACCTACACAAATATTGCCCTTCGAAGAGCTATTTGATTCTCGAAGGTCGCCCGGCGATGGGCGGCACCTGGGATCTCTTTCGCTATCCCGGCATTCGGTCCGACAGCGACATGCACACGCTCGGGTATCGCTTCAAGCCGTGGCGCGCCGCGAAGGCGATCGCCGACGGCCCGGCGATCCTCGACTATGTGTACGAGACGGCCGCCGAATATGACGTCGATCGTCACATCCGCTACAACCATCTCGCGACGAAGGCGTCCTGGTCGACGGCGGACGCTTTATGGACGCTCGAAGTCCGGCGCAAGGACACAGGCGAAATCGTCCGCTTCACTTGCAACTTCCTCTTCATGAACGCGGGCTACTACAGCTATCGCGAAGGCTATACGCCTGAGTTCGATGGCATCGGTAATTTCCGGGGCCAGATCGTTCATCCCCAGAAATGGCCGGTCGACCTGGACTACAAGAACAAGAACGTCGTGGTGATCGGCTCTGGCGCGACTGCGATGACGCTCGTCCCCGCGATGGCGAAAGACGTCGGCCACATTGCCATGCTGCAGCGCTCGCCCACCTATGTCGTCTCGGCACCGGACAAGGACGCGATCGCCAACGCGCTGGGCAAAATCCTGCCTGCGAGCTGGGCCTATGCGTTGACGCGCTGGAAAAACGTTGCGTTTGGCCAGTTCATGTACCGGCAGACGCGCACCAAGCCCCTCAAGGTTAAGAAGAAGCTCATCGACATGGTCAAGAAAGAGCTTGGTCCGGACTATGACGTGGAGACCCACTTCACGCCGAAATACAATCCGTGGGACCAGAGGCTTTGCCTGGTACCGAACAGCGACTTGTTCGAAGCGATCCGTTCCCGCAAGGCCTCCGTCGTCACCGATCAGATCGACACGTTCACCGAGACCGGTATCAAGCTGCAATCAGGCAGGCATCTCGAGGCTGACATCATAGTCACCGCGACGGGGCTCAACCTGGTGGTCCTGGGCGAGATGGAATTTGCTGCTGACGGCGCGCCGATCGATTTCAGCAAGACCTGGTCGTACAAGGGCATGATGTATTCCGGCGTGCCGAATCTGGTCTCGACCTTCGGCTACATCAACGCGTCTTGGACGCTCAGGGCCGATTTGACCTGCGAATATGTCTGCCGCCTGATCAACCACATGGACGAGAAGGGTGCACGCCAGGTGACGCCGCGCCTGCGCGAACAAGACCTGCATATGACCGCGCGGCCATGGATCGGCGATTTCTCGTCGGGCTACATGGCGCGTGTGATGCATCGCTTCCCGCGGCAGGGCGATCACGAACCCTGGATCAACCCTCAGAACTATACCCGTGACAAGAAGATGATCCGTCATGGTGCGCTGGAAGACAGCGCGCTGATCTTCGACAATCCGGCGAAGGCGAGCACTGCTAACACACTGCTGAAGGCGGCCGAATAAACGGAGGTATAACCCGTGAGCCTGAGAACCAAGCGCGTCGTTGTGATCGGCGGAACATCGGGAATCGGCTTTGCCGTTGCCGAGTTGGCGCTGAACGAGCATGCCAAGGTCACCGTTGCATCGAGCAATCCCGCAAACGTCGAGGGCGCGGTCAAGCGGCTGGCGGAGGGCGCGTCCGGCGTGACGATCGACGTGACGAGCGACGACTCGATTGCGACCGCGTTTGAAAAACTTGGACACATCGATCATCTGGTGTTCACCGCCGGCGACTGGAAAGCCCGTCGCGGGCCGGTCGTCGATATGGATCTCGAGAGCGCCAGGGCCAATTTCACTGTGCGCTTCTGGGGCGCGCTCGCCGTCGTCAAACGTGCGCACAGCGCCATTGCGCCGGGAGGCTCGATCACGCTGACCGACGGCATGATTGCGCATCGCCCCAGCAAGGGTTCGGCTTTGAGCACGGCGATGGCGGGCGCTGTCGAGCACCTGACGCGCGGCCTCGCCGTCGAGCTGGCCCCGGTCCGCGTGAATGCGGTGTGTCCCGGTCTGATCCGCACTGGCGTGTGGGACAGCATCCCGGAAGAGCGCCGCGCCGAACAGTTCGAACGCATGACGAAGCGCCAGCCGCTGCCGCGCGTCGGCGAGCCGAACGAAGCGGCTGAAGCGTACCTGTATTTGATGCGCGCCGGCTACACGACGGGACAAGTCTTGCACGTCGATGGCGGCGGCTCCGTCATCTGAGCGTTTGGATCATGCCGAACAGCGACCACGATCATCATCATCACCATGACGGCGAGGGACAGGATCCGCCCTCCGACATGACGCTGCGCGTGAAAGCGCTCGAATCGCTTCTGGTGGAGAAGGGCATCGTCGATCCGGCCGCGCTCGACGCAATCATCGATACCTATGAGCATAAGGTCGGTCCGCGCAACGGCGCGCACGTCGTGGCACGCGCGTGGAGCGATCCAGCCTTCAAGGCGAGGCTCCTCGACGATGCCACCGCGGCAATTGCGGAGCTTGGCTATGGCGGGCGGCAGGGCGAGCACATGATCGTCGTCGAGAACACGCCCAAGGTTCACAACCTTGTCGTCTGCACCTTGTGTTCTTGTTACCCTTGGCCCGTGCTTGGACTACCGCCTGTCTGGTACAAGTCCGCGCCTTATCGTTCGCGCGCTGTCATCGATCCAAAGGGTGTGCTCGCCGAGTTCGGTCTCGTGCTGCCGGATGATGTCGAAATTCGCGTCTGGGATTCGACCGCCGAGATTCGTTATCTCGTTCTGCCCGAACGCCCGGCCGGCACCGAAGCGCTCAGCGAAGACGCGCTGGCTGAGCTGGTGACGCGCGACAGCATGATCGGCGTGGCGCGCGTTCGCACGCCTTCGCCATGAACGGCGTTCACGACATGGGCGGAATGCAGGGCTTTGGTCCGATCGCAGCCGAAGCAAACGAGCCGGTGTTTCACGAACGTTGGGAAGCGCGAGCCTTGGCCCTGACATTGGCCGTCGGCGCATGGGGACGCTGGACGCTCGATGCATCGCGCTTTGCCCGCGAGCGCATTCCAGCCGCCGAATATTTGCGCATGAGCTATTACGAGAAGTGGGTCACCGGCCTTACGACATTGCTGCTCGAAGCAGGGATGGTGACGCGTGACGAGATCGCGAAGGGTCGTTCGACTCCTGGTGCTCCGAAATCCACTCCGCCTCTCAAGGCCGATCGCGTCGCCGCCGCACTCGCCAATGGCGGTCCGACCGAGCGAGCGGTGGCGGACGAGCCGCGATTTTCGCCTAGCATGACTGTGCGTGCGCGGAATATGCACCCATTGGGCCACACGCGGCTGCCACGCTATGTGCGCGGCAGGCTTGGCACGATTGCGCGGCGTCACGGCGCGCATGTCTTTCCGGATGCAAATGCGCATGGCCTGGGCGAGCGGCCGCAGCATCTCTATCAGGTGCGCTTCGAGGCGCAGGAACTCTGGGGCGGATCCAACAACAGCGCCGTCTACATCGATCTCTGGGAGAGTTATCTTGAGCCCGGTTGAACACGGGGCTTTGCAGCGCTTCGAGTCGCTGCTGCGCGACGAGGGAAGCGAAGCGACCTTCGGCGAGCCGTGGCAGGCGCAAGCCTTCGCGCTTGTCGTGCACCTTCACAGCAAAGGTGCATTCACTTGGCAGGATTGGGCGAATGCCTTGGCGGAGGAGATCAAGCGAGCGGCGGCGCGCGGAGAGCCGGACGACGGCACGCGCTACTACGAGCACTGGCTCGCGGCACTCGAGCGACTCGCGCGCGACCATGGACTAGCGGAGAGTGCCGCACTCGCTGAACGCAAGGAGGCGTGGGCCGAAGCCTACCGCCGCACGCCGCATGGCAAGCCAGTCGAACTTTAGGGCGCCGGAACAAACGAGCGGATGATCGCGCGGCCTTGATCATTAAGGCTGGAATCCACTTTGGCGCCCAACGGATCGGTTGCGATTATCATTTGGGCGATGGTTGCGTCTTCGGGATCCGTCATGGCTACGAAACGCGCGCCGTTCGCTTCGAGCTTACCGACAACGATAGCGCGCGGCTTCGGGCCGCTATAATCGATGGTGTAGGTCTCGACTGCTCCGGCGCCTTGGCCAGGCTGGACGGGCGGTGCCGGCCAGGCATCCACTTCGGCCTGGAGCAAAACGCTGTCGAAATCTTTCCAATCCGCGGGACGCGTTGAGTAGATGCCGACGGAATACTTGGACAGAAATCCGCCATTCGCGGCAACGAGACCAAATTTGTCGGGCTGAAGCCGGAGCGCGCGCGTCATGCTTGCGATGGCATGCATCGAGTAATTGTTGCCCGCACCGCCGAAATAGGGGAGGCCGCCCGTCACGGTCAGCGGGCGCGGATCGGTGGTCGACATTCCCAGCCCGTCGCGCACGTTGAACACAGCGATCGGAAAGCAGCTATAGAAGTCGAACAGCGCAATGTCGTCTAACCTGCGGCCGGCCGCGCCGAGCGCATGTTTGATCGCGAGAACGGAGGCAGGCCCCCGCGAAAGATCCTGTCTCTCGATCGGTGTACGCTCCTTCAAATCTGCCCCGCCATGGAGATAGACAAAGCGGCTTTCGGGTATGCCCAACTCTTGTGCGCGCGCCACCGACGTTAAAAGCACCGCGGCGCCCTGGTTGGCCTGGTCGCGTGCCACCATGCGGCGCGGATAGGGGTCGCTGGTCAGCCGGTTGGAGGGCGTGACGGTCGCAAGCTCTTCGCTCGTGTAGATCGATTGCGACATGGCATGCGGATTGTCCGCAGCAACGCGCGTGAAAGGTGCGAACAGCTTTGCCATTTCGAGGGCATAGTCCGTGCGACCAAGGCGCAAGCGCGCTCGTCGGGCATTCTCGAATAGCGCATAAACATTGATCGGTGTTCTGGCGCCGTGGCGCGCGAGCTCGGCCGTCAGCAGTGGTTCGCCAAAACCGCGATCTTCGAGCTGACTACCAATGGTTTCGCTCCAATCGCGCTTCTCACCTCGCGACGTCAGATGACGAACGGTCGAAATCGCTTCAGCACCGCAGATCAAGGCGAGCGATATCTCGCCGCGCGCGATGCTCTCTGCCAGCTCGTTGACCAGATGCTGTGGCCCCTGTCCGCCGACCGGCTCCAGGATCGCGCGTGCCGGATCGGCGCCGATGCGCCGCGCCACCGCACGCGGGAAATTGTCAGCCCTGCCGAAGGGCGCGACCGCGTTCGGTCCCGAGATTTCGAACTGCCGGATTGCGGCGATGACGTCTATGGCTGGAGCCAACCGATCGACAGAGAGCGCGTCGTCCAGGGCCGCGCGTGCGGCGCGGGCCGCCAGCTCGGCCGGCGACTGCGCTGCATAGTCGCCCGCATCGATTCGCTCCGATGCTTCGCCAACACCGACGATGATTGGGGTCAGGTCGCGCAAGTTCTGCTCCAAAAATCTTCCCGCGAGATTGCCAACCGCATCGCAGTGAGTCGAGATTGACGGTGGGGAATGAAACTGCCGGCTCCGTGATATAGGAAAGGCGAGGGGACGCCGTGATCGAAGCGCTGCGAGCCGCATACGCCAAGACATCCGCAAGTCGGTTGGTCGCCATCGCGTGGATCGGCGGTCTCCTTGGCGTCTTGCTTCATTCCGCCTTGCTCGGGGACTACATCGTCAACGGTCAGGGTCATCCGATGCCTGGGGAGTTTCTCGCGATCTGGTCGGCAGGCCAGATGGCGGCGGCCGGACACGCAGTCGACGCCTACAACGCCCGCCTACTTCACCAGCTACAGATCGCCGACACACAAGTGCCGTTCGGCGGCTATTTCATGTGGCTCTTTCCGCCTCCCTTTTTGCTGGTGGCGGCCGTACTGGCGACGCTTCCTTTTGTTGTCGCCTATATCGGTTGGGCGGTTGTCACGCTCGTCGGCTATGCCATCTGTACAACCAGGTTGTTTCGCGACCGTGCTGCCGCAATTGCATATGGCGCCTCTCCGGCGGCATTCGTCACCTTCATCGTCGCACAGAACGGTCTATTCACGGCTGCCTTGTTCGGTGGCGTGCTTCTCACCTTGCAACGGCGACCGATGTTGAGCGGCCTGCTGCTGGCAGCGCTCGTGGTGAAACCACAATTTGGGCTCTTGTTTCCCGTTGCCTTGCTCGCTGCAGGCCAGTGGCGAACCGTCGCCGTGGCAACGATCGCGACCAGCGTCTGGTTGATTGCTTGCCTTGTCTTTGAGCCTTCTCTGATTGGCGCTTTCTTGCACGCGCTCGCCTTCGCGCGAACAGAGTTGCTCACGCAGGGACATCAAGGTTGGTACAAGCTGCAAAGCCTCTACGGAGTGCTGCGCATTGCAGGCCTGAACGATGACTGGTCGAGCGCCGTAACGGCGATCCTCGCCATGACCTTGGCGGGCGTTGTCATTGTTGCGTGGCATGGCCGGCTGCCGTTCCCACTGAAGGCGGCTATCCTGGTCGTCTGCTCGCTCGCGATCTCGCCGTACAGCTATGTCTTCGATTTTCCCTTGCTGACGATCGCGCTCGGCTTTCTCTGGCGCGACTCAGCGTTCGATGCTTTCGAGCGCCGCACGATCCTCGTGTCTTACCTCCTCGTGGCGGCGGCGATCGTCAGCGCGACGCCACTGGGGTATCTCGGTCTCGCTGCAATCACGCTCATCGTTTGGCGGCGAGCGGCGCGCGCACTGAGCAACGGAACGTTTGCGCGGCCAACATGATTATGTAGGGTTGACGTATGCAAACTGGCCGGTGGGCGCGCGGCGCCTTTGTGTATCTTCCCAGCGTCGCCGTCGTTGCCGTGGCGGTCATCGTGCGCTCGCTGAGCTGGCTGAATAACGATTCGAGCGGTCTCATAACGTTCGCAGAGAGATTGCTCGATGGCGCTAGACCGTATGTCGACTTTCGCGAAGTCAACCCGCCAGCCTCGCTGCTGCTCTATGTTCCCGACATTGTCGTCGGGCGTTGGTTCTCGCTCGCGCCGGAAGCCGTTCTGGCGGTCGAACTTTTTGCCGCGACATTTGCCTCGCTCTGGCTGACCGCCAGAATTCTGCAAGCGGCATCGCTTCTCACGCGCTTGGAGTCACTGGCACTGGCGCCGCCGGCTATCGCGATTTTCCTGATCCTTCCTGAGCATGTCTTCGGCCAGCGCGAGCACATGGCGTTGATTGCAATCCTGCCCATGCTCGCCACCTATACCGCGCGCGCAGTTGGCGAGCCCGTTTCGCGTCCAGCTGCCATCATCGCCGGCATCGGCGGTGGCATCGCCACATGCATCAAGCCGCACTTCGCGCTGGCGCTGCTTATCCCGCTGGCCTATGCGGTGTGGCTCGTCCTTCGCGGGGCGAGATCGATCTGGCCTCTTTTGTTCTCGTCGGAAAATGTCGCGGCGGCTCTGGTCGTCGCGGTGTACGGGCTCGTCGTAGCGTTTTATTTTCCACTCTATCTGCAAGTCATGTTGCCGATCCTGGAAACGGTTTATGTTCCGGCACGGCTTCCATGGCTAGATCTATTACGCACACAGTCCATCATACTTATTCTGCAAGCCACTGCCGCCGCCGTCATCATCGGTCCTAAAACATTCGTGAAGCCGTTTCCGTTTGTGTTTACGATGGCGGCTCTGGGATTCCTTGCCAGCATTCTAATCCAAGGCAAGGGTTGGCCGTATCATGGCTATCCTGCGATTGCGCTGATGCTGCTGATCCTTTGCGTGGTCGCCCTCAAGCGCTGGCCTGAGGTACGAGGATCGACAGGCATCATCCCGTGGAGTGCTTGCGTAATTGTACTTGTCGGCGGCCTCTATGCAATTTCGACATCATGGTTCTGGCCGCTCACCTGGTATCCTCAATTCGTCTCGACCGTTGCACATTTGGCACCGCCGCACCCGAAGATCGCCTCGGTGTGCGGCGGCACACAGTTCCTGTTTCCCCTGGTGCGTATCGTCCATGGCACGCCGGTCGACGATGTGTTGTGGGTCAATGATGCCGTGATTGCGCTTCGCCGTTATGACGAAGTCGATCCAACACGGTTGAAAGCGATCGAGCACTACGCGAGCGAGGAGAGCCGCATCTTCAATCACACCGTCGCAGCAGCCCGGCCCGACGTCCTGGTCGTTTGCCCAGGCTGGAAGGAATGGGCTTTGGTGCAGCCTGACTATGCCCGCACGCTGAGCCGGTTTCACGCGGCTGCGACGCTCGAGACTTCGGAGATTTGGCTTCCGAATTGAGTTTATGGCTTGTGGCAGCCGGCAAAGACCGTCAGCCCGCCGAGCTTGTTGGTGCGCATTAGCGGACGCTCCGCCGCGCACAACGCAGACAATGTTGCGTTCACGACAGCGCCGTGCCGGCGAAGTTGACTCTTCGGCTCACTGCTTTGGCCCGACCTGACGCGCTCCAGGACGCGCGTTGCGGCGGCGAGAGGAAAGACAAGGCCGTAGTAGTAATGACTCCAATCGAGACTGAGGCCGAACGTCGCGATGGAGCGCTCGAGTTCGGCAAGCGTGTAGCGTCGATGATGGCCGAGGAACACGTCGTGACCGCTCCATAGGAATCTGAACGCAGGCACCGAAAAGATGAAGCGGGCGCCGGGGGGCACGAGATCGACATAGGGCCGCATGAGAGCAGCGTCGTTGCTGACATGCTCGATCACATCCATCGCCAAAACCAGATCGGCGTCGCTCGTGCTGATGGTGCGGCGGAACAGAAGCGGCTTGCCGCACCATTGCTCGTCACGATCCTGTGCATAACCGATGTCGACGCAGGTGGCGCGAGCGGCATCGGTGTGTGCCAGCAACTGACGCGAGAAAAAGCCCGAGCCGGCGCCGATGTCGAGTATGGAAATCGGCTTCAGGCCGACGCAGTCTTTCAGAAGCGCCGCCGCCTTGGCCTTATAGTACCAATGCGCGTCGACCTGGTCGCCGAGGATCTCTTCTTCCTTCAGATCCATCGCCTACTCGATCGAGTCGATGATGTAGATGGGCCGACCTTTGATCTCCAGAAAGATGCGGCCGACATATTCTCCGATCAACCCGATCGAAACGAGCTGGATGCCGCCAAAAAACATGATGGCGACCATCAGCGACGGATAGCCGGGCACATCCACACCTTCGATGAAGGCATGGACAACGATGAAGGCGGCATAGAGAAACGAAAAGAGCGAAATGACTGCGCCGACATAGAGCCAGAGCCGGAGCGGAACTGTCGAAAAACTGGTGATGCCATCCAGCGCGAAGTTCCACAGATTCCAGTAATTCCAGCTCGTCCTTCCCGCCGCGCGCTGCGGCCGCTCGAACGGGACTGCCTCGGTGCGAAATCCGGGCCACGCCATCAAGCCCTTCATGAACCGGCTGCGTTCGCGCAGGCGATTGACTTCGTCGACGACGCGTCGATCCATCAACCGGAAATCGCCGGCGTTGAACGGGATTTGTGTCGGCGACATGAGGTTGAAGAGGCTGTAGAACCAGCCCGCGCTGACGCGCTTGACCGGACCATCGCTTTGCCGCGATGTGCGCACCGCATAGACGATATCCGCGCCGTCGCGCCAACGTTCGATGAAGCGCACGATGAGTTCGGGGGGGTCCTGAAGATCGACGTCCATCGGAATGACGGCATCGCCCTTGGCATGATCGAGCCCGGCTGTCATCGCCGCGTCTTTGCCAAAGTTGCGCGACAAGGTCAGGATGACGATCGACGCATTGCGCGTTTTGGCTTCGCGCAAGGCGTTCGGCGTCTTGTCGGTGCTGCCGTCGTCGACGAAAATCAATTCATACGTGCAGGCCTGTCCCACGAGAATCTTCTCGACCGTCGCGACGAACAGAGCGATCGATGCCTCTTCATTGAAGACCGGAACCACCAGGCTGATGAGCGGCGTCGGGTTTCTCGTCATGCGTGCTGCTCTGTCTTCGGGAGACGCCGCCGCATGATCAATCGCGCCGAAGCGCCCCCGCTTTTGTCGGCTAGTTTGACGCGCAATCGAACCATAAACAAACGATTCCGTTACGATTTCGGGCTTGGCGCATTTCGCGGCAACCAGATTTCGGCGTCGCCCACCGTCTTCGCCTTATAGTAGGGACGAAGAGCGGCGGCGATTTCGGGATATGACAGCGCCCATTGTTCTTCGCCGTTGCCGCCGACGATGATGACGTCCGGGTGGCGGCTGCGAATCGTATCGGCCAGCTCGGCGCGGTCGCGGCGCGCAAAGTCCTCGATTCTCCGCCGCAACGCGGGATCGAGGACTTTCTTTCCCGTCGGATCGAGTTCACCCGACGTGAGCATCTTGTCGGTGTAGGCGCTGATCCATTGGAAGGGCGTGCGGCCAAGCGGTGCGCCATGCAACTTTCTGGTCAACGGAAACGCCAGGCCGGGCGCTCCATATATGGAGAACACTTTCGGGTGGTCGGGGACCATGCGGGAAACGACCGTTACCAGATATTCGCGGCTCGGCTCCTGCAACAACCAGAACGAAGCCAGTGCGTAGATGCACAACAGCAAACCCGATCCGAACATGACGTCCGCTGTCGGCTTGGCCGCGCCTGCACGTCCGTCAAGAAATTTCGTGAGCCGCCTGACAAGGAGTATGCAGAGCACAAGTAGCGAGAGCGCGACCGCGGGATACCCGTGATACGGCCAGCCCTTGCCTTGGATGATGAGCGCGCCGGTGAAGCCAAGCGCCGCGAGGCTGATCACTGCCACAACGGGGCTCCTATATTCCCTAATGCCCAGCCCAGCGCCGATCAGTGCCGCGAGCACGACCATGATGACCGAGGGATTGGCGAGCATCAGCGGCAGCGAATATCTAAGCGGCACATAGAGCGTGAGCACGAGCGGCAATGTGTTCTGCGAGTAGTCGGGAAAGCCCCAGACGAGCACTGCGCCATAGGCCAGCACGATTAGTGCGGTTGCCAGATTCTCGACCGCGAGCAACGTCGCCAACATTTGCGCGAGACTTTTTCTCGAACGCCAAGCGACGAAGATCAGAGGAAGCAGAAGGGCGAGTGCGAAGTAAGGCTTGATGGCAACGGCGATGCCGCCTCCGATGCCGGCGAAAAAGGCCAACGCGGCGCCGGGTGAACCGCCTTCCGCTCGCCGGGCATAGACCGCAAGCATCGGCAGGATCGAAATGAGCGCGATGTTTTCGCGTTCCGCGAAATTGTCCCCGGGCAGAATCAAAAGCAGAGCACAGGCCATGGCGAAGAGGAGCGGACGCTCGCGCGCTTGCACCGGAGAGTTGTCACCGAGGCAGCGCCCCGCCATCCACAGCGAAACGAACGTGCCGGCAAAAATCAGAATCGTGAGAGCGGCCTCGGCGGAAATGCTTGCGAGCCGGGAGAGTTCGATTGCCGGCATGTACACGAGAATGGACGCCGGTGGATTGGGTTCGGTGAAGTCGACATAGGCACGCGCGCCCGCGAGGACTTGCTCGGCCAACGTGAGGAGCCACGAAACGTCGCTATTGAGCCAGATAAAGCTGCGCAGCACCGCGGCCACGGTGACGACGAGAGCTGCGGGCCAATAGGATTTGAGCGGATTCGCGATCATCGCGGCAGCCGATCCTGCAACACGCGATAGACGGTCACGTGCTCGCTGGGTGGCACTTTGCTGTTCAGTGGCGCGAGCCAGGTCGGGATGTGATTGGTGTCGAGCTGGCCCAACAGGCCCTGAGGACCGCTGGCGTTGAGATAGTAGCTGAAATCGTAGCTCGTGCGGCAGACCACGACATAGTCGATGGCGCGGCGGCGCGCGATGCGCGCGCCGATCTCCGGATTCTTCGTGAGCAGGTCGAAGGTATCGAGGATTCCTTGCTCGTTACGATGATAAGGACCGGCGATGACGGAGTGCGCCGAATAGGCGAGGATGGCAGGTCCCTGATCCAGAAAGGCGACGACACGCGCGCGCGGCTGGGCTGCCAGCTGCGCGACGCTGGCTTGGCTGAAGCAATACCAGGACTCGCTGTCGGCTTTCGCACGCGCTGCCTGCGCGCGCGGGTTGGCGAGAAGATTGCGCCCGATCGAAACGGCATAGGCGAGGGAGACATTGCTTAAGAGAATGAGCGCGACGATTGTCGCCAATGCGGCGCGCCAGCCCGGTCTGGTCCAGCGTTCGATGCTGAGCTGCGTTGCGGCGGCAAGTCCGGGTAGGCTCGCGAGCAGCGCGAAGAGCACGCCGCGCACCTCCACCGACATGACCGCAAATGCCATCGCCGCAAAAGAGGCGACGATGATCGCCGCCAATCGGTTTTTTTGTTGAACGAGGAAAACCGAGAAGATGCAGGCCAGGAGACCGAAGGCGGAATAGAGAGTGCCGTAGAAGAAGAACGGCCAGTCGTTGGCGGCGTTCAGAATGGGCGACTGAACTTCCTGAACCCGCGACAGGAAAATCTCGTTTATCCTCGGGCTGACATTGCCATAAGGGCCTGCGAGGCAGGCGGGCGCAATCGCCAGGACCAGCAGGAGCGCCGCAATTCCCAATCCGACGAACAGAAGCGCGCGACGTACGGGTGTGCCAGCGGCGAGCAGCGTCACGCTCGCAAGGCCGAGTCCGCCGAAGGTCGCAAGCGTGGCGTAAAAGCCGGAATAGGCATCGCACGCGGCACTGAAGCGTTCGTGATCTGCCGCGAAGAGTGCGAGCGCCAAAGGTGCGGCGAGGGAAAATGTCAGACCGAAGCGGCGCACGGCGCCGGAAAATTCATCGCCGCGTGAGATCCACAAGGCACCGATGATCAGGAGGCTCGTTACGACATAGGGAAGCACTTCGAGGCCGATCGTCAGGCTTAGAACGCTGAGCAGCGCGGCTGCGTTCGCGGCTCGCGGATTTGTCTCGATTTCGATGAGGAATGCCAGGGTCCAAAGCGTAAGTGCGACCTGCACATTGTGATGATCAATGACGCCGGGCGTGAAGTAGCCGAGGACAGCAGCAGCCGCGGCACCGAACAATATGGCGATGACGCCGGCCTTCAGTCCGGCGAGGTGTTGCGCGATGCGCCCGATCGCGAGCCATGCAGCGAGCAGGCTCAGCATCGGCCAGACGCAGATCGCGAGCGTTTCCGCCGACTGCGGCACGAGAAACTGCCGAAAAAGCAAAATCAGGCCCGCGATGGGCGCGTCGATCAGGCGCGACCAATGCATCGGCAGCCCGAATGGCACATTCATGCGCCACTGGGTCAAGTCGTACCATGATTGGCCGGCGAGGAGATCGCGCACCTGCGCCAGCCGCATCGCATCATCTGTACTGAGGGCGATCGTAGACGGGTGGAAGTAGGCCGGAATGACATATTCGATGACTTTGAACAGCCAGATGAAGACTGCGACCGCGGGCACGCTGAGCGAGAATTCGCGCTCAGGCGTCGCACGCTGAATCGTCTCTTCGCCAAGTTCGAGAGTCATGGTGCCCAACTCACCGATTCGTAAAGCTATAGATGCATTTGCGCGTTCCCTAAAGATCGCAGCCGCGATCTTGGTAAAGGCGGCGGACACATAGCGCGCGCCTTGGACCGATGCTCTTTCGGATATTGGTGGTGTCTATCGTCCATGATAGGCAGGCGGCGGTTTGCGTCGGATGCAGGGTTTCGTCGATGAGCGTCTCAACGTCGGACAAAGCGTGGTTGAAGGCGTTCGACTTTGTGGCCGCACTGCCGGTGATCGTCTGGCTCACCTGGAATTGCGGGCTGTTGTCGCTGGCGTTGTTCCTCGAGGCCCGTCAGTTTTTCCATCAAGCGCAATGGGCGCTCGGTCTCAAGATCCTCAATCAGACGATGGCGATCGCATTCTTCGTGCTTCAGATCGTCTTGTTCGCGCTTCGCCCTGTCGCCAAGCAGAAATCGCAGGGCTTCATCCCGCGCTTTGCTGCGATATTCACGATGGGCGCGGGCCTGCTCTACTTTTACGCGCCGGTTGCAAGTCCCAACGATCTCGTCCAGGGCGTCGCGGCCTTGTTCGGGATTACCGGTCTTTCGCTGGCCCTCTATGCGTTGCGCTGGCTGGGGCGTTCGTTCAGCATCCTGCCCGAAGCCAGGCGACTGGTGACGGATGGTCCTTACCGATACGTGCGTCACCCGCTTTACGTCGCCGAAGCGTTCAGCACGCTTGGCGTAACGCTGCAGCTTCAACAGCCACTGGGCGCTCTCCTCGCGATCTCGATCTATCTCGGCCAGTTCGCGCGCATGGGCTACGAGGAGGAAGTGCTTGAACGCGCATTTCCGGAGTATGCCGACTACCGCAAAAGAACTTTTCGTCTGATCCCCTATATCTACTGAACGCGTGAACCGTTGGCTTCGGCGAACGATCGCGTTCACGTTTCGATGGTCCCTTCACAAACGCAATCGGCGTCAGAACCAAAATGTTCCATCCTCGATTTAATCTGTACCGTGACGAGTTATCTTATTGATATTACTGAATGAAAACCAACCATCGTGACAATTAAATCGAAGCCGGTAACCAGTCGCTAAGAATTACATTGCCGCAGCGCAACGCCTGTCGTTTACTTCGTAACAATTGGGATGGGGATTTTCCTGTCTTGAGAAGTACTTCGACCGAAATCGGTTTGATTTCGGCCCAAAGATGCGGGCGGGAGTCAGGTTCTTTTGCGGTTTGGGTAGGTCTGCGAAACTATTGGGCAAGGGGTTAGAACATGAGTCAGTTGATGCGCTTTCTGCGCGATGAAGAAGGCCTGGTGACACTTGAGTGGGTCGCGTTGGCTGCTGCTGTGATCGTTCTCGCGATCGGCGTTATCGTCGTCATCCAGACGCAGGTGAACACGGCGGCCAGCACGATCGGTTCGAAGATCGTCAGCACGGTCCAGTCCAACACGTAAAGTCACGGCATCTGGCGGACCGCCGGATCCGAAGAGCAGTTTTGGCCGGACGCGGATGATTGCGTCCGGCTTGCTCGCCCTTTCCGGCGGCTGTTTGAGGAGGGTTGTCTGATGAAGAACTCTTTCAGGCTGTTCCTGCGTGACGATGAGGGTTTGGTGACGCTCGAATGGGTGGCGCTTGCGGCTGCGGTGATTGTTCTTGCCATCGGCACCATCATCGTCATTCAGACTCAGCTCAACACTGCCGCGAGCACCGTCGGCAGCGAAATTGTCAGCACCGTTCAGTCGAATACTTGACGCCCAGCTTCGGCACCGGCCCCGGAGCAGGAGACCCGTTGCGAACGGCGTGGTGAAGCCCATAGTGGAGCGGCTTTGATTCGTCGAAGCCGAGCCGGGGTCACCGTCGATGCAGAAGATTCGGACGTTCCGCACCCTCCATTCTTTTTGGAAGAACGACGCAGGGCTCGCGACCTTGGAATGGATTGCACTTGCGTCCACGGTCATTGTCCTGGGACTTGGCGTGATTATCCTGCTTCAACCGAAAGTGACGACTGCGGCAAGCACTGTCGGCTTCAATCTGGTGAGTTCGGTAAACTCCAATTCCTAAGGCTGCGCCTTCGGGAAGGGGCCAGGCCAAGAGATCCCACCTACACCGAGTGGCGCGCTTTCGATTTGCACCGCGTTAACCTTTGACGAAGTAAAGTGTTCGCATTGCAAGCGGAAGACGTCGAAAATTGGCTTATTCTGCGTTTGCAAATATAGTAAACGAACCAAATTCGGAGTGAGTGATTCGCGATGCAACGCTCGCTGATAAGCTTGATTGTAGGGGGCATTCTGGCACTTATCGCCGTAGGCGGCCTCACTTACTATCTACGCACCACGCAGTCTCCCGCAGCACCTTCTTCGAACATCGACGTCGGCAACATTGTCGTGGCCGTCAACGATCTTCCTTTCGGCACGCATCTTGGTCGCGACCAGTTGACCGTAGTGGCTTGGCCGCTCTCCTCCATGCCCGCAGACGCATTTCACACCGTCGAAGAAGTGTTCGCCGGCTCGCAAGGGTTCGACCGGATCGTGCTGAAGCCGATCGACAAGGGCGAACCGGTCTTGAAGTCTAGAATTTCGGGCTTTGGCGCCAAGGCAACACTCTCCAGGCAGGTGCCGGCTGGCATGCGGGCTGTTTCCATTCGCGTCGATGATGTGAGCGGCGTGGCTGGGTTCATCCTTCCGGGTGATCGCGTCGATGTCATGTTGACACATAGACTGGAAGGTGCCGCGCCGGACGCCAGTCTCGTCACCGATATCATTCTGCAGAACGTTCAGGTGCTCGGTATCGATCAACTCTCCGATGTAGATCGCGAGAAACCTGTCGTCGCCCGTACTGCAACTGTCGCGGTCACGCCCGAGGATGCGCAGAAGCTGGCGCTTGCCCAACAAGCGGGAACTCTCGGACTGGCGCTTCGAAACACATCGGCCGTCGATCAGGTCCCGGTGGAACGCGTGGTGCAGCGCGATCTCGCCCCGAACGCAGCACCTCCGCCGCGGCCGGTCCGGCGTGGCAGGCCCGTAGGCGAAGGCGTCCTTGTAATCTATGGCGGCGGAAAAACGGAGTTGGCGACGCCTGCGCCCACGCCAGCGGCAGCACCGCCGCCGCCTGTTCGTTAACTTCTTCCGTACGTTAATTTGGGGCTTTGGTTTTTATGCGGTAAAAGAACTGCTGCAAGGGGGGCCGGCGCGCCGGCAGCAATTTCCATGACGCATTTCATAAGGTTGGCAAAGTTCGCCGTGCCGTTTCTGCTTGCGCTGGGCACAGTCGTGTCCGCCTCCGCGGCGGTGCGGGCCATGCCGGCGATCGATACGGGCGGACAGCCCCCGCTCGTTATCAACATCGCGCCAGGGCACTCGGCGGCAAGGATCGTGGTGCCGGTCGACAAGTCGCGCATCGTGCATTTCGAACAGCCATTCAGCCGCGTGCACGTCGGAAGCGGCGATATCGCCGAGGTCGTGCCGCTCTCAACGTCGACGATCTACATTTTGGGCAAGAAGCGCGGCAGCACCAATCTGACTATTACGAGCGGCAACAACGGCGTGGTCGCGGTGATCGATGTCATCGTGAGCTATGACGTCGACGGTTTGCGCCAGCATCTGGCCGAGCTGTTGCCCACCGAATCGATTGAGATTCAGCCGGCTGGCGATGCGCTCGTACTTTCAGGACACGTCTCGAGTTCGGATCATCTGCGCACGATCGTCGCCATTGCGGAGCGTTATGCGCCCGGCTCGGTGACCAATCTTTTGTCGCTGTCGGGAAGCCAGCAGGTGCTGCTCGAAGTGAAGTTCGCGGAAGTGCAGCGATCAGCGCTGGTTCAGCTCGGACTCGACTCGCTGAATGGTGCCGCAGCGAACAACGGCATTTCCGCGCCCCACCTCGATGGCTCGACGACCGCCGCGCAAGCGTTCGGCACGATCGGTGGCCTGCTCACCGACAGCAAGACCTATTTCCTGCGCGGCCAGATCAGTGCGCTGGAGCAGAGCGGCATGGTGCGCACGTTGGCTGAACCGAACGTCGTTGCCTTGTCGGGCGAAACGGCGACCTTCCTGGCCGGCGGTGAATTCCCCATTCCCGTGGTGCAATCCTCGACGGGCACCCTGCCGACGACCACCATCGAGTACAAGGATTTCGGCGTCGGCTTGGCGTTCACACCGACAGTCATCGCATCGGATACGATCAATCTCGTTCTCAAATCCGAGGTCAGCGCGCTCGATTCCACGTTTTCCGTCACCACCAACGGCATCAGCGTCCCGGGACTGAAGGTGCGCCGTGCCACGACGACGGTCGAGCTGCGCAACGGCCAGAGCTTCGCCATCGCTGGCCTAATCCAGGACGACTTCAATGACTCGATGAAGGCGTTGCCGGGGGTCGGCAGCATTCCGATCATTGGCGCGCTGCTACGCTCCACCAACTATCAGCGCAACCAGACCGAACTTGTCGTCTTCATCACGGTCCACTTGGTTGGCCCGGGACCGCAGAACAACATCGCCCTTCCGACGGACCGCGTCGTTCCGCCGACGCCTGCGCAGGCCTTCGGTCTGGGACACAATGAAGAGACGCGGCCGCCGCCGCCCGTGCCGGGCGCGCGCTCGATGAACGACACGCCGGCTCAGCCGCCCGTTGCTTCCGCCGCGCCTGCGGTGACCGCGCCCGCCACGACGCAGGCTTACTCGCCGGCGCCGAGTGCCGCGCCGAGTACGCCGGTGATCGTGGTTCCGGAAAAGCCTGCAACGCCTTCGCCGAGCACCGCGAGCGCGCCGCCTGAGGTCGCCATCACGCCGGACAAGCAATCTTCGGCGATCGTGACGCCTCCCAAGGTCGTGACCGCTGCGCCGCCATCCGCCGCCGCGCCGATGGCCATGGCAGCGATCGATCCGATCCCAATTCCGAGACCGAAGCCGTCCTGGGTAGCACCGGTCGCAAAGCCGGCTGTCAAATCGGCCGACGCCGCACCTCTGCCGCACAAGGTTACTCTCGCGGCCATCAGACCGCGGGCAAGCGTGACGTCGACAAAGCCTGCGCCGCTTCCAGCCGCAGACGAAGAATTGCCGGTGACGGCGCCGGCCAGTATTGAGGCGTTCCGTGCGGCCCAAGCGGCCGCGTCGCAATCAGACTCCAGTGGGACAACAGCGCCATGAAACCAACACACGCTTTGACCGCGCTCGGCTCGGCCCTTCTGCTCTCGGCCTGCTCAGGGCATGGCGGCGGATTGGATCCGCAACGCTTCAACAGTCCAGACTTCGGCGCCAGCGTGCATAACAACATCGCGGTGCAAAGTGTTCCGGCCGATCCCGACGTCGTGAACGGACCGGTCGAGGCGGATGGCCAGCGCCAATCGCTTGCCCAGCAGCGTTATCGCAACGACAAGGTCAAGCAGCCGCCGGAACCGGCAACCTCATCGGTTGCAGGCGCTTCGACGGGTACGAGCACCGGTGGCGGTGCGGGCGGCGGAACGACTGGCGGCGGCGGTCAATACTAACGTCCGTATCCAAGGTTCATCTGGCGCATTTGATTTCGGCACGATGGCCGTTTTTGACGTTCGCCATGGTGGCGCTCGCGTCCGTCGTGCGGAGCATGAGCTGGCTCAATCCCGATACCAGCGCGCTCATCACTTTCGCAGAGAAGTGGCTGCAGGGCGCTGACCCCTATGTCGCGTTCAACGAGATCAATCCGCCCGCCTCGATTCTTCTCTACATTCCCGACGTGCTGGCCGTCCGGATTTTCGGACTTTCTCCGGAAGCGATACTCTCTGCATCGTTGCTCATAGCCGCACCGGCAGCGCTCTGGCTCACCGCGCGGGTCCTAGGGCAAGCGCGCCTGATGGACATTTCGCAGAGTTGGATTCTCGCGCCTTTCGCCTGCGCGATTTTACTTCTCCTTCCCGAAGATGTGTTCGGAGAGCGCGAACACATCGCGGTCATCGCCATGCTGCCGCTGCTGTCGATCTATGCAGCGCGCGCCTCCGGAACGTCGATCGGAGGATGGGCCGGAATCATTGCAGGAGCGGGGGCAGGGCTTGCCCTCGTTATCAAACCGTATTTCGTATTGCCGCTTGTTCTTCCGTTCTCATTTGCAGCCTGGACGCTTCGGCGGCGGCCGAAGGATCTCGCCGCGCTGATTTTCTCGAGTGAGACTCTCGTCATCACGTTGATTGCGGTGGCATACGCAGTGACCGTCGCAATCTGGTTTCGCGAATATATCGACGTCATGTTGCCAATGGCTGAGCATGTCTATCTGCCAGTCAGGTTTCCTTGGCTGCTTCTCGTCGCCAAACCGATGGTGATCCTGCCGGTCGTCGGATTCGTCACGGTCGCGATCGTCGCGGCGCCGCGTGCGTTGAGAACGCTGCCGCTGATGCTCGTGCTCGCGGCCGTCGGTTTCTGGCTGGCATCGCTCATCCAGGGCAAAGGGTGGCCCTATCACGGCTACCCCGCCATCGCGCTTACTCTGATCGCTTCGCTTGTTGTCGCTATCGAGCGCTGGCCGGAGCAGCGCAGTTCGGCGTGGCGCGCCACAACGATTGTTCTTGTCGGCGGACTCAGCGCATTGGCGGCGGTCTGTTTTCGGCCTGCGCCATGGTATCCGCAATTCGTTGCGACTGTCGCGCGCGTCGCGCCCGAGCACCCGCGACTGATGGCGATTTGTGGCGCTCGTCTTGAGTATCTTTGGCCGGTCTCGCGCATCGTTCAGGGCGAAGCGATCGGGCACGGACTATGGGTCAATGAAGTCGTGAACGCGCTCGAGAATTGGGATGAAGTCGATGAGAAGGAGCGGCCGATTGTCGATCGCTACGCGCGCGACGAGCGGCGAACATTCATTCAGGCCATTCGGACGCAGCACCCGAACGTGTTGATCGTCTGCAATGATGGTTGGAAGGGCTGGGCTCTGGCGCGGCCGGAATTCGCCGCGGAGATGAGAAAGTTTCACAACGTCGCACAGATCGAACGCGCCGAGATCTGGCTGCCAAAGTGAGAGGCGCTACTCCACCAACCGCGAGATCGGCACAAGCGTGGTCGGTGCGGTCGTGCAGGCCGGCTCGGCGAGGATTTGCCCTGTGCCCGAGACCGCGATGTCGTAGGCGACGAGCGTGAAGCAGGCATTCGGCGAGTTGCTCGCTGGGCTGACCAGTCCTTTGATCTGGAATTGGGCGTGAGGCAGATAGACGACGCCGGAAAGATTCCAGATCGGACCTGAGTTTGCGCCCTGTCCTCCTTCAACGACGGCAGTGCTCGAACACGGCAACGTAGCGCACGTGATCGCGGGGTCCTGATAAATCACCATTTGCTTCCAGACGCCCGACGAAGGCCCGGCAATATTGAGCGATCCCGAAGCAGACCCAATAACAGTATGACCCGGAGAGAAGCCTGCGATGGTCGGTCCGGTGAAAATGATCGTCAGCGAAGCGCCGGCATTCGTCGTGATGGAGAAATTTCCCACATCGAGATTTCCGTTCTCGATGACGAGGGTGGCGTCGTTCGTGATCGTCACGTTGCCGGTGAGCTGCACATCGCCGCATTTGGGGCTCGCCATGTCCGACGAGCTCTTCGAGCCTGACCACAAGTTACTGGCGGGCAGACTTCCCTCCTGCGGAAAGGAGGCGGCCGTGGCGCCGCAAGGATTGGCGGGGATATTGCTCGCAAGAGCCGCATAGGGATCCGCAGTTGGTCCCTGCGAATAGAGGTTTGTCGTGCCGCAGGCAGGACTGCCGTTCGGCTGTGGCGCAGTCGATATGGCAAAACCCGCGCCGATCGGACTGCCGTGGCAATCCATCGATCCGTTCACCGCGAGCGTGCAGCCGTGCAGGTTGATGCTGGGACCGCCATTGACCAGAAACGAATGCAAGCCGAAGACGCAAACCGGTTTTGGCACGCCGTTGATCGCGATCGCCGTGGCCGCGATGTCCCAGCTCGATTTGCCGATCAGTGCCAGGAAGCTGGTCGGATAGGCGTTGCTGTTCGCGGTCGCGGTCTTGACGGTGACCTCGATCGCATTCTCTGCCGTGCCATTCGGGGCCGGCGAGGTGAACGTGGTGCCATTCCAGTTGCCAAATTGGATATCGCCGTTGGTGGTAGCGTTGAGGTTCAGCACGTTTCCGAACCCGGCCACCGACATGTTCGCTTGGGAATAGGTGCGCGCCGATGTTGCGGCCAGGGTTTCCTGTGTCGCCGTTGCCGCTCCGGCGGTCGGAAGCTGCAACGCACCGGCAAGCGCGGACGCATCGGCTGTGCTCTGCAGCATGTCGCGCGTTCGAAAAGCTGCCGTGCCGTCCATGCCGAAACCTGCAAGCACCAGAAACAATGGCAACAGGCACAGCATCCAGATCGATCCGACGCCGTGATCGTCGGTGCTGAAGCGAAGAAGCGATCTGACGAACCTCATGGCTGCTCTCTAATATTCCGACGCCATCGTGACGCGGGCGGTCAGGTTGAGCGTGTTGTCGTAACAGCCGACGACTCGGAACAGGCTGGCATTGCACAGCGGGATTTGGATCGTGACGACCTTGTCCTGTCCGGCGACGGTGCCGCCCGTCGCCGTGATGGTTGCGCTCGACAGCGAGGTGAAGAGTTGGTTCTGCGCGTCGGTCTGTGCGCTCGCGTTGGTATAGCTGTCGGAGACCGACAGGCGCCGCGAGATGTCGCGCGCCACGTTCCACATGTCGGCCTGCTTCAAGTAGATCAGCGCGACGTCGACAGTGAACAGGATGATCGTGAAGATCAGTGGCAGCCAGAGCATGAACTCGACGGTCACCGTGCCTTCGTCGCGCACAAACGGACGCGAACGGAGCATCGCGTCGCGCAGCACGTGGGATAAACTTTTAAGCCGTATGTTCAAACTTTGAGCCCCGCGCTCGCTTTCGGAGACGATGTTACTCGAGTGACCTTACGTTCGGTTTACAGACACACTTTTCATTGTACCACAATCGAATTTGCAGGCGCGCAGTGTGCAGATCGCGAACTTCGAGACCGGTAAATTAACCAAATAGTTCTAGAGTTCGGTTAGAGTGTCGGCGTCACGGAGGGAGACGAAATGAGCATTTTATCCGCTTATCTGCAGGCTGAACTCAGATAATAGGTAAATGTTCATAAAATGCAGTTCTCATTTGCTTAACCTTGTCTCAGTTCTTTCCGTGACGTTAACGGGGTGAGGGGTATCTCTTCGCGGTTGCATCAAGGGCAGCCTCAAAAAAGCCCCTTACGGTGTTATATTGGATGGGACTAACCACGATGGTCGAGAACCCGTGCAGGTCGAGGGGGCTACGAAAACTCATGCTTACCCAAGGGCTTGTCAGGAGCCCTGCGCAGCTTGGCCGCGGCGATTCGCGGACGACTAGCCACCGGGTGCTGCCATGAACACACAACGACCCCAGGATTTTGATGCAATGCAGGGCAAGAGTTTGATGGAAGAAGAAGAACAATCCCCTCTGAGCATTCTTGCGGTACCACCCGCTGCCCACACGCAGCGCGTACTCGTATTGCTCCGCCCCGAGACGGATTCCGTCCAGATCCTGGCGGCGCTGAAACCGCTCTACAACATGGACATTCAAACCTTTCGCCGGCCGAAGGTGCTCAATTCGAATGCGCTGACCGACGACAAGGCGCCCAACATCCTGGTGCTCGACGCCGACCCCACCGATGAAACCGATCTGAAACTGATCCAGGAACTGAAGTCTGGTCCCTGCGCGCGCATCCCCGTCGTGGTTTTGGCCGAGCGCGGCGCCGATCTCGCGGCGATCAGGGCCATTCGCGCCGGCGCGGATGACGTCGTGCTTCGGCCGATCGACGCCGACGAGGCACGCGAAGTGTTCACCCGGCTGGCGGCGACTGCGGTCCCTGAAAGCCCGTCCAATCTCGGCAAGGTCACCGCCTTCATGCATCTCGCGGGCGGCGCCGGAGCCACCACGCTTGCCGTCAATTCCGCCGTTCTCCTCGCCGGCAAGACCAACCTCGACGACACGTGTCTTCTCGATCTCGACATCCAGTTCGGCAACGCCGCCAATCTGCTCGATCTGCCGTCGCGTTCGCCGATCCAGGAAATTCTCGCCGATCCCTCGCGTCTCGACCGCCAGATGTTGGAAAGCATGATGGTCAAGCACGAGAGCGGCATCCGCGTCTTGTCGGCGCCGGCTGTGCCGCTGCCCCTGACCGCATTCCAGACCAAGACCGTCGAGTCGCTGATCAACATCGCGCGCCTGCGCTTCAAATACGTGATCGTCGATCTTCCCGTCGCGCTGGTGCCATGGAGCGACGCGGTCTTCGGAGTCGCCAGCGTAATCTATGTGGTCTGCCCGCCGACCGTTGCGGCGATCCACCGCTTCAGCCATCTCACAAGGCTCTTGCAGCGCGAGGAAATGACGAACCTTCCCATCCAGGTCATCCTCAATCGCTTCACCTCGAACCGCTTCGGCGATATTTCTGTCGCGCAATTCGAAAAGAGCATTGGCCGCGACGTTCGCCACAAAATTCCGAATGACTATGCCTTGATTTCCGCGTCGCAAAACCAGGGCAAGGCTGCGGTTCTGATGGAGCCCAAAAGCAAGTTCAGCGTGGCGCTCTCCGACATGTTGCGTTCCGACCTGGGTACGGAGAGCGCACGCGGCGTGCCGAAGAGACGTTCCTTCCTTGGGATTGGATACTGACCATGTTCCAGAAAGTTTTTGGCGAAACCAACGAAGCCGACAGCGCAAAAAAGGCGCCGCCGGCTTCGACCGAACTTCCAATGCAGTCCGCGCTCCGGCCGGAAGGCATGGTGGCGCGCAACACCGAACTCAAGGTGTTCCTGCACGAGAAGCTCCTCGGCATGCTCAACCTCGGCGTCCTCGACAAGGTCACGCGCGACGATCTCGGACGCCAGCTGGCGCCGCTCATCCGTGATCTGCTCTCGAGCGAAAACATCGCGCTGAACAATTCGGAATATAACCAGATCGTAACCGAAGTGCTCGACGAGGTTTTGGGCCTTGGCCCACTCGAACCCTTCCTTAAGGATCCGACGGTGTCGGATATTCTCGTCAACACCTATCGCCAAGTCTATGTCGAACGCTCGGGCCGGCTGGAGCCGACGCCCGCGCACTTCAAGGATGAGCGCCATCTGATGCGCATCATCCAAAAGATCGTCGGCGCCGTCGGCCGCCGAGTCGATGAATCGCAGCCCTGGGTCGACGCGCGTCTGGCCGACGGCAGCCGCGTGAACGTGCTCGTGCCGCCTTGCGCCGTCGACGGACCGCTGCTCTCGATTCGTAAGTTCTCGAAGACGCCGCTCACCGTCGCCAAGCTCGTCGAGCTCGGCACCATCGATCGCCGCATCGCGCTCGTGCTCGAAGTCGTCGCCCGCTCGCGGCTGAATGTGCTCATCTCCGGCGGTACCGGTTCGGGCAAGACGACGCTTTTGAATGCAATGTCGAGCTTTGTGAGCAATCGCGAGCGCATCATTACGATCGAAGACACGGCCGAACTCCAGCTGCAACAGACCCATGTCGGGCGCATGGAGTCGCGGCCTCCCAACCTCGAGAATGCCGGCGAAGTCAGCCAGCGCGATCTGTTGCGCAACGCGCTTCGTATGCGTCCCGACCGGATCATCGTGGGCGAGGTGCGCGGGGCCGAGGTGCTCGACATGCTGCAGGCGATGAATACCGGCCACGACGGCTCGATGACGACGGTGCACGCCAACTCGCCGCGTGATGCCTTGACCCGTCTGGAACATATGGTGGGCATGACCGGCATCGAAATTCCGGTCCGCTCGCTCCGAAGCCAGATGGCCTCGGCCCTCAACCTGGTGGTCCAGGTGCAGCGCTTGAGCGACGGGCGCCGCCGCGTCGTCAGTGTGCAGGAGATCACCGGAACCGAAGGCGACACGATGACGATGCAGGAGCTGTTCCGCTTCGAGCGTCAGGGGCTCGATGCCGCCGGTAACGTCGTCGGTCATCACGTGCCAACCGGCATTCGCCCGAAATTCGTGCAAAAGGCGGAAGAGAACGGCGTGCAGATTCCGCCCGACCTCTTCCGCATGGATGGAAAAGCCTAAATGGGCAACACCGCTCTGCTCGTTCTTCTTTATGTGAGCCTTGGCGCCGCGGCGCTGTTCGTCGCCGATGCGCTGGTCGGCTTCTCACGCCAGGCGCGCGGCATCGACGACGACGCGGTCAGCCGCCGGCTCGCGAGCAGCAACGTTGCGACATTCAAGGCTGAGAGCCAGGTCGAACTCATCCGCCGCAAGGTCGAAGTGCCGGGCTGGATCGGGCAGTTGCCGCTGACCTCGACGCTTGCCGAATTGATTTTGCAATCGGGACTGAATTTGCGGCTCGAGCGCGTGCTCTTGCTCATGGCCGCGATCTTCGTCTTGACCTCGGCGATTGCCGCCTACTTGTTGCCGGTCCGCTATCTGGCCGGCGGCATCATGGTTGCGGCGCTCATCTCGGTCGGACCCGTCATCGTCGTGTTGCTCAGTGCGCGAGCCTCGAAGAGCGCCGCCTTCGAGGAGCAATTGCCCGACGCCATCGATCTCATCGTGCGCAGCCTTCGCGTCGGCCATCCGCTGAGCGGCGCCATGCAGGTGATCGCCAGGGAAATGCCGGCGCCGATCGGCGCGGAGTTCGAGATCGCCGTCGACGGCGTGACGTATGGCAAGCCGATCCCGATGGTCTTTGCCGAAATGCGCAAGCGTGTAAATGTGCCCGATCTGGCCTATCTCGCGATGGCGGTGCAGATCCAGCAGGAATCCGGCGGTAACCTCGCGGAGTCCTTGTCGAAGCTCTCAGCGGTGATCCGCGACCGAGCGCGCATGTTCCGCAAAGTGAAGGCATTGACTGCGGAAGGAAGGTTCTCCGCTTGGGCCTTGTCATTCTTTCCGCTCGGCATCGCCGGCATGATCCAGCTGATCCAACCCGACTACTTCACCCGCGTCGCGGACTTCGCATATTTTCCGCATCTCGTCGTTTTGGCCGTGATCATGCTGGTGTTGAATGTCGTGATGATGCAGGTCATCACGAGCCTAAAGGTGTAGGCCATGGATCCGTTCCTGATCAGTGCCGGCGTCGTTCTGTGGTTGGCGATCTTCGCCATCATCTACGGTGTGCGTTCGTTCGCGGACGAACGCAGCACCCTGGCGCGCCGTCTGGAAGAGTCGAACCCCGACGGCAGCGTGAATATTCTCCGCCCCGAGGCGATCCGAGTGTCGCTCGACGACGGGTTCCTGAAACGCTTCGAAAAATTCGTCACGCCGCAAAATCCGAACGAACGCTCGCAGACCCAACAGCGTCTCATTCTTGCCGGATATCGCCGGCCTTCGGCGATGCGCCTATTCTATTTCTCGCGCGCGGTCCTCACCATCGCGATGACCGTCGTCGCGGCGATCATCGTCCCTTCTCTGGGCGAGGCGTTTCCCTTGCCGCTGAAGCTGGCGATGATCATGGTGCCCGGCATCTTCGGCTATCTCGCGCCCGCCTTCTGGCTCGATCGCATGACGCGCGTTCGTAAGCAGGAGGCCGAGCGGGCGTTTCCCGACGTGCTCGACATGCTCTTGATCTGCCTCGAAGCCGGACAGTCCATCGATCAGGCGTGCCGCAGGGTTTCCAACGAAATCGGCGCCAAGAGCCAAGTCTTGGCCAACGAAATGAAGACAATCAACGACGAGCTCTGGGCGGGCAAAGAACGGGCGCGGGTCTTCCACGACTTCGCCGACCGGTTGGGCGTCAGCGATATTCAGGCCTTTGCGACGGTTTTGAAGCAGTCCGACGAATTCGGGGTCAGCGTCGCCGATACGCTCAGGGTCTATGCCAGCGAAATGCGCAACAAGCGCATGATGCGGGCAGAGGAAATCGCCAACCTGATGCCGGTCAAGGTTGCGATGGGATCGATCTTCTTCACCGTGCCGCCGACGATGATCATCATCGGTGGACCGGCTCTCATCATGATCGTGCGCACCTTCGCGCATCTTTAGCAGCGACACCGCGGATAAGAGCCTTGTCCTGAACATGCTTGTCGCCGAGGCCGCGTTTGTCCTGATTGTGCTCGCGGCTGCGGTAAGCGATGTCATCAGCTATCGCATCCCGAACCTGCTGGTCCTTGCGCTCGTGGGCGCCTTCATCGTGTGGGGCGCGCTCAACTACAAGGAGACCGCGTGGCTCAGCCACTTCGGGGCGGCTCTTATCTGCCTCGCCGCGGGCTTCGTCCTTTATCAGTTTCGCCAGATGGGCGCGGGCGACGTGAAGCTCCTAACCGCAGTAGCGCTATGGACGGGCATGAGCGGGCTCATTCCACTCCTGCTCTTCATGAGTCTCAGCGGTCTCTTTGCGTTGCCGCTGATTTTGCTCGCGCGAACGCTGGTCGTGAGGGCGCAGGCGAGGAATCTGTGGAAACCTGAGTGGGCGGTGCCGCGTGTGCTCACGAAAAAACAAGGCGTGCCGTACGGCGTTGCGATCGCTCTGGGCGCCATCGTGACGATGATGATTCGTCCGTTAACGATTGGGTGATTGCGGCTTAAATGTGTTCGTCTCGCTGTAAAAAGTGAGTCGGAGCGTGATGCGTAAACAAAGTCTGCAGTTTTTTCGTCCCGGCGCATGCCCTATAATCGCGCCATGGGATGGGATGGTAGCGCCGCAGTGAAGCCGCTGCCTGTTGCATGGCTGGCGCGCGCTTTGGTTTGGGCATTGTTTGCTGCCGTCGCGGCGGCCATCGCCGCCTTTTGCTTCCAGTGTCTTTACTGGTTGCGTTTCGGTTCGTGGTTCGACTGGACCGATCCGGATGGCCCGGCGTTTCCCGGTCCCTCCTGGTCGGGTGGCGCCTGGAAGGGCGCGAACGCCATCTTCGATTACTTCCTCTCCGCGCCGATCCAACTGTCAGCCTCGATCGCGGGTCTCATCCTGGTCGCGATCTATGTCTGGGTGCGTGCCGCGACGCGCTAAGCTGACCGCCCGACGGGAGAAGTTCGCGAAAGTCTCGCCCAAGCATAAGCGGGCCTAAGCCATGCCGCGGAGTGACCGGACATAGCTGCTGTATACTGACCGATGCCGAGTCGTGTCGCGATCATTGGGGACAACCATGCGCCGTTTCTGGGCTTCGCTGGGATCGCTGGCGTTCTTCATCGTCGCGCCGGGGACGATTCTGGGCCTTGTTCCATGGTGGCTCACGCACTGGCGCATCGGCCCGGCGTTCTTCGGCATCGAGCCTTTGCGGTGGGTTGGTGCCGCGCTCATCGTGTTGGGGCTATTGCCACTCCTGAGTTCATTTGCGCGTTTCGCCTGGGACGGGCTTGGCACACCCGCACCGATCGCGCCACCTTCGAATCTCGTGGTGACCGGCTTCTACCGCCACGTGCGCAACCCAATATATGTCGCACTGCTCATCATTCTGCTGGGCGAGGCGCTGTTGTTCGGCGACGAACGGGTCGCGGTGTGGGGCGCGCTCTTTTGGCTCTTCACGTTTGCAGTCGTGGTGATCCAGGAAGAGCCCACGCTGCGGCAACAATTCGGCGAGGAGTATCGCACCTACTGTAAGTACGTGCCGCGATGGGTGCCGAGGGTTGTTCCGTACAGACCATCCGGTGACGCGTAACCTGCGATGACTTCCAGCATGCAGCTCGATGGGGTCCTCGGGCTCGCTGCGCGACCCGAGGACGGCCGCTGCGCAACGCGCGCTCAGCGCGCATTACGCTGCGGCTGGCTGGGGGACTAGGATTCGAACCTAGACAGGCAGAGTCAGAGTCTGCAGTCCTACCATTAGACGATCCCCCATCAGGATCAGTAAGACAAACCTCGCAACAGAGCTCGGCGTTCATTGGTCCGAATGGCCGATGCCACCGAGCATTGTTTGACTAGTGCATTGTTCAACCGGCCACAAGGATTGTCAGCAACTAAAAGACTGCGGGCCTGCAGCGCAAATTGGCGCAATGGGTTTGAAAGTTCAGGCGCGGCTCGCATGCCATTGCGCCGCGTAAAGGGCACCTGCCGCAATGAGGCCTCCGGCGATCAAATCGACCAAATAATGGTATCCGATCGGAATAGTCGCAACGACCATTAGGCTATTCACGATTGACGATGCGATAAAGACCAGACGATTGCTCCGTGTCGCTGCCGCCAGAATTATCGCCATGCTGGTGTGGTAGGAGGGGAAACTGACGATGCCGGCATAGGGAAGCGGCCCTTGCGTGCCGGCCCTCAACTGGGTCAATACCGTATGCCATCCGCTCGGGATTCCATACGCTTCATTCGGCCCAAAAGTCGGGAGCAGCCCCGCGACTATGATAGTTACAATTGACGCGATCGCCATGGCGCTCAGAAATTCGCGATTGCGTCCACGTGGGCCGAAGACCGATAGAAACAGCACAAGTGCCGGCGGCTGGTAGAGATTGCTTTGATAGCACCAAATCAGGACCTTTATAAATGTCGGATACCGCCAAGCGAAGGCTGCCCAAGTGCGCCAGTCGAAACCGAGGAGCGCGTCTGCTTTGGTGAAGAGCGTGTCTCTTAGTGGAAAGTCGAGAGTTGCTGCCAGATAACTCAGTTGAATACCGAAGATCGGAAAGACGGCCCAAAGAGCGAGGTACAGGGCGATTTCGGCAAACGTGCGATGGGGCAAGACAGTCGAAAAAATCGCAGCCATAACAAGAAAGAGACTTGGAACGACAATCACGCCAGCGAGGGCAATCGGTGTCTGCCATGTCAGACCGACATAGGCATTCCACAGACCCGCGATAATTCCCATCCCAGCCACCAACGTGATTGGTAGCGTGCTTGGCGAACTTGCGAGCAACTTGAATATTCGAGCAAGAGAAGATCTTAGCAAGACCATCCGTAACCACTTGATTCGTCTAGGACGCGGTGACGGAGGGTACTAAACTTCATTAAAGTTAAGACGCCATTAGACGATCCCCCAACGGACCGCTGGCAGTCCTTTAGCGAACGGGCCCCGACCGCGCAAGAATGGTGGCAATTCCGCCCCGCATGCGGCGGCACGCACCGCTTGCCGTCGCGAGGAACATGCTAGCGTGGCCGCTAGTTGGGGGCCGCACTTGCTCGACGAAGGAGCCGTCAGAACTGAGCGCCGACGTCGGCGACGTCACCGCCGACCGCTGCGTGTTGCCGCCCTCGATCTCGGCACCAACAATTGCCGCCTCTTGATCGCCACACCGAAGCGTGGCGGCGAGCTGCACATCATCGATTCCTTTTCGCGCATCGTGCGCCTGGGCGAGGGTGTGGCTGAGACGGGCGAACTGTCTCCCGCCGCGATCGAGCGCACGCTGGCCGCGCTGAAAGTCTGCGCCGAGCATATCCGCGCCAAGGGCGTCGATCGCGTGCGCGCCATCGCGACCGAGGCCTGCCGCCGTGCCACCAACACCTCCGTTCTGCTCGAGCGTGCCCGCAACGAGGCCGGCATCGAGCTCTCGGTGATCACGACGGAGGAGGAAGCCCGGCTCGCGGCGATGGGTTGCGCGCCGCTGATCGATCCCAAGGCCGAAGGCGCCCTGATCTTCGACATCGGCGGCGGCTCGACCGAAGTTATCTGGATGCGCCGCGATGCGGGCGGCACGACACGCGTCGTCGCATCACAATCGGAACCGGTCGGAGTCGTCGCTCTTGCTGACGCGTGTAAGGCGAAGCCGAGCGATCGCGAAGGTTACCTGGCGATGCGCGCGGCGATGATCGAACGTTTCCATCCGATCCGGTCCAGGATGGACGCGGCGGGAGCGTTCAATCCCAAAACGCATCATTTGCTCGGCACGTCCGGCACGGTGACGACGCTTGCAGGCATCGCGCTCGGCCTCGAGCGCTACAATCGCGCCCGCGTCGATGCCAGCTGGCATCGCTCAGCCGACATCGTTGCCGTGATCGACCGTCTGGCCGGTCTCGATCTCGCCGGGCGCGCCGCGCTGGGCTGCGTCGGCGCCGATCGTGCCGATCTGATCTTGCCCGGCTGCGCGATCTTCGCGGCCATCCTAGAACATTGGCCGTGTACGGAGCTTCGCGTCGCCGACCGCGGCTTGCGCGAGGCGATCCTGCGCGAACTGCTTGCGGAGCGCGCGCCATGACGAAGCGTGCGTCGGGCCGCGGCGCGAAACGCGTCAAGCCGAAGAATCCGAAGTCGCGCAAGGCATCCTCGAACAAGTGGCTGGAGCGCCAGCTCAACGATCCTTATGTGCGTGCCGCCAAGACCAAGGGCTACCGTTCGCGCGCCGCGTTCAAGCTCATCGCGCTCGACGACAAGTTTCACTTTCTGCGACCCGGTAGTCATGTCCTCGATTTGGGCGCAGCGCCTGGCGGCTGGAGCCAGATCGCGCGCCAGAGAGTCGGCGCGAAGGGTTACGTCGTCGCTGTCGACATCGCGCCGCTGGAGCCGATCGCGGGCGTCACGATTTTGCTGGCCGATCTCCTCGATTCTGCAACCCCTGGACTCCTGCAAGCTGCACTCGATGGTCCGGCGGACGTCGTCCTGACCGACATGGCCGCGCCGACCACCGGTCATCGCGAAACCGATCACCTGCGTACCAGTGCGCTGCTCGAAGCCGCGCTCGATGTGGCACAGAATGTGTTGAAGCCCGGCGGCACGTTCGTCGGAAAAGTGTTTCAGGGCGGCGCCACGGGCGAATTGCTCAAGCGACTGAAGGCGTCGTTCAAGACGGTGAAACACGTGAAGCCGCCGGCCAGCCGCGCCGAGTCGGTCGAGTTGTATTTGGTAGCGTTGGGGTTTCGCGCTTCCTAACAGCCGCTGATCGACTCGATATGAGTGTGCTAGAGTTTTGTCGATGACCAGCGAACTTCCGCCGATGGCTGAACGTGCCGCGCAATTGGCGCGCAGAGGCGCCTATGAATTTATCTATCAGATCGGAGCGCAATTGAGGGCGGAGGGCTATCCCGCCCTTGAATCAACGTTTGAGCGAGATGCCCGGCTTCGCGAGACGCTTTGCGAAATCATCGACACGCGCCGCAGTTGGAAGCCTGCGATGAAGAGATGGAAGCGACGGAAGAAGTGACGGAGTGCGGCTCTAGCAGAGCCCGTCAACGCTTCGCCAGTATCTTTGGGACGCCATTACGCCGCAGACGCTGTACGTCGGGCATGTCTTTGCCGAGCAATGGTCGCAGGTATGACCGGAAATCATCTGTGACATCGTTGCCCGACGCAGCAATGAACTCGTTGGGCATCGTCCGAGTTTTGCCGGCTATTTCGTCAAGGACCGAGAGCTCGTAATTCACCGAATAGGAGCCGGTACGCTTGATTGTGACCGAGCCGTCTCGGTCGCCCCACATGGCGAATTGCACGGCCTTTTCGCCGACTTCGCGGGCTTCGCACTCATCGACATCAGACACGCAGCCGACAAAACTGCGTTGGAGGTAACCGAACGTGTCGCCGCGCACCCGCTTGAAACCGAGCTTGTTCTTGATCTCCGTGGTCAGCAGGTCCGCGAGAACTCCGCCGCCCAGATAGGCGTTGCCGTGCGCATCGCTCTCGACTTTTCCGGCGATTTGAGTGGCGATTGGCGTGCCGTTCGCATCAGAGATGCCTTCAGACACCGCAATGATGCATCGGCCGTAGCGGCTCATGGTGGCCTTGACGTCGGCAAGGGAGGTATCGATTCCGAATGTCCGCTCGGGGACATAGATCAGATGTGGGCCGTCATCGGGAAACGTTTTGCCGAACGCGGCTGCGGCGGTCAGGAAGCCTGCGTGGCGTCCCATCACTACGCCAAGGTACACCCCAGGAAGAGCCGCGTTGTCGAGGTTTGCTCCCATGAACGCCTGAGCGACGAAGCGCGCTGCGGATGGAAAGCCAGGGGTGTGATCATTCATCATCAAGTCGTTATCGACGGTTTTGGGGATATGGATGCACCGCAAGGCGTAGTTTGCGGCTCGTGCCTCCGCAGAGACGATCCGCACCGTATCGGCGCTGTCGTTGCCGCCGATATAGAAGAAGTAGCCGACTCCGTGAGCCTGCAAGGCCCGAAAAATCTCCTGACAGTATTTGAGATCTGGTTTGTCGCGGGTTGAGCCAAGAGCTGACGAGGGTGTGCGGGCAACCATTTCGAGATTGGGCGTGGTTTCCTGCGTGAGATCGGCGAAGTCCTCATTGACGATTCCCCGCACGCCGTGGAATGCGCCGTACACTCGCTCGACGCGATGAAATTTGCGCGCTTCGAGTACTACGCCGACCAGCGATTGATTGATGACTGCCGTTGGGCCGCCCCCTTGGGCAACCAGGACCTTTGACAGGTTGGGGTTGGACATGGGTGCTTCCCTAGAATGCAAGTGCGCCTCGATGTGTAGATAGCTTATTCTCCCTAACGACGGGGGAGGAAACAAAAACAAAAGCCCTGCCGTCGCCGGCAGGGCTTTCGCTCAACTTATGTCTGCGCGTATTACGGCGAGGACTTCAGGCTGATCGCGCCGATACCTGCGGCCACGTTCAAACCTCTGTTGCCTTCGACGCTCAAGGGCTGCAGCGCGATGGACTTGTCCAACCCGCCGATCAGCACATTGGCGCCAAGACCCACGCCGACAGTGGCGCTTGCGGTTGCGCCGGCATAGTCGCCCTGAAGCGCGCCCGGACGAACGTCGGACGATGGTGCGAACACCGCCCACACCAAGACGCCGCCTTCGGTGTAACCGATATCGACGCCGAACTTACTCACCGAGCCGACATAATGTTCGCTGCGCCCGCTGGGACGGAACGTGCAGTGCAGGTCCTTGGAGGATCCGAACACGAAGCCCCAACCGCTGGCGACGTTGCACGTCAGCGTGCCGACTTTGACCCCGTGCGGGGCCGCATCGGCTGTGCCGGCGAGCGCCACGGCGCCGATCGCCAGGGCAGCCGCACCGATCATCAAGCGAAAATTCTTCTGCATGGTCGAATTTCTCCTATTTCGTAGGGGTATTGTCTGAGGTTTAGGCGAACGGCATAGCACGCCGGCCGTCCCGGGGAAGCACATTCTACAGCGTAGAAGGCCAATTTGTGACCCCAAAACGTGCCGATTTGGGCTTTTTTTGCTGGCTTGCGGAATCGGTTCCGCGCTGCTAAAGGCTCGGCGCTCCAAACCAGATGGAGCGGCCGCCCATGACCATCCGCGAAGCTTTAACCTTCGACGATGTGCTCCTGGTGCCGGCAGCCTCCGAAGTCCTTCCCAGCCAAGTCGATACCAAAACCAGGCTCACCAAGACCGTAGAGCTCGGAATTCCCTTGATTTCCGCGGCGATGGACACCGTCACCGAGGCGGGTCTCGCCATCGCCATGGCCCAGGCCGGCGGCATGGGCGTGATCCATAAGAATCTCACGAACGAGGAGCAGGCCGAGCAGGTCCGCCGCGTCAAGCGATTCGAGAGCGGCATGGTCGTCAATCCGGTGACCATCGCACCCGACGCGACACTGGCCGATGCGCTGGCCTTGATGGAGCGCTACCGCATCTCGGGCATTCCGGTGGTGGAGGGCGCCAACGGCAAAGGCGCCGGCAAGCTCGTCGGCATTCTCACCAATCGCGACGTCCGCTTCGCCAACGAGCCGCGCCAGCCGGTGCGCGAGCTGATGACCAAGGACAAGCTCATCACCGTGCGCGAAGGCGTCAAGCCCGACGAAGCCAAGCGCCTTCTGCACCAACATCGCATCGAGAAAATTCTCGTCGTCGACGACGCCTATCGCTGCGTCGGTCTCATCACCGTCAAGGACATCGAGAAGGCGCAGAAGTATCCGAACGCCTGCAAGGACGAGCGCGGCCGCTTGCGCGTCGCGGCCGCGACGGGCGTCGGTGCCGATGGCCTGGCGCGCGCCATGGCTCTGATCGAAGCAGAATGCGACGTCATCATGGTCGACACGGCGCATGGGCATTCCAAGGGCGTGCTCGACGCGGTTCGGCGTATCAAGAAGGAATCGAACTACACGCAGGTTGTGGGCGGAAACGTTGCGACGGCGGACGGCGCGAAGGCTCTGATCGACGCCGGCGCGGACGCGGTGAAAGTCGGCATCGGTCCGGGCTCGATCTGCACCACGCGCATCGTCGCCGGCGTCGGCGTGCCGCAACTCACTGCCATCATGGACGCGGTATCGGCGGCTCAGAAAGCCGGCGTGCCGGTGATCGCCGACGGCGGCATCAAATATTCCGGCGATCTCGCCAAGGCCATCGCCGCCGGCGCGCATGTCGCGATGGTCGGATCGCTTCTCGCCGGCACCGAAGAAGCACCCGGCGAGGTCTTTCTCTACCAAGGTCGCTCCTACAAGGGCTATCGCGGCATGGGTTCCTTGGGCGCGATGGCACGCGGTTCCGCCGACCGCTACTTCCAGGCCGAAGTCAGCGACGTCCTGAAGCTCGTGCCCGAAGGCGTGGAAGGGCAGGTCGCCTACAAGGGACCGGTCGCGACCGTGGTGCATCAAATCATCGGCGGCTTGCGCGCCGCCATGGGCTACACCGGCTGCAAGACCATCGCCGACTTCCACAAGCGCGCCGAGTTCGTACGCATCACTGGCGCGGGCTTGCGCGAAAGCCATGTTCACGACATCGCCGTGACGCGCGAAGCCCCGAACTATCCGGGTGGGCAGTGAGGAGGGCGGCGCTCCGTCCTATTTGCTCCAGAAACTCATTGTCATGGCCCGCCGGAGTGCGGGCCACCCAGTTGGGCCGGGACGATGACGATCTCGTTCATGCTGCGATTAATTCTTCGAACTACGGGCCGCGTCACCTGGGTGGCCCGCATTTGCGGGCCATGACACCGAGGTTGTCGTCACCGCCGCTCAACTCCTTTTCTGCGCCCGTTGACACGGGCGCGATGGGTGGCCGCCGACTTGCAATCCGACCGCGCTCCCGCGCGGATCGGGGTGGCGGCCATGACGCAGGAGCAGGCGCATGATCGCCGAGCTTCTCCTCATCGTGTCCGTCGCCTTCGCTGCCACCATGCTCGGCGGCGTGTTCGCGCTGCGCTTCCGCGACCGGTTGCATCTCATCCTCGGCTTCTCTGCGGGCGCCGTCGTCGCCGTGGCTCTGTTCGATCTCTTGCCGGAAGCGCTGTCATCCGGCGCGTCTTACGGACCCGGTACGATTTCGCTTTTCCTCGCCGCCGGCTTTCTCGCCTATCTCATCCTCGACCGGCTCATCCTCATTCATCCCCACGACCACGGTGACGGCCACAATCACGGCGAAATCTCGGCGCGCGGCATCGCCGGCGCGCTCACGCTCTCGACCCACAGTGTCTTCGACGGCATCGCCATCGGCATCGGCTTCCAGGCTTCGCCCAGCGTCGGCCTCGTCATCGCGGCCGCGGTGATCGCGCACGACTTTTCCGACGGCATCAACACGGTGAGCTTCATCGTCCGAGGCGGCGGCAGTTGGCAGCGCGCGCTGCCCTGGCTCCTCGCCGATGCCGTGGCGCCCGTGCTCGGCGCGCTCTCGACGTTGCTGTTCAGGATTCCCGAGCCTGACATCGGTCCGGTGCTCGCCGTGTTCGCCGGCTCGTTTCTCTATCTCGGTGCCTCCGATCTCATCCCGGAAAGCCATCATCAGCATCCGCGCGCCGCGACGACGCTGATGACGCTGCTCGGTGCGGCGGTGATTTTCGTCGCTGTCAGGGCATCAGGCCTGTGAGGCCGGCTGCCCGCCTGCAAATGGCCATCGAGATTCTGGACGCGCTCGCGTGCACGGACCAGCCGCTAGACCGCTTCCTGCGCGATTGGTTCCGCACCCGCCGCTTCGCAGGTTCGAAAGATCGCGCGGCGATCGCCGAGCGCGTCTTCGATATCGTGCGCCATCGCGCATCCTATGGCTGGCGCATGGGGTGCGAGATGCCGCGCGCGCTCGCGATCGCTTCGCTACTGAAGGACGGCGAAGCGCCCGACACATATTTCTGCGGCGAAGGTTATGGTCCTTCTGCTTTGGATGACGCCGAACGCCAAGCTATCGCAGCGCCGCCCGACGGCGACCCACTGCTCTCTGTGCAAGGCGAATTCCCACAATTCTTGGAGCCGGAGCTGACGCGCGCCTTCGGTGCCGATCTGCTGGCCGAGATGCAGTCGTTGCAGGCGAGGGCGCCGGTCGACCTGCGCGTCAATACGTTGAAGCGCAGTCGCGACGAAGTACTCGAAGAGCTGCACAGCGGTGGCTTTGTTGGGGCAGAAGCCACGCCTTTTTCGCCGGTCGGACTCCGTTTCGCTTCGGCGTCGGCCGCACTGGGGACGAGTACGCTGTTCGAGAGCGGCGCCTTCGAGTTCCAGGATGAAGCGGCGCAGATCGCGGCGCTGTTGTGCGCCGCAAAGCCTGGCGAGCGCGTCCTCGACATCGCGGCCGGTGCGGGCGGGAAGTCGCTGGCGCTCGCCGCGTTGATGCAGAACAAGGGCGAGATCGTTGCTTGCGACATCCGCCAGACGGCGCTGCAGCAGCTCGCACTGCGTGCCACGCGCGCCGGCGCCGGCATCATCCGCACGCATCTTTCAAATCCCGATCCACCCGAAGGTTTGTTCGACGCCGTGCTGGTCGATGCGCCGTGCAGCGGTACAGGGACTTGGCGCCGCCAGCCGGAACAGCGCTGGCGGTTGACGCCGGAGACTCTCGCCGCGCGCATGGCGACGCAGGACGCCTTGATCGACGATGCCGCGGTACGCGTGCGCGCGGGTGGACGGCTCATCTATGCGACCTGTTCCGTACTGCCTTGCGAGAATGAGGACCGCATCGCAGCGTTCCTCGCGCGTCATGCGGAATTCACCGTCCGGCCGTGCGCCGACCTGTGGCGCGAATCGGTTGACACTACAGTTCCCAAGGGTATGGCGCGCTTCTTCAAGGCGTCGCCGCGCACGACGGGAACCGATGGCTTTTTCACCTGCGTGATGGAGAGGACGACATGATTCGGGGAAGTTGTGCCTGTGGCGCGGTGCGCTTCGAAATCGACAAGGTGAGGGCGCTCACCACCTGTCATTGCAGCATCTGCCGCAAGCTCAGCGGCTCCGCCTTCGGCACCTATGCGCATGTCGATGCCGACAAATTCCGCTTCCTCGCGGGCGAAGACATGCTCGCCGAGTATGAGTCGACGCCGGGCAGCATCCGCAAGCGCTGCAAGGTCTGCGGTTGCAACGCGCCGGGCAAGGCGCCGTATCTTCCGACCGTCAGCATCCCGGCCGGACTACTCGACGACGATCCGGGCGTGCGCCCCATGCTGCATGTCTTCACCTCGTCGCGCGCACCTTGGTGGACGATCAGCGACGATCTTCCACAACATGAGAAATGGGTCCCGGGTTATGAACCGAAGAAATCCTGAGCGCTGGACAAGCGCTAGCGGTCCGATTCCAACATTCGCACCCCGCGAGCGCCGGGCATTATTGCGAATGTTGGAATCAAAGGACCGCTAGCCATTATAGGATTCTAGTGGAGTTTCGGCTTTGACATTCGCTTTCGGTGTTTGCGCCAACTAGGGTAGCGAGTGTCAAAGCCACTCCACTAGGGAGGTAATCAGTAAACCCATCATGGCAGCTCCCGTTCTCGTCATCGATTTCGGTTCGCAGGTCACCCAGCTGATTGCACGTCGCGTGCGCGAAGCGGGCGTCTATTGCGAAATCGTGCCTTACGACAAGGCGGAGAATGCGCTGGCCGAGGGAACGCCGCAGGCGATCATCCTTTCCGGCGGTCCGGCCAGCGTCGCCGAAACGCACACGCCCCGCGCGCCGCAGAAAGTTTTCGCGCTCGGCGTTCCCGTGCTCGGCATCTGCTATGGCGAGATGACGATGTGCGAACAGCTCGGCGGCAAGGTCGAGACCGGCCATCACCGAGAGTTCGGCCGCGCCGACATTCTGGTCGCGCTGGATTCGCGTCTGCTCGACGGTATCGCCAAGGCCGGCGACTCCGAACCGGTGTGGATGAACCACGGGGACAAGATCACCGCCATTCCGCCGGGCTTCGAGGTCGTCGCGACGTCGGATAATTCGCCCTACGCTGTGATCGCCGACGAAAAGCGCAAGCTCTACGGCATCCAGTTCCATCCCGAAGTCGTGCATACGCCGCATGGCGCGCTGATGATCGCGAATTTCGTCACCAAGATCGCCGGCATCAAACCTACCTGGAGCATGGGCGCGTTCCGCAAGGCCGAGATCGAGAAGATTCGCCGTCAGGTCGGCAAGAGCAAAGTGATCTGCGGCCTTTCGGGTGGAGTCGACTCCTCGGTCGCGGCGGTGCTTATCCATGAAGCGATCGGCGACCAGCTGACCTGCATCTTCGTCGATACCGGCTTGATGCGGCGAGGGGAGGCGGACGAAGTCGTCTCGCTCTTCCGCGGCCACTACAACATCCCGCTGATCCATTCGGATGCGTCCGAACTCTTCCTCTCCCGTCTTGCCGGCGTCGAGGATCCGGAGAAGAAGCGCAAGATCATCGGCGCCAGCTTTATCGAAGTGTTCGAGGCAGAAGCGCACAAGGTCGGTGGCGCCGAATTCCTGGCGCAAGGCACGCTCTATCCCGACGTGATCGAGAGTGTCTCGGCGACTGGCGGACCGTCGGTCACGATCAAGTCGCATCACAATGTCGGCGGTTTGCCCGACAAGATGAAGCTGAAGCTGGTCGAACCGTTGCGCGAACTTTTCAAGGACGAGGTGCGCGTGCTCGGCCGCGAACTCGGACTGCCGGCGGCCTTCGTCGGACGTCATCCGTTCCCCGGACCAGGCCTCGCCATCCGCGTTCCCGGCGAGATCACGCGCGAAAAGCTCGACATCCTGCGCCAGGCCGACACCATCTATCTCGACGAAATCCGCAAAGCCGGACTTTATGACGTGATCTGGCAGGCCTTCGCGGTGCTCCTGCCGGTGCGAACCGTGGGCGTGATGGGCGATGCGCGCACCTATGATCATGTCTGTGCGCTGCGCGCCGTCACCTCGTCCGACGGTATGACGGCGGATTACTATCCGTTCGAGCACAGCTTCCTGGCGCGCGCGTCGACGCGCATCGTGAACGAGGTGCGCGGCATCAACCGCGTCGTCTACGACATCACCTCGAAGCCGCCCGGCACGATCGAGTGGGAGTAGCCGAAAGGAGCGACCAATGAGTTTCTGGGTTCGCCAAACGCATCGCTGGTTGTCGATCCTCTTCACACTGACCGTGATCACGAACTTCGCGGTGATGGCGGTAAGGCCGCCGCCGCCCTGGATCGTCTATTCGCCGCTGCCGCCGCTCTTCTTGATGCTGCTCACGGGCCTGTACATGTTCGTGCTGCCCTATGTGACGAGGCGCGCAACGCAGTGAGAAAGGGTTCCAGCATCGCTTACAACGTCACTCCAAGCATGGGAGCATGTCTAGGCGCCCCAGCCTTCAGCACCCGTTAACCCGCCACGGCTGTAATCCGAACTGACATCACGGAGGCGGGAGCGCCATGAGTCTATTGCAGACGATCGAAGCCGCATGGCGCTGGCGCGGCATTGCGCCGGCAGAGGTGGTCGCGCAGAACCAGTTCGGAAACGTCATCGTACGAACGGCGGCAAACAGGTTTTGGCGCATCATGCCGGAAGAGCTGAGCGCCGAGCCTGTCGCTGAGTCCGCCGCCGACTTTCACAAACTCTGGTCCGATTCGAACTTTCTCGAGGACTGGAACATGACTCTTCTGGTGGAGATGGCACAGAACAAGCTCGGCGCGGTTCCGGAAGGGCGGTGCTATTGCCTCAAGATTCCCGGCGTGCTCGGCGGCGAATATGCAGCGGCCAACATGGGAACGATCACAATCGAAGAATTGCTCGCCGCAGCAGGCGACATGGCGCGCCAGATCGCCGAGGTGCCTGACGGCGGGCAGGTCAAGCTAGTCGTCAAAAGATAGACGCGGTTTTTGCGCGCCAGCACGCGCTCATCGTCTCGCAACCTGAAACGGATCGATGATCCGCAGCCCCTCTGCCAGCTTCATCCCGTGCTGCATGTCCTCGGACCACAGCGTGTCGCAGCCGGCATGAAGCGCCGCGGCGGCGATGAGGCCGTCGTAGACGGAAAAACCGTACCGTTCCGCTAGCTTCAATCCGGTTTCATGGGTCTCAACCGTCAGTGCGTGGACGGTGAGTACGCTGCGCAGCGTGCTCAGGAACGCGCGCGTCTCGCTCCAAGACAGCTTCATCTTGCGCCTGGCGACGCTGGCAATTTCGTTCAGCACCTGAACGCTGACCGTGCCGCCCGCCGCAATAGTCCTCTCCGCCCGGTCGGCTTTTTCGGTGTTATCGGATGCGAGGTAAAGAAGGACGTTCGTGTCGAAGAAGCTAGCGGGCATTCGCCTCGTCTCGGTCGAATTTGAAGTCGGCAGGAAGTCGGCCGCGGAAAGCGCGCAGTCGCTTCAAGAGCACGTCGTGTCCGGGCTTGTGCGCGACGCCCCAGTGCCGGGCATCAACGGCATGGATCTCGATTTCATCGCCTTCCTTGAGCTTCAGCGCCTTCGTCAAGGCAGCGGGAAGGCGGACCGCCAGGCTGTTTCCCCACTTTGCGACCTGCATGCACCCGAATCCTTATGGATATACATTGTACCAATAGTATATCCAAACGACGTGGCGGTCAAGTTCTAGCTTCTCACGCCTTCCCGCCGTCCTGCCATTCGCCTTCCGGCAAGCGCCAATAGACGCGGTCCTTGCGCGCCAGCATATGGTGACCGACGAGCTCGCGGCGCAGCGTCGCGCTGTCCCAGTGATGCGCCTGGATCGCCTCGTTGACCTCGGCTTCGCGATAGCGTCGGCCCACCACGAAATCGCGCATCAGCCAGCGCAGAATAATTGTGCGCTTCTTTCGGCTCGCGGGAATGGATTTGAGCGTTCCGTCCTCGGCGACGAAGTTCTTCAGCACCTTGGCGTCGAACGTCTCGGCCATCTTCGTTTCGTGCATGGGCTTCAGCACGCTGCGGGCCAGGCGCTCGAGCGCCTCCTTGTCGAGCGCGTGCCAGCGCGTCGTGCCTTCCGCACGCGCGGTGACGAGGCCTTGCGCCTTCAGGATCGCGAGGTGATGCGACACCGTCGGCTCCTTGAGATCGAGCGCGCGGGCCAGCTCCTGCACGCTACGTTCGCGCGCCGTCAAAAGTCCCACGATGCTGAGCCGGCTTTCGTCGGCCATCGCCTTGAAGAAATCGAGCAGGGTGTCGGACATGGCGGCTTCCTTTCACCTCCATCTAATTAGATACTCATCGAAGTTAAAGGGGAGCAGGCAGCAACGTAAAGCGAAAATTCTGGCGTCGGGGCTTGTAATTACGAATATTATCCTATATTAGGATGATATTACCGAACATGATTGGAAAAAATGACAGATTCCACAGAAAGAGCGGCCGTCAGCGGCCGAAACAAGAAAGTCACCGTCGCCGAGGCCTTCTCTCCTCCCCCTCCTGACGAACTCCGGCGCGAGGCCATGCAACACCTTCTCGATCACCTCGAGAGTGGTGCTTCGCTCGTCTCGCGCTGCGAGGACTTGGTGGCGTCCCAGCCGGGGGAAAGAACCGGCGCAATCAACGCGGCCGCACGCGTCCTCCTCGCCAACGCCAAGGTCGCGGATGCGCTCTCGCGCATCGCCCAGGTGGAGCAGCGTAAACGCTCTGTCGTGCTCCATCTTCAGGACGACCGGCCCACGCGCGAGGAATTGATCCGCGAAATCGAGGAGGAAAACGCGCAATCCGGTGAGGATCCCGTCGCCAAGTTGGAGCGCCGGCTCAACGAACTTCTTGAACGCGAAGAAGCGGCCAAGAAACGCATGGCGCAACCGCTTCCTGCCCGACTCCTTCGGAAAGACGAACCGTCAACGGAGACTCCGACCGACGCTCCAATTGCAGATGAAGTCGACGATATGGACGATGACAGCTAGACGCGGCGCGCCAAACGGCAACTGCAACGCCTTTCGCCACGGCAAATATTCGCGCGAAAGGCTGCAGCTTTATGCGGATATCCGCGCGCATATTCGCCGGGGCAGAACGCTCACAGCCCATTACCGCGCTCGCGCGGCAAGGGAGGGAACGTCGAGGCGACTGACGCACACGCGCGTCATCCGTATTCGCATGCGACTTTCAGACCTGGCTGAGATCGACCAGTTCGCTCTGTCTGACGGTGTGGACCGCGAAACGCGCGCGGTATTCCGCCGGGGTCATGCCCGTCAGCCGCTTGAACACCATGCGGAAAAACGACACGTCGAGGTAACCGACCGCCGTCGCGATGCTTTGCACCGGCGTGGAATCGCGCTCCAGCATGGCCTTGGCGGTCTCGACGCGCACCGCCTGGAGATAGGCGGCGGGAACGCGCCCCGTCGCGGCCTTGAAGCGCCGGAGGAAGGTGCGTTCGCTCATGCCAGCGCGGCCGGCGAGATATTCGTTGCTGAGCGGCTCGCAAAACCGCTCCTTCAGTTCGGATTCGACCGCGCGGATGCGATCGTCGTCATGGGCGGGCGAGAGCGGCAGGACGGCGTAGCCGGACTGATGCGTGCGCGGCATCGACAGCAGAAGCGACTTCGCCGTCTGCACGGCGACTTCGTGCCCACACAGTTTCTCGACCAGGTAGAGACTGACATCGGCCGCCGCCGTTACTCCGCCGCTGCACAAAAGCCGATTGTCTTCGGTGACGAAGAGATCGCTGCACCACTCGACCTTGGGATAGCGGCGGGCGAACTCCGCGCTCAGCGCCCAATGCGTGGTCGCGCGCCGCCCGTCGAGCAATCCGGTTTCGGCGAGATACATCGCGCCCATGCACACGCCGGCAAGATAGGCGCCGGCCTGATGATGCTTCTTCAGCCAAGGCACGAGAGCGCTGTTCGCGACGAGCTTCTCGTCGATGGTGAGACCCGAAGTCGGAACGACGACGATGTCGGAGCGCTCGACGTCGGCGATGCCGCATTGCGGCGTCATCATCAGGCCGGCATAGGGCGCACGCACGGGCCGCCCGTCGATGGACACCGTGGTGACGCGAAAGCGCGGCTCGGGATGTTCGCCCTTGAGCTCGCGCCACAAGGCGCCCGCCGAGTGGAACACCTCGATCGGCATGAGCGCGGTCGAGGCATAGCCGTCGTCGAACAGGACTACCGTGACATCAAGCATGGCGTTCCCCAGGCGCGCCGTTTCTTAGGCCCGCGCCGTTGTCGGGTCGATCATCGTCGGCACCTCGGTGATCGTCGTCGCCGGAAAGCCGGACAGACGCGCATGTTCGCGGATCGCGCTCTCGTCTTCGGCGAGATAGACGCAGAACGTCTTGTCCTTGGCAACGTAGGAGTGTTCCCACTGCACTTTTGGCGCGAGCTTGGCGAGCGCCGAATTGGAGATTTCCGCGGCGCCCGTCAATTCCGGGGGCGTCATCGTACCGATGTTTTTGATGGCACGCTCGATGATGAAACGTTTAAGCACGTGAATCTCCTTTATGGGGTTGGGGGCTTGAGGCGCGCAAGAAACCACGGCTACCCAAAGCAGGTAAGCATGCGGATTGCCAATGTGCAGGGACGAATCCGCCATTTGGCACCCCAGCATGACCGCTTTGCCGGCGACGCATGGCGCGACTATTCCGTACACGGAGTAACATTGTCCAACACAACTTGCATGGGCAATTGTTGTCATGGCCCTCCGGAGCGCGGGCCACCCAGGTCGTTGAGAGTCGAGAGGGCGAAAATTCGAGCGCAGCAGAATTCTGTCGACATAACGCCCTTTCAACTGGGTGGCCCGCACTCCGGCGGGCCATGACAAAGGAGAAAGGTCAACGAAAATGGTGCGCATGACATGGGAAAAGAGCGGAATTATCCTGTGATCAACTTGCGAGTCGGCCTTGTAAGCCTTGCTCTCGCACGGAACTCCCGCTTGATTCGGTTTCCGCGATAGAGCGGCCACCAAAAGCAGAAACATGGAACAGGAAGCCTATCGCCACGTCCCCTATGATGTCGAAGTCGAGCAGGCGCTGCTCGGCGCCATCTTGGTCGATAACCAAGCGCTCGAGCGCGTCGGTTCGATCCTGAAGGCGGACGACTTCTACGATCCGCTGCATCAGCGCATCTTCGAAGTGATGCTGACGTCGAGCGAACGCGGCGGCATGATCCTGACCCCGCTGACGCTGCACGCGGCGATGAAGGCGGATCCCGGACTGATGGAGGTCGGCGGCCACGCCTATCTCGCAGGCCTCGTCCAGGCGGCTCCGGCTCTGCCGAACGTGCGCGACTTCGCGCGCATCCTGCACGATCTTGCCGTGCGTCGTTCGCTGATCCGGATCGGCGAAGACATCGTGAACACGGCCTTTGAAGCGCCGCACGACAAGCCGCCGAAAGACCAGATCGAAGACGCGGAAAAGGCGCTCTATCGCGTGAGCGAAAGCTCGAAATACGGCGCCGGGCCGATCGATTTCGCCGAGGCGCTGCAGCGCACGGTCGAGTTGGCCGAAAAGGCGCAGGCGCGCGGCGGGCGGATTTCCGGGCTGATTACCGGCTTTTCCGACATCGATTCGCTGCTCGGCGGGCTTCAGCCGTCCGACCTCATCATCGTCGCCGGCCGTCCGGGCATGGGAAAGACCTCGCTCGCCACCAACATCGCCTTTCACACCTGCCGCGCCTATGTGCAGGACATGGAGAGCGGCGCGGACGTGCCGCGGGGCGCGCCGGTGCTTTTCTTCTCGCTCGAAATGGCGGCGCAGCAGCTCTCGGCGCGCATTCTCTCCGAGCAGACCGAGATCGAGATGTGGAAGATCCGCAACGGCAAGTTTTCCGAGAGCGAGTGGGAGAAGTTCGTGCTCGCGATGCAGGATCTCTCCACGCTGCCGCTCTATATCGACGACACCGGCGGTATCTCCATCGCGCAGATCGCAGCGCGGGCGCGGCGGCTGAAGCGGGAGAAGAATATCGGCTGCATCATGATCGATCACATCCAGCTCGTCGCCGGCTCCGGCCGGCCCGAGAACCGGGTGCAGGAGATCACCGAGATCTCCAAGGCGCTGAAGGTGCTTGCCAAGGATCTCGACGTGCCGGTGATCGCTTTGTCGCAACTCTCGCGCGGCGTCGACAGCCGCGACGACAAGCGGCCGGTGTTGTCGGACCTGCGCGAGTCAGGCTCGATCGAGCAGGACGCCGACGTCGTGATGTTCGTTTATCGCGAGGAGTATTACCTGAAGTCGCGCGAACCCGATCCGGGCTCGGCGGATCACGGAAAGTGGCTGGAGAAATGCGAACGCGCCCATCGTCGCGCCGAGATTCTCGTGGAAAAGCACCGCCATGGCGCCACCAACAAGATCGAGCTCTTCTTCGACGACCGCTTCACGCGGTTCTCGAATCTCGCAACGGAGGATTCAATCCGAAACTAGCGGCGCGGACGCGGTGACTGGCTCGTCGACCCGCACCAGCGTGGATTCCTGTCGCGCCCAGCGCATGATCTGGGCGGGCAAGAGACGCAGTTCGAAATAGGCACGCACGATTTCACGCTTCACATAGTGCCAGTCGAAGCGCCGAAGCCCGATACGCCACTCCTCGATATCGGTGCGACCGCCAAGCGTTGGGCTCTGATGCGCAATCGCGGGCGTCATCTGGTGCGGACGGAGACGTTCGGCGAGCGGCGAATTGTTGAGGTTGAAGAGCAGATGATCGACGGGAAGCCACCAGCAATCGACCTGTTCATTGAGCGTCAATGCGGCGCGGCGCGACATGATGTAGGCTGCAGCTCCCGTATGTCGCGAACGCAGCCGGCCGATCTTGCGGCCATTGCCGATGTCGACGCGCTCGTCGATCAGGACGCGCTGGCTCGGCGGGCCATAACGCTCAAGCTTCAGGAGATCGACACCGGGAGGTATCCAGGCGTCGTCGCGAAGGAGCGGCGCGGCGGTCGCGTCGATGGCGACATCGTCTTCCAGGATGACGGCATGGGACTCGCCGGAGCGTGCGAAGGCCTGCCAGGCGAGCGCATGGCTCAGCGCGCAGCACTTGTCGCCTTTGGGAATGACACCGAGCGGACCATCGTCTCTGAACTGGCGCGCAAGCTCGGCATCGGCGATCGAGCGGGCGTCCAGCGCATCGACGCGCTCGAACGGAATGCCGAGCGCGTTCAGCTGGTCTGTCATCTTGCGCAGGCGGTCGCTCCTGCGCTCGAGATTGATCAGATACGCCCGCATGCCCCCTCGTTTTGCTGCTGACTGATGCGATGTAAATTGAACTACATGTACGCCATATTCCTTCCGTTTGCTTGCGACAATGTGTGGAGCGCGTTCACATTGCGACAAACAGAGACAAAATTCTTCAGTGATTACAATGACAACTTAATTGCGCGCAGCTTGGACATGAACTGGCGGGCAGGCGCCTGCGGCCTTGCCGGCTATCGACCTTTCCACCCTGGAGGACTGACTTAGGAGGATGGGCGGGCGACGTGAAATCCTTCGGGCCGCTGTCCTGGCGGCGCGGCGAGCCGAGCGAATCAGCATTGCGTCGCCCTCGGACTTCGCGCTCGACACGGCGCAGCCCATCGAGCGTAGCGAGGCCTCCAGCATGGCCTTGCTGCCCTATTGTCTCGACTTCGTGCGCCGCCGTTCGCTCTATGTCGGTGGCGTGGACAGGCGCGAAGCGCAGGGGGCGCCCTTCTACTACTTGCATCTTCGGCGCAGCGCGCGATTCGTGGTGACTATTCCTTGGGAAAAGGGCGCGCTATCACCGAATGATGTGAGAGCTCCGATATTGCTGTTCTCGCCTGGTCGCTGCGGCTCGACATTGCTGAGCCGCATCCTGTTCGAAGCGGGGATCGCCAACGTGTCCGAGCCCGATTTCTATACGCAGGCGACGTCGGGGTGGGCTGCGCGCGGGTTCAACCCGCTGCGTTCCGCCATGCGGCGCGCCGTTCTTGCGATGGGCGGCGATCTCTGCGCCGCGCTTTCGTCATCCGGTCCCATCGTCGCCAAGCTGCGGGCGGAGTCCTGTCGCGCGCCGGCCGTTGTGACGGATCCGCGCGAACGACGCGTCCTCTTTATGACTCGGGCGTTCGCAGACTGGGCGCGCTCGACCGAAAGGAACTTTCGAAATGCGCCGTCGAAAATGATCGGGAAATATTTTACGGCGCTTTCTTGCTACGATTTCCTGCGGCGAAGCTCAGATTGTCACCTCATTCGTTACGAGGATCTGATGGCCGATCCGCACGCAGCGTGCCAAAAGCTCGCGACGTTCCTTGGACGCGACATCTCGCCCAACGCGATCGACGCGGCCATGAAAAAAGATTCACAAGAAGGTACGCCGCTGGCCCAGGGCAGGCGCGACGAAAGGCCTGATTCCGAACGGCGGCTGGCGAAAACGCTGGCGCTATGGAATTCTGATAAAGTGAAGAGGATGCGCGGACGCCTTGACGCGGCCAGCCAGATTTAGAACGGACGTGTCCTCACGCTCCGCCCATGAGATTGAAATCGGCGTGACGGATACCCCGGTCGCAAGCGAACCAGCGGACTTCTCCTTCGTGTTGGCGGAGCGTGGTCGGCTAGAAGCATTCACACGCGAGCGCAACATGCGCCGCGCCATCGTCACACTGCTCGTTGTCGCGCTGCACATTCTGATGATTTCGGTCCTCATCGTCAGCAGTCGAATTCCGCTCACGCAGCACATTCGCACAACAATTCCGGAGGCGATTTTGTGGTTTGTGTTTCCGCCCAAGCCGGTCGAACCAACGCTCATCCGTCCCGAATTGCCGCAGGCGCCGGTTCCGGAATATTCCGCACCCATCACCCTGCCGCCGATTGTGGCCCGCCCGTTGGCGGCGCCGCCGAGCGAGGGCTTGCTGGGCGTCGGCCGTTCGCTCGCCTGCGGCGCATCGATCTACGAGTATTTGTCGCCGATGCAGCGCGAGGAATGCCTGCGCCATCCCTGGCATTTCGTGAAGCGTTCGGACGGAACGATCGTGCTGGACGTGCCTAAGCCGGTCGAGACTCAGTCCACGACGATCGACATCATTCGCCATGAGCAGGAAACCGCTCCGCCGTGCCCGGTTCTGTCCAACGTGCCCTGTCTCGGAAAGGTCATGCACGGCGATCCGAGTGGCGGCGCACCCAAGCCATTCTAAGCCCATGCAGACCTTTGACGGGGCGACGGCCCACCGGCATTGTCCGGCCATGAAGCAACCGGACTTTCAAGCGGCGCGCCTCACCGTGCGCTTGGGCGCCGTCGTGTCGAACTTTCGCGTCTGCCAGCGCCTGGCAGGTCCCGCGGCGGTCGCCGCCGTCGTGAAGGCGGACGCTTATGGTTTGGGCGCTCGACACGTCTCAGAGGCGCTGTCGCGCGCCGGCTGCGACACGTTCTTTGTCGCGCGGGCGGAAGAAGGCGTTGCACTTCGCCCGGTCGTGCCGCACGCGCGTATCTTCGTTCTCGATGGGGCCGTCGCCGACACTGTGCCGGCGCTCATCAGCCACCGCCTGACGCCGATCTTGAACTCTCTGGCACAGATCGCTGCCTGGCGTGCCGCCGCCAAAGAAACGCGCACGATTCTCGATTGTGCCATTCACATCGACACAGGCATGAACCGGTTGGGGCTTGGCGGCGAGGAGTTGTCGCTTCTTGCCGCGGAATGGACGAAGCGCACCGCGGGATTGAGGCCCGTGCTCGTCATGAGCCATCTCGCGTGTGCCGATGATCCCGAATCGAAAATGAACGGCATGCAGCTGGAGCGCTTTCGCACCGCGTTGGCGATGTTGTCGCCGATGCCGGCGAGCCTTGCATCATCCGGTGGCGTACTGCTCGGAAAGGCGTACGCCTTCGATCTGGTGCGGCCGGGAATCGGACTCTGTGGCGGCAACATCCAGAACATGCCGGTCAATCCGTTCTCGGTAGCCGCGCTCTTGACCGCGCGCATCCTGCAGCTCCGCCGCGTTGACAGTGGGGGGAGCGTTGGCTACGGAGCCACCTTCGTGACGAAGCGGCCAAGCGTGCTCGCAACGGTCGCTCTGGGATATGCGGACGGTTTGATGCGCGCCATCGGCAATCGTGGACATGCGGCGATCGGCGGTGCTCGCGCGCCGGTCTTGGGCCGCGTGTCGATGGATCTGACCACGCTCGACGTCACGGATATCCCAACCAAGCATCTTTCACCCGATGCGGAGGCAGAATTTTTCGGCGACACGATTTCGCTCGAAGATGCCGCGCGCGCCGGCGGTACGGCGTCCTATGAAATCCTGGCATCGATCACACCGCGCGTTCCGCGGCACTATGTGGAAAGCTCCGCATGAACATCTTCGCCCCGATCGGCCGCGCGTTCCTTGCCATGCTCGCCCAAATCGGCAGCCTGACGGTGTTTACGCTCTCCTCTGTCTCGAGCTGCTTCCGCCCGCCGATCTATTGGCTGCACATCCTGCGTCAGATCATGCGCATCGGATATTTTTCGCTTCCCGTTGTGGGACTGACGGCCTTCTTCACCGGTGGCGTGCTCGCGCTGCAGATCTATATCGGCGGCAACCGTTATGGCGCCGAAGCGATCGTGCCGCAGATCGTCGTTCTCGGCATCACCCGCGAGCTTGGTCCGGTGATTGCCGGATTGATGGTCGCCGGTCGCGTGGCGGCGGCAATCGCCGCCGAGATCGGGACGATGCGCGTCACCGAACAGATCGACGCGCTGACGACGCTTGCGACAAATCCGATCAAATATCTGGTCGTGCCGCGGCTGATTGCGGCGGTTGTTTCGATGCCGATCTTGGTCGGCATCGCCGACTCGATCGGCGTCTTCGGTGGCTATATCGTTTCAACGCAAAGCCTGGGATTCAGCGGCGGCACGTATCTCAAGAACACCGTCGACTTCGTCACGCATCAGGACGTCACGTCGGGACTCATCAAGGCGGCGGTCTTCGGCTTCATCATCGCACTGTTGGGTTGCTACAACGGCTTTCATTCCAAGGGTGGCGCGCAGGGCGTCGGTACCGCGACCACCAACGCCGTGGTCTCTTCCTCGATTCTCATCCTTGCCGCGAACTATGTCTTGACTTCGGTACTGTTCTCCAAGTGAACGCGATGGCCAACACGCCGAAAATCGAACTTCGCGGCGTCAAAAAGCGCTTCGGTGCGAAGGTCGTGCTGGACGGCATCGATCTCACGCTCGAAAGCGGCAGTTCGCTGGTCGTCATCGGCGGCTCGGGCACGGGCAAGTCGGTGACGATCAAATGCGTACTCGGAATCCTTCGACCCGACGCGGGGCAAATTCTGGTCGATGGCGAGGACGTGACACGACTGCGCGGTCGCGAGCGCGAGGCGATGTTGCGCAAGTTCGGCATGCTGTTTCAAGCGTCCGCGCTGTTCGACAGTCTGGCGGTCTGGGAAAATGTCGCGTTCGGACTCATTCAGGGGCGCGGCATGGGGCGCAAGCAGGCTCGCGAGATTGCCATTCAGAAGTTGGCCAAGGTGGGACTCGGACCGGAAGTCGCCGGCCTTTCGCCGGCGGAACTCTCCGGAGGCATGCAAAAGCGTGTCGGCCTGGCGCGCGCAATCGCCGCTGACCCCGAGATCATCTTCTTCGACGAGCCGACAACGGGCCTCGATCCGATCATGGCCGACATCATCAACGCCCTCATTGTCGACACCGTGAAAGATGTCGGTGCGACGACGCTCTCGATCACGCACGACATGGTCAGCGCACGCAAAATCGCCGACCGGATCGCCATGCTCTACAAGGGCAAGATCATCTGGAACGGACCGACCAAGGATATCGACTCGAGCGGCAATCCGTTCGTCGACCAATTCATCCATGGCCGTGCCGAGGGCCCTATTAAGATGGAAGTGAAGGCCTAGGTGGCGCGCGCCGCCGCGACGTTCGTCTGTCAGTCATGCGGGGCCGTGCACCCGAAATGGTCCGGCAAGTGCGACGCCTGCGGGGGCTGGAACACCATGGTGGAGGAGGCGGTCTCCGCACCGATCGGCTCCGGCGCAACGAAGCGCGCCAAAGGCCGCCGTTTTGGGCTCGAGGATCTGAAGACCGAGGATCACGCGCCGCCACGCCGCCTGACCGGTATCGCCGAGTTCGATCGCGTTACCGGCGGCGGCATCGTTCCGGGTTCGGCGTTGTTGATCGGCGGCGATCCGGGCGTCGGCAAGTCCACGCTCATTCTGCAGGTGCTCGCGGCGTACGCGCAAAGTGGCGGCAGCGCCGTATACGTCTCCGGCGAAGAGGCGCTGGCTCAAGTTCGCATGCGCGCCCAACGCATGGAGGTGAGCAGCGCGCCTGTACAGCTTGGCTCTGCCACCAGCATTGAAGACATCCTCTCCACGCTTGAGAGCGGCAAACCGCCCGACATCGTTGCGATCGACTCGATTCAGACGATCTGGACGTCGGCACTCGAGGCAGCGCCGGGCACGATCGCGCAGGTACGCACCGCGTCGTTCGATCTTGTCCGCTACGCCAAATCGTCCGGCGCCGCCGTCATCCTGATCGGCCATGTCACCAAGGACGGTCAAATCGCGGGTCCCAAGGTGGTAGAACACCTCGTCGACGCGGTGCTCTATTTCGAGGGTGAGCGCGGCCACCATTTCCGCGTGCTGCGCGCGGTGAAGAACCGTTTCGGTCCGACCGACGAGATCGGCGTATTCGAGATGACCGGAAAGGGTCTTGCCGAAGTCGCCAATCCTTCGGCGCTGTTTCTCGGCGACCGCGACAGCGTGTCACCGGGTACTGCGGTGTTCGCAGGCCTCGAGGGAACACGGCCGCTGCTGGTCGAGATTCAGGCGCTTGTCGGGCCCGCGGGATTCGGCACGCCGCGCCGCGCCGTTGTCGGTTGGGACACTGGGCGCCTGGCTATGATCCTCGCCGTGCTCGATGCGCGGGGCGGACTTGGTATCAGCGCGTCCGATGTCTATCTGAACGTTGCCGGCGGGCTCAAGGTGAATGAGCCGGCCGCCGATGCGGCAGTTGCAGCGGCGCTGATCTCGTCTTTTGTGGGTCGGCCTTTGCCGAAAGAGAGCGTCTTCTTCGGCGAGATCAGCCTGTCGGGCGATGTCCGCCCGGCGCCGCAGGCGGAATTGAGAATGAAGGAAGCGGCGAAACTGGGTTTTTCGACGGCAGTCGTTCCAGCGGGCACCAAGAGTGAAGGGGCAGCGCTTGCTCTGGTGCAGGTCCGCGACATCGGCGAGCTCATTTCTCTAGCCGGTGCGGAACAAGCCCGGCCGCGCCGTGGTAGGCTGGAGTCATGAGTCTCGACTATTCGTATGTCGATGTGATGGCCGTCCTGGTGGTCCTGGCGTCGACTGTCTACGCGACATGGAAGGGATTCATTTCTGAAACGCTCTCTATTGTCGCCTGGGCTGCCGCAGCTTTCGCCGCGCTCTATTTTGGTCCGCGGGCAGGCGACTATTTGTACGGGTTGATCTCTCCCCCATGGCTCGCGTTGTTGGCCGGATACGGAATCGTCTTCCTGGTCGTGCTCATCCCATTGTCGATCGCCACCTCCCGTCTTGCGCAAGGCGTGCAGCATTCACCGGTTGGCTTCATCGATCGCGTTCTGGGCATAGCCTTCGGAGTGGTGCGCGGTGTCGTAGTCCTCGGTCTCGCCTATCTGGTGTTCACGGCGTTCGTTCCGATCCGCAGTCAGCCCAAATGGCTGACAACTGCACGCACGCTGCCGCTGATCCAGAGTTCGAGCGAAGTCCTTCTCTCCCTCGTTCCCAACTCCCATGCGCAGGATGTCGCGCCGCCGACGCGGAAGGCTCAAAACCAGCCAGCTGGTGGCTTCCCGCCGGTCAGTTCAAAGCCTGTTAAGCACGTCACAAGGGGCTATGGCGTTGGCGACCGTCGCGCGCTAGACAGACTTTTCGAGGCGACAGGCAACGGCGGTAGCGGCAAGCCATGACCGGCCTTCCAAAAGAGAAGGATTTTCAAGAGGATACTCTGCACGAGGAGTGCGGTGTGTTCGGCGTGTTCGGCCACCCTGACGCTGGCGCCCTAACCGTGCTCGGGCTGCATGCCCTGCAGCATCGCGGCCAGGAGGCTTCGGGCATCGTCACCTACCACGATGGACACTTTATCGCCGAGCGCCATCCCGGGCTGGTCGGCGACATTTTCGCCGGCAAGAACAGCGCACGTGTCCTCAATCTCAAAGGTTCCTTCTCGATCGGGCACAATCGCTATTCGACGGCGGGCGGCTCGGCGCCGCGAAACATCCAGCCTCTGTTTGCCGATCTCACAGGCGGCGGCATCGCGATCGCTCATAACGGCAATCTGACCAATGCCCGGCTCTTGCGCGCTGAACTCGTCGGAGAAGGCCGCATCTTCCAGTCGACCTCGGACACCGAAGTGATCATCCACCTTGCCGCGCGCAGCAAATATAAGCCGATCGTCGACAAGCTGATCGACGCGTTGAAGCAGGTCGAAGGCGCCTATTCGCTCGTGGCACTGACGTCCAAGAAGCTGATCGGCGTGCGCGATCCCTGGGGCGTGCGTCCGCTGGTTCTGGGTAAGCTCGACGGCGCCCACTTCCTCGCATCGGAAACTTGCGCGCTCGATATCATCGGCGCCGAGTTCGTCCGCGACGTTGCGCCGGGCGAGATGATCGTGATTACGAAGGACGGCATCGAGAGCTATCACCCCTTCGCCAAGCAGCCGCATCGCTTCTGCGTTTTCGAGTACATCTATTTTTCGCGTCCTGACTCCGTCGTGGAAGGTCGCAATGTCTACGAACAGCGCAAGCGAACCGGCGTCGAACTCGCCAAGGAAAGTCCTGCGACGGCAGATATGGTCATTCCGGTTCCGGATTCCTCCATTCCAGCGGCGATCGGATATGCCAACGAGGCGGGGCTGCCGTTCGAGCTCGGCATTATCCGCAACCACTATGTCGGCCGCACCTTCATCGAACCGACGGACGGCATTCGCAATTTCGGCGTGCGCAAGAAGCACAACCCCAATCGTGCGACATTGGCGGGCAAGCGCGTCGTTCTGGTCGACGATTCCATCGTGCGTGGCACGACCTCGAAGAAGATCGTGCAGATGGTGCGCGACGCAGGTGCAACGGAAGTTCATTTCCGCGTGGCGAGTCCTCCGATGTCCCACTCTTGCTTCTATGGCGTCGACACGCCAAATACCGACGACCTTTTGGCGCACAAGTTCGATGTCGAGGGAATGCGGCGCCTCATCGGTGCCGACACACTCGCCTTCATTTCGATCGATGGCCTCTACCGCGCGATGGGCGAGGGCAAGCGCGATGCGGATTCACCGCAATTCTGCGATGCCTGCTTATCCGGCGCATATCCGATCGATCTGACCGATCTCACCGGCGGAAACAAGGACGTTCAGCTTTCCCTGCTGGCGGACGTAGCCTGAACGCATGACACGACCGCTCGAGGGACGTATCGCGCTCGTGACCGGCGCGTCGCGCGGGATCGGCAAGGCTGCGGCAATCGGACTGGGGGCGGCAGGCGCGCATGTCATCTGTCTCGCGCGCACCGTCGGCGGTCTCGAAGCGGCTGACGACGAGATTCGCAAGGCGGGTGGATCGGCGACCTTGGTGCCGCTCAACATCCGCGACTTCGAAGCGCTGGATCGTCTCGGTGGAACCATCTTCGATCGCTGGGGCAAGCTCGACGCCTTCTTCGGAAATGCGGGCTCGCTCGGCGTCTTGACGCCGCTCGCACACCTTGAGCCGAAGGTATTTCAGGAAGTGGTCGAGGTGAACATCACCGCCAATTGGCGACTGATCCGTTCGCTCGATCCGTTGTTGCGGCAATCCGATGCCGGACGGGTCCTGTTCGTGACCTCGGGTGCAGCGAAGTATCACACGCCGTTCTGGGGCGGCTATGGCATGGCAAAAGCAGCGCTCGAGTCGCTCGCCCTGACCTATGCGGAGGAGTGCGCGACGACCAAGGTCAAGGTCAATCTCCTCAGTCCGGGTGCTATCAGGACCGGCATGCGCGCCAGGGCCATGCCCGGTGAAGATCCCAACACATTGCCGCCACCGGAGGCGCTTGTGCCGTTGATCGTCGATCTGTTATCGCCGTCGAACACGAAGAACGGCGAACTCGTCGTTTTCAGCGCAAAGTCTCAGACGGCGCGGTGATGCGCTGCGCCTCATAGGCGCGCATCCGCTCCAGAGCGGGTTCGCCGATGCACAATTTCATGAAGAGATTTCGTTCCAGAGCCAAGCCTTCCGCGAGTGGGGTCGACGTGGCGCTGCGCACAAGCCGCTTGATGTAGCGCACCGACTCCGGCGTGTGCGTGGCGATCCGTTTGGCGATTTCCAGTGCTCTATCGAGCGCCCTGCCTTTGACGCACTCCTGCACCAAGCCTTTCTGCGCGGCTTCCACCGGATTTAGAGTAACGCCCATCAGGATGTGCATGAGAGCATTCGGCGTTCCGATCGTGCGCGGCAAACGCTGCGTTCCGCCGCCGCCCGGCAGGATGCCGACATTGATCTCCGGCAGTCCGATCTGGAAGTCGCCTTCCTGCGCAATGCGAATGTCGCAGGCGAGGGTGAACTCGAATCCACCGCCCATCGCCGATCCCGAGATCGCAGCGATCACGGGCTTGTCCATCGCTTCCACGAGCGACATGGACTTGTCGAAGCTTCCGGGCTGATAGGGCGTGTTCTCGGGCCAGTCGCGGCCCGACTTCGCGATGGTTTCGCCAAGACGGATGAGTTCGGCGACCGAGTAGTGGCGGACGAAGTAGCCAGGCGCGCCGCCGGTCACGATGATCGCCCGGACCTTGTCGTCCGTCGCGAGTGTCGAGAGGGCTTCGAAGAGCGCGTCACTCATCTCCGGATCGAAAAAGATTCTCTTCTCGCTGCCCAGCGTGACGATGGCGACGCCGCCATCCATGCGTGTCGAAAGGACGTCCGGATTCGACATATGTGTCTCCCACCCTATTTGTCTTGATCGAACGGATTCTTGCCCGTGCGCAGCAGAAAGCGTATCGGCGTTCCCTTCAGTTCGAAAGTGCTGCGCAAGCCGTTCGTCAGATAGCGCAGATAATCCTCTGGCAGTGCCTTCAACTGGTTCCCGAACAAGGCGAACGTCGGCGGCCGCGCCTTGACCTGGGTCATATAGCGCACGCGAATGCGTCGTCCGCTGACCGCCGGTGGTGCATGACGGCTGAGCGCAGTCTCAAGAAAGCGGTTCAGCGTCGATGTCCCGATCCGCTTGTTCCATGCGGCGTTGGCCTCCAGCACCGCAGGCACGATGCGCTCTACGCCTTCGCCAGTTTGCGCGGAAATCGCCACGAGCGGTGCACCCACGAGTTGTGGCAATGAATGGTCGAGGCGCTCGCGCATATCCTTGATGGTGCCCGGGCGGTTGTCGACCAGATCGAATTTGTTTGCGATGAACAGGATCGCGCGGCCCTCGCGCGCGACGAGATCGGCGATCGTGAGATCCTGCTTCTCAAAGGCTTGCGTGGCATCGAGCACGACGATGACGCAATCGGCGAAGCGGATTGCGCCAAGCGTGCTTTCCACCGACATTTCCTCGAGCGCGTGGCCGGCGGCGCGCGCCTTGCGACGGAGCCCGGCGGTGTCGTGCAGGAGAAAATCCTGCTCGCCGGCCGACCAGGGCGCGGCAATTGCATCGCGTGTGATACCGGCTTCCGGACCGGTCAGCGTGCGCTCTTCTCCCAACAAGAGATTGAAGAGGCTCGACTTGCCGACGTTGGGGCGGCCGACGATGGCAAGATGGATCGGGCGCGCCTCCTGCGCATCATCCGCTTCGTCCTCGAAGTCGGTATCATCCTCTGTCGTCTCAGACTTGGGCTCTTTGACGAATGCTCCGAGAGCCTCCTGCAGTTCGCCGAAGCCGAGTGAATGCTCGGCCGACAGTGCAATGGCTGCACCAAAGCCGAGCGAATAGCTTTCCGCGATGCCCGCTTCGCCCCTCCGGCTCTCGCATTTGTTGGCGACCAGGATCACATCCTTGCCGGATCGTCGCAGCGCCTGCGTAATGATCTGATCGCCCACCGTCACGCCGGCTCGCGCGTCGACCATGAAGATGCAGACGTCGGAGTCGGCAATCGCCGTCAAAGTCTGGCTCGTCATGCGCCCGGCCATGCTCTCCGGCTTGTCTTCTTCGAAACCCGCCGTATCGATGACCTTGAAGGAGAACCCGCCAAGCATAGCGTCCGCCTCGCGACGATCGCGGGTCACGCCCGGCGTGTCATGGACGAGCGCAAGCTTTCGACCGGCAAGCTTGTTGAAGAGGGTCGACTTGCCGACATTCGGTCGCCCGACGATCGCGACTGTCAGAGGCATGGCCCTTTTTCCTCGGGGTCTCCGCGAACTAGCGCAGAGCCACGAGCTCCGCATTGCTGGTATACAGGTACAAGGTTCCGTTGGCGACGACCGGCGCTATGTAAGTGCCGTCCGGAATCTCCATCTTGGCCAACAATTCGCCGGTGTAGGGCGACACCGCAGCGGCGACGCCGTTCGACGACACGGCGACGAGGCGGTCGGAAACAAGCACAGGACCGGCCCAAACGATGGGTCCTTTCTTGCTTTCGGGATCTTCCCAGCGCTGAAGTTGGTGCATCCACTTCACCTTGCCTTCCTTGCGGGTCAGGCAAATCAGCTGCTGGTCAGTCGTCAGAACGTAGACATAGTCGCCGGCCGCCCAAGGGGTCTGGATGCCGCCGATGTCGCGCGACCACAACCGGTCGCCGGTATTGATGTTGATCGCGGCCATGATGCCGGAATGGCTGATTGCATAAACCACGTCGCGATCGACGACCGGTCTTCCCGCAATGTCATCCAATTCGGAAAGTGCCGTTGCAACACCGGCATGATTGAGCATGTCGTTCCACGCGGGTCGCCCGTTCTGCACGCGCAGCGCATAGATCTCGCCCGAGGAATAGGGCGCGAGCACATACTCGCCCGCGACCGCGGCACTCGTGCTCTCCAGAATTCCCGCCGACTCGGCAATGCCCTGATGGTCCCAGAGACGGCGACCATCGAGCTGGGCCAGCGTGTAGAAGTGGTTTTCCTGCGTCGAAACGAAAACCCTCCCGCCGTTCGCCGTGGGCGCATTCACGATCGGCACGCCAAGCGACTGGGTCCAGAGCCTCTTGCCGCTCTTCGCGTCGAGCGCGACGACGTCGCCAAAACCGCTGGTGACGAACAGCTTGCCGTCGTCGAACGCGACACCGCCGCCAAAGCCCTTGGTTGGATCGATGCTGGTATCCGGCTGGAACAACATCCAGCCAAGCCAGCTCCTGCCTTCGCGGGTTGGGGCGACGCTGGCATCCCAGAGGGGATTGCCGGTCTGGGCGTCGAAGGCGAACACGTGCGCTTCGGAATCCAAGACATAGATCTTGCCATCGGCAACGACGGGCGCGGCGGTCAATCGCGAGGCGGTATCCGAGCCCTTGCCGGCATCGCGTTCCCAAATCTTGCGGAGTGGACCCTTGGCCTCGAGATGATACATGGCATTCGACGCGTAGCCGCCAGGCTCGGGCCATTCGGGATTGGCGTAGGGCGGCGGCAGAACGACGTCGACATTCTTTAGCGTTTCATCCAGATGCAGCGATGCGTCGGCCGACATGACGGAAATGCGCTCGCCGCGAAGCTTGGATTTCTTCGGGCCAGCATCGAACCAGTCACCGACCGTATCGATCACCGTGCAACCGGCGGTGAACGACGCGGTGCCAACCAGAAGGACCAATATAGCGACAGAACGCATTTTCATGGTGCGGGAACCGATGGATTGTCGGACGAAGGTGCCGGGTTCGTCGGAGAAGCCGGCGCCGGAAGCGGCGGGACCTTGCCATAGTTGGTCATGCCGCCATTCTTCAGGAACGTCGCCATGGCGCCGCAGCGCCGCCTGAGCGTCTGGCTTGCATCCTTGTCGTCCGCGACGTCCTGGAATTCCTTCTGTGCCTTGGCACTGTGGCCGGCGTGGAAATCCGCGTAGGCGATGATCTCACGCGCGGAAGAACGCCAAGGGCTTGTTGGGTCGGTCAATGGCGCGAGGAGCGAGTCCATATCCGCGCGCGGGCCGTCGACCGCAAGTATCCAGCCGCCGCGCAGCCGCGCCACGTCGCCGATCAGGCCGTCATCGTCCTTGGCTATCGACTTGAACACCATCAGCGCTTCGCTGCGTTGGCCGCTGATCTCGAGCACGCCAGCTTGCGAGAGGCGCGCCATCTTGGCATAGCCGTCCGGGGCGTCCTTGGCGACGACGGCAAAGGCGGCACTCGCCTGATTGAGGTTGCCCGCAATGGCGAGTTGCTGTGCCGCAATGAATGTCTCCGAAGCCTTGAGCTTCTGGTTTTCCTCATAGCGCTGCCACAGCTCGAATCCCGCGATCGCGATGACGATCAACGCCACGGCCGCAATGATGTAATCGCCGTACTGCTTCCAGATCTGCTCGAAGCGCTCGCGGCGTACCTCCTCCTCGACTTCGCGGAAGATGTCGCTCAATGCCATATCCTCATTTGGGGGCCGTCAGCCATGGACCGCAACGTCCAAGGTATTGACCGCGCGCGATGATTTACCCGCTGGAGGGCAGGCTGGCAACCAATCGGAGGTGAAACGGGCTTAATCCGCGCTGTTCTAGCTAACCCGCTTCATCGCATAGACGTTTTCGCGGCCGGGGAAGCGCCGTTCGCGCACATCCGTGGCATACGCTTTGACCGCCTCTTCGATGTCGGGACCCAGGTTCGCGTAGCGGCGGACGAATTTCGGCGGATTGGGGTTGAGCCCGAGCATGTCCTCCATCACCAGGATCTGCCCGTCGCATTCAGCGGACGCGCCGATGCCGATCGTGGGGATAGCGATCTCTTTCGTGATCTTTGCCGCAAGCGGCTCGGCCATGCCCTCGAGCACAACAGCAAATGCGCCGGCAGCGGTCACGGCCTTGGCGTCGGCCTCGATGGCGGGCCACTCGGCTTCGGTGCGGCCCTGCGTCTTGAAGCCGCCGAAGATCTGGATCATCTGCGGCGTCAGACCGATATGACCCATCACGGGGATACCACGCTCGGTGAGATAACGGATCGTCTCGGCAATTCGCGCGCCGCCTTCCAGCTTCACCGCGGTGCAGCCGGTCTCCTGGATCAGTCGTACGGCGTTGCGGAACGCGACTTGTGGGCTCTCCTCGTAGGAACCGAACGGCATATCGACGACGACGAGTGCGTGCGTGCTGCCGCGCATGACGGCCTTGCCATGCGCGATCATCATGTCGAGCGTGACGCTTAGGGTGTTCTCCATGCCGTGCATCACCATGCCGAGGCTGTCGCCCACCAGCATGAGATCGACATGGGGATCGAGCAGTCTCGCGGTGTGAGCGTGATAGCAGGTGAGGCAGACGACGGGCTTTGCGTTCTTGCGGCCCCGAATTTCGGGAACGGTGACGCGTTTCGTTTCGGCGACAATGGACATGGACGCGCTCTTTCCTTGCGTGAATGTTTGGAAATCGCCTGTCCACGACGCCTAGCGCCAGGCGGACGGCTGCGGTCCTTGACCCGTTGAAGCACTATAGCCCATTTGCCGTCGCCGCACGAATGCGATGAATCGTACCGGGACTAGACGCATAGTCGGTGGTGCAAAGGTGCAGTTCAGCAGAGAGCGCACCAATCGGATCGTATGGAACTCGACGGCAGTCGACAGAGCGCGGATTTCTGACTCCGATTCCCGAGGCAAGTATTGAATAAGCATTCATCGGGAATCCGCAAACTGTCACCGATTCCGCTCGATCCAGCGCAGTCAGCGAATTAATGATTTGGATTAATGGGTTATAGTTTGTGATCGGAATGTTGGCGACGTCCAACGCGACTTGTCCTTAAGCCGTTCGCTGCAATCGATTGTTTACATTGGAAGTATATTATTGGCGAGGTTGGAATTCGTAGGGCAATACTGGCTTAGGATTGTGGCTAATCGCATGGCAGTGGCGCTCACCTTCCTGCAACATTTAGACGGTACCGGTCTGCGCGATTGCTTTGACTATTGGCTCTCCCGCCGACAAGGGGATCGACCGCCGCCGAAACAGTCGATCAATCCGACCGCCCTCCCACGGTCGATCATGGGGGACCTGTTTCTCTACGAACTGACGTCTGACGGACGGTTCAAGTGCCGGTTGGCGGGGTCTGCCATCAGGCGCGCCTTCGGCAAGGACCCGACCGGATTTCATCTGGACGAGATCGTCGACCCGACTCGTGTCGCTGAACGGGCCGCGCTCTTCCACACTGCCCTCAAAAAAGAGCTTCCGGTGGTCTATGGCGGCACTCTGGTGGAAGGGGAGAAGGTCTGGATGCCGTTCAAGCGACTGTTGCTTCCAGTCGCCGATGAACGCGGTGTGAATCGCTTCGTATTCGGTATGGTGATTTTTCCACGCTTGGCCATCACCGCCCCGACCGGCATCGCCGACGAGTTGACGCACGAGTTCGCGGTCTGGGCAAGCGCAGCCGATCTCGCCGCGGTTACGAATCCGTAGCGAATCCAACGGTCAGGCTTCGCTGGGCTTGTCTTCTTCTTCCTTCTTTGGCCCGGCGCCTTCCTCGAAAAGTTCCTCGGCGGCGACCTTGGCTTCTTCCTGCTCCGTCTTCTCGGCGAGCACGTCTTCGCCGCGAGACTGGCGTTCTGCCTCGTCTTCACTGCGGGCGACGTTGATCGTGACCTTCACCCGGACTTCTGGATGCAGGCGCACGCCAATCGTGAAGAGGCCGATCGTCTTGATCGCCTGGTCGAGCGGAACCTGGGTGCGGTTGATCGAAATGCCACCGGCTGAAACCACGTCCGCGATGTCGCGCGGGCTGACTGAGCCGTAAAGCTGGCCGCGATCACCGGCCTGGCGGATCAGGACGAAGGATTTTCCGTCGAGCTTCTTGCCGACGACTTCGGCTTCCTTCTTCTGTTCGAGATTGCGCGCCTCGAGCTGAGTCTTCTGGCCTTGGAAAAAGTCGCGATTGGCCTTGGTGGCGCGAAGCGCCTTTTTTTGCGGCAGGAGAAAGTTGCGGGCAAAGCCGTCTTTCACCTTCACCTCATCGCCCATCTGGCCGAGCTTTTCGACACGTTCGAGCAATATCACCTGCATGGCACGCTCACTTCAGAACATAAGGAAGCAGCGCCATGTAGCGCGCGCGCTTGATGGCGTTCGCGAGCAGGCGTTGCTTCTTGTTGGAAACCGCCGTGATGCGGCTGGGCACGATCTTGCCGCGCTCCGAAATGAAGCGCTGCAGGAGCTTCACGTCCTTGTAGTCGATCTTGGGCGCATTGGCGCCGGAGAAGGGGCACGTTTTCTTGCGCCGGAAGAAAGGCCGCCGCTGTCCGCCGCCTTCACCGCGGCCGCCATCGCGCCCGGCGCCGTCGCGACCCTCGCGGCCGCCTGAACGTTCACCGCCATAGCTCACTTGGCCATCTCCTCTTCAGCGCCTTCTGGCTTGCGCTCGCCTTCCGGACGATCGTCACGCCGGTTCTTGTTCGACGAGACCTCGAACTGGTCGACGCCTACCGTGATGTAGCGCAACACGTCTTCGTTGATCTTGAGCTGGCGCTCGAGTTCGACGACTGCCTTGGACGGCGCGTTGATGTTGAGGAGCACATAATGCCCCTTGCGATTCTTCTTGATGCGATACGCAAGTCCGCGCAGGCCCCAATATTCCTGCTTCTCGACCTTGCCGCCTTCGCCTTCAACGATGGTCTTGAGATGGGTCGCCAGTGCGTCGACCTGTTGCGCGCTGATATCCTGGCGCGCGATCAGGAGATGCTCGTAAAGCTTTACGAGCATCTCCTGGTTCGGGCTGCGGAACGGATCGGGGCGGGCACCCGTCACCGCTTCGGATCGCAAGGACCGCGCACCATGCGCACTTCCCGGCTCTTGTCCGGGACGCCTTGCGACCGCAGCCGCTGGAAGGCCGGGCTTATAGGGGAACCGCTCGACCTCGGCAACCCCAGTTGCCCAACCGCGCGGCCTGCGCATAGTGCGTTGAAGGGACACTCAATTTCTCGACGGGGCCGATGGACAAGTTGGAGCAACGGGCGTTTGCCAAAGCGGCATGGCGGCTCATTCCGTTCATGGCGCTGCTTTATGTGGTCAGCTTCCTGGACCGCGTGAATGTCGGTTTCGCCGCGCTGACCATGAACAAAGACCTCGGCTTCACGCCGGAAGTCTATGGCTTCGGCGCCGGCATTTTCTTCTTCGGCTATTTCCTCTTCGAAGTGCCATCGAACATCATTCTCGAACGCGTCGGCGCGCGGCTCTGGATCTGCCGCATCATGCTGACTTGGGGCGTGGTCTCGATGGCAACCGCGTTCGTGCAGAGCGCGACCGCATTCTTCGTCATTCGCTTTCTGCTCGGCGCAGCGGAGGCGGGCTTCTTCCCCGGCATGGTGCTCTATCTGACCTACTGGTTCCCGACAGCGACGCGCGCGCGATTCATTTCACTGTTTCTCGCCGCCGTGCCGTTGGCCAATGTCGTCGGCAGCCCGATCTCCGGTCTTATTCTAGGGACCGAGGGCATTCTACATTTGCACGGCTGGCAGTGGCTATTCCTGATCGAGGGCGTGCCCTCGTTGGTTCTGGGGATTTGCGTTTTGGCTTTTCTTCCCGACCGTCCAGCGGCCGGTGCCTGGTTGAGTGTAGCGGAGAAAGATGCCGTCGCAGCGGCGCTCGCACGAGAAAACCGACATACGCATTCGGACTTTCTACCCATGCTGCGCGATGCCCGCGTTTGGCTTTTGGCGATTCCCGATTTCGGGATCGTGCTCGGCCTCTATGGCCTCAATCTGTGGCTGCCGCAGATCATCAAGGCGATGGGTTATTCGAACACCGAAACGAGCCTCGTCGTTGCGGTGCCTTATGTCGTCAGCATGGTCACGATGGTGTTGTGGGGAATGTCGAGCGATGTGCGCGGCGAGCGCATCTGGCACATCGCCTCGGCGGCATTGCTAGGCGCGTTTGGCCTTGCGGCCGCTGCATTGTTGCACTCGACGTTGGGCGTACTGATCGCGCTGACGCTTGCAGCAGCTGGAATTCACGCGGCGCTGTCGGTGTTCTGGACATTGCCGACGGCGTATCTTGGCGGCACGGCGGCAGCGGGCGGAATCGCGCTGATTAATTCTATCAGCAACACCGGCGGTTTTTTTGGCCCATACATCATGGGCTGGCTCAAGAGCCATACCGGCGGGTACTCCGCGGGACTTGGCGTTTTGGCGGGCGCGCTGACGATTGCGGCAATCCTCGTCGTCGTGATCGGTCGAGCCACAGTCAGCGAAAGACGCGTGCCCGTCGTCCAAAATGTGTGATGCTTGACTCGATCCCAACCTTGGTCTTTTTCACGCTCCGATGACTCGCGCGTTCATATTTCCCGGACAAGGCAGCCAAGCCGTCGGCATGGGCCGAACGCTCGCCGATGCTTTTGCCTCTGCACGCGAAGTGTTCCAGGAAGTCGACGATGCCTTGGGGCAGAAGCTTTCGGGCTTGATGTGGCAGGGCCCGGAAGATGAACTCGTGCTGACCGAAAACGCCCAACCCGCCATTATGGCGGCAAGTTTGGCGATCGTCGCGATTCTCAAACGCGAAGGCGGTTTCGATCTGGCACGTCACGCGCGCCTCGTCGCCGGCCATTCGCTCGGCGAATACTCCGCGCTCTGTGCCGCGGGTGCATTCACACTGTCCGACACTGCGCGCTTGCTGAAAGCACGGGGCCGCGCCATGCAAAGCGCAGTGCCCGTCGGCGAAGGCGGCATGAGTGCGTTGTTGGGTGCGGAAATCCGACAGGCTGAAGATCTGGCGCGCGAGTGTGCGGCCGCGACGGGTGGTGTCTGCGTCGTGGCCAACGACAACGCGCCGGGTCAGGTCGTGATTTCCGGCACCAAGGCGGCTATCGACAAGGCCCCGGAAGTCGCCAAAGCCAAGGGCATCAAGCGCGCCATGGCGTTGAACGTCTCCGCGCCGTTTCATTGCCCGCTGATGCAACCGGCAGCCGACAAGATGCGCGAGGCGCTCGCGGCCGTCACGATCCGTCCTCTTGCCGTTCCGGTCGTCTCGAACGTGACCGCCGAAAAGACGTCAGAGCCGGAAACGATCCGTCGCCTTCTGGTCGAACAAATCACCGGCCGCGTCCGTTGGCGCGAGAGCGTGTTGGCCTTTCGCGAGCTGGGCGTTGAGACTACCGTCGAGGTCGGCGGCGCCAAGGTGCTCACCGGAATGGTCAAGCGCATCGACAAGGATCTGCAGACCGTGACACTGGACACGCCGGCCGACATCGAAGCTTTCATGAAGACATTGTGATGTTCGATCTGAGCGGCAAGACAGCGTTGGTGACCGGTGCGTCCGGCGGCATAGGTGGCGCCATTGCGAAAGCACTGCACGCGCAAGGTGCGACCGTCGTTCTCTCCGGCACGCGCGCTGAAGCTTTGGAAAAAGTGAAAGCCGAACTCGGCAGCCGCGCCTTCGTCGCCGTTTGCAATCTGTCAGACAAGGTGTCCGTCGAAGCTCTGCCCAAGGCTGCGGAAGGAGCGGCCGGGACGACCATCGATATCCTCGTCAACAATGCCGGCATCACCCGCGACAACCTCTTCCTGCGCATGAAGGACGAGGAATGGGACCAGGTTCTCGCCGTCAATTTGACAGCCGCATTTCGGCTCTCCCGCGCCGTCTTGCGCGGCATGATGAAAAAGCGCTGGGGAAGGATCATCTCGATCACCTCGGTGGTCGGCGAGACGGGTAATCCAGGGCAAGGCAACTATGCCGCGGCAAAGGCGGGCCTTGTCGGCATGACCAAATCGCTCGCCGCCGAAATCGCCTCGCGCAACATTACCTGCAACGCCGTGGCGCCCGGCTTCATCGCGACCGCAATGACCGATGCGCTCACGGACGCCCAGAAGGAAATGATCAGTCAGCGAATTCCAGCCGGACGGATGGGCAACGCCTCGGAAGTCGCCGCCGCCGTCGTTTATCTCGCCAGCGAGGAGGCTGCGTATGTGACCGGCGCGACGCTTCAGGTCAATGGCGGAATGGCGATGATTTGACTGTCATTTCAAGTTGTTAACCCACTTGTGGCGGCGAACCGGGCTTTGTGTTACGAAACCCGCCAACCCCCACAAGAGTAAACGCAGTGAGGGCCCACCCTGCGGGCCGCAGCACCCCAGCAGTTCATCAAGGAGAGGCTTACAATACCATGAGCGATACGGCGGAACGCGTGAAGAAGATCGTCGTCGAGCACCTGAATGTGGATGCCGACAAGGTCACTGAAACCGCTTCCTTTATTGAAGATCTCGGCGCCGACAGCCTCGACACCGTCGAGCTGGTCATGGCGTTCGAAGAGGAATTCGGCATCGAAATTCCCGACGATGCGGCGGAGTCCATCGTCACGGTCGGAGATGCTGTGAAGTACATCGACAAGTCCGCGGCGGCCTAAACATCGCTCAGCTCGATACCCATGCGTAGAGTCGTCGTAACAGGAATTGGTCTTGTCACGCCGCTCGGCTGCGGTGTCGAGGAGACTTGGTCCCGTCTGCTTGCTGGCCAATCCGGTGCCCGCACGATCACCAAATTCAGGACCGACGACCTCGCCACCAAGATCGCGTGCGACGTGCCCAGAGGCGACGGTTCCCAGGGTACGTTCAATCCCGATCGATGGGTGGATCCCAAAGAACAGCGCCGGATGGATGATTTCATTATCTTCGGGCTAGCTGCCGCGAAACAGGCCGTGCGCGACTCCGGCTTTGAGCCGAAGAGCGAGGAAGAGCGCCAGCGCAGCGGCGTCTTGATGGGCTCGGGCATCGGGGGTCTGCCGGGCATCGAGGAAGGGTCTCTGCTGATCGAGAACAAAGGTCCGCGCAGGCTGTCGCCATTCTTCATTCCGGGCCGTCTTATCAATTTGATCTCTGGCTATGCCTCGATCGAACACGGTTTCAAGGGTCCGAACCACGCGGTCGTCACGGCTTGCGCGACGGGCGCGCATGCCATCGGCGACGCCGCCCGCATGGTCTCGCTCGATGATGCCGATGTGATGCTCGCAGGCGGTTCGGAAGCGGCGATCTGCCGGCTCGGCATCGCGGGGTTCAATGCGTGCCGCGCGCTCTGCACCAGCTTCAACGAAACGCCGGAAAAGGCATCGCGTCCGTACGACCGCGATCGCGACGGATTCGTGATGGGCGAGGGCGCGGGCGCTGTAATCCTTGAAGAGTACGAACATGCCAAGGCGCGCGGCGCGAAGATTTATGGCGAGGTGAGGGGTTACGGCCTGTCGGGCGATGCCTTCCATATCACGGCACCCTCGGAAGACGGCGATGGCGGTTTCCGCGCCATGAAGATGGCTTTGCAGCGCTCCGGTTTGTCGGCGTCCGACATCGACTATGTGAACGCGCACGGCACCTCGACGATGGCGGACGGCATCGAGGCGGCTGCCGTGGAGCGCTTTCTCGGCAACGCCGCGGCAAAGACCGCGATGTCGTCGACCAAGTCCTCGATCGGTCATCTGCTGGGCGCCGCCGGCGCGGTGGAAGCGATCTTTTGTCTGCTGGCGATGCGCGACCAGGTCGTGCCGCCCACGATAAATCTCGACAACCCCAACGTCGACACGCAGCTCGATCTCGTGCCCCTCGTCGCGAAAAAGCGTGAAGTGCGGGCCACGCTGTCGAATTCGTTCGGCTTCGGTGGAACCAACGCATCGTTGATTTTCTCCGAAGCCAGCTAGGTCCCTTCGAGCAGCCATGCTCCGCGTTCTTGCCGTCCTGGTCGTTCTCGTCCTTTTCGCTGCCGGCGCGTACTTCTGGGAGAACACCAACTTCGCGGCCACGGGGCCCGCGGCAGCGCATGGCGCTGCGGAAACCGATGTCATCATCAAACCCGGCGTGGGACTAAAGGGCATAGCGCAGGAACTGCGTGACGCCGGCGTGATCGAAAATCCGCTTCTCTTCGAGGTCGGCGTGCGTCTGAGGCGCATGACACCGAGCCTCAAGGCCGGCGAGTACGCCATCCCGAGCAAGGCCAGCATGCTCGACATCATGGACATCCTGATCTCCGGAAAGACCATCCAGCACAAGATCACGGTGGCGGAAGGGCTGACGAGCGACATGGTGATGAAGCTCGTGCTCGCCGATCCGGTTCTGGTCGGGGCGGCCGGAGCAACGCCACCCGAGGGCACCCTCTTGCCGCAAACCTATCTCTTCACGCGCGATACCACACGCGCCGAAATCGTCTCGCGCATGCAGAAAGCTCAGCGTGAACTGATCGCAAAATTGTGGGCGAAACGCGCGCCAGACTTGCCGTTCAAGTCGCCCGAAGAAGCAGTGACGCTGGCATCGATCGTGGAAAAGGAAACTTCGCTACCCGAGGAGCGGCGCCACATCGCAGCGATCTTTGTTAGTCGTTTGCGGCTCGGCATGAAACTGCAATCCGATCCGACGATCATCTATTCGATCACTCGCGGATACCCCCTTGGCCGGGGCATCCGGCAAAGCGAGCTCGTGAAAGCGACGCCCTACAACACCTATGTCGTTGCCGGGTTGCCGCCGACGCCGATTTGCAATCCTGGAGCCGATTCGCTTGGTGCCGTTCTTAGTCCCGGCACCTCGAAGGACCTGTACTTCGTCGCCAACGGGAATGGTGGTCACGTCTTTTCCGCGACGATCGAGGAGCAGTTGAAGAACGTTGCCGCTCTGCGTGCCCGCGAACGAGCACAGAAAGCCGCGTTGGAGCATCACTGACGGCTCTTGCGTGGATTGGCTGCCGGGTTATCGTTTCCGCTCATCGGAGTCGCCATGACCATTGTCAGCATGACGGGATACGCCGAGGCACAAGGCAGCCGCGACGGCGCGCGGTGGCGCTGGGAAGCAAAGAGCGTCAACGGGCGCGGGCTCGATGTCAGGCTGCGCACGCCGCCGGGGTTCGATGCAATCGAGCCGGTTGCCCGGACGTTGGTCGGAGAACGCTTCCGGCGCGGCTCCGTTCAGATGCAGTTGACGTTCGAAGCCGGCGACGCATCCCGCGGCTTGAGAGTCGACGCCGCGGCGTTGGCGGCCGCCGTGCGCATCGCGCGTGAAGTCGCCGCCGAAACCGGGCTTGCGCCCGCCCGCGTCGATGGCTTGCTCGCGCTCAAGGGCGTGATCGTCCAGGACGAAGCACTGCCCATCGAGGACTACGCGCGGGCGGTCCGCGATGCGGCGATCGTCGAGACCTTGGCAACCGCGCTCGATGCTTTGTCACGCGCCCGCGCTTCCGAGGGAGCGAAACTGCGCGCGGTGCTCGTCGCGCATGTCGACGAAATCGCGCGCCTGACGGGTGAAGCGAGGGCGCTCGATGCCGTGCAACCGCGCGTGCTACGGGACAGGCTTACGGCTCAAGTGCAAGAGATGCTTTCGGCGAGTGGAATTTCCGAAGATCGCTTGGCCCAAGAAGCCGCTCTGCTCGCCGTAAAGGCCGACATTCGCGAGGAACTCGATCGGTTGCAAGCGCATGTGCACGAGGCGAGGGCGCTCATGGCCTCGGGCGAAGCGGTCGGACGCAAACTCGATTTTCTCTCGCAGGAATTCAACCGGGAAGCCAATACGCTCTGCTCCAAATCGTCCGACATTGCGTTGACGCGCATCGGTCTCGCACTGAAGGCGACGATCGATCAGTTTCGCGAACAAGCGCAGAATGTCGAATGAGCAGCGAGATCAAGCGCCGCGGCCTGATGCTGGTCTTGTCGTCGCCGTCCGGCGCCGGCAAGACGACATTGTCGCGCAAATTGCTCGAATCCGATTCCGCCATCGTGATGTCGGTCTCGGCAACTACGCGAGCCAGAAGGCCCGACGAAGCCGAAGGCCGCGACTATCATTTCGTTTCGCCGGTAAAGTTCACCAAGATGGTCAAGGCAAACGAATTCTTCGAACACGCGACCGTCTTCGACCATCGTTATGGCACGCCAAAGAAACCGGTGACCGATGCGCTCGCGGCCGGGCGCGACGTCCTGTTCGACATCGACTGGCAGGGAACGCAACAACTCAAGGAGCGCGCCCGCGAGGATCTCGTCAGCGTTTTCATCCTGCCGCCGGGACATGACGAGCTCGAGCGACGTCTGAAGTCGCGGGCGCAAGATTCCAAGGAAGTCGTCGCCAAGCGCATGGCCAAAGCGGCGAGCGAAATCAGTCACTGGCCGGAATATGACTATGTCATCGTCAACCGCGACCTCAGTCAGGCGTTGGCTCAGATCAAGGCGATCCTCAACGCCGAGCGGGCGCGCCGCACGCGACTGATCGGCGTGGGAGAATTCGCGGCGAAACTGATGAAGTGATTTCTCCCGATAGGAAGACCGTCAATTGAGATTCACCCGATACACTTTCTTCGCTGTGCCGCTGAACAACGCCGTCTTTTCCGCCGCCGAATATTTCTCGGCCACGCGCTTAAAGGCGTTCCACAGCGAGACATAGTCGCAGCCGAAGCGGTCGACGGGGAAATTGCTCTCAAACATGCAGCGCTCGGCGCCGAATGCCTCGATCACGGTCTCGAGATAGGGCTTCCATTGCTTGGCAAGCGTTTCCGACGGCGGATCGGCCTCGGCCATGCGCATCTTCCATCCCGCGAACGGCATCGGCAGCCCGCCCGCCTTCACATGCACGTTCGGGCATCGCGCAAGCGTATGGATATTGTCGCGCCACACGCCGAAGCGTTCTTGCAGTTTGCCCTTGTAACTGCCGATCCCAAGGGGCGTGCCGACATGATCGAGCACGATTGTGGTGTCGGGAAATGCGCGCGCCAGATCGATCAGATCGGGAATCTGCGGCTCGAGCAGCCAGGCGTCAAAAGACAGTCCAAGCCGGTGCAGAACCTTGAAGCCGTCGCGGAATTTCGCATCGAGATAGAGGCCGGGTGCTGCGCGTCCGGCCAGCGGGCCCAGCACACCGGGGTCGGCGTCGTAGGACGCGCTCTGCCGGATGCCGCGGAAGCGGCCGTGCCCCGCAGCGATGTGCGAGCGCAGAACGTCTTCTGCTGCTGCCGCTCCGATTCGCAAATCGACGTGACCGACAATGCCGGCGCACGCGCGCAAGTCACCATAGAGTCCGCTTGCGGTCATCGCAGCAACGCCGTTGACGAACTCGGTCTCGCCGACGCATTTGAGCGCATCAGGTCCGTCCGCGCGATACATGGCGCCGCACTCCATGTAGATCGTACCTCGAATGTTATGACCGCTCTTCAGGTCCTTCAGCAACTCGTCGATCAGATAGCGCGGCGTGTTGCGGATGATGTCCATGAAGCCGTGATCGGACGGCGGCAGGTTGCGCAAGATCTCAGTCGGGCGGTCCCACAGATGATGGTGCGGATCGACGATCGGCAGATCGGGTTCGAGAATGGCTTCCGGCATGGTGGTCAGTCCTGTTTAAGAAGTAGCGATGATCAGACGATAGCCAAGGTCCATCTCGGTTTCACGCAAAACCTCGCCATGCCGGCGCTGCCAGGTGCCGTCTTCAAGGTCGAGCCGGAGACGGTCGATCCGCTCGTCGACGCTTGACGCATTTGCGAAGAACGAAATCGCTGCGCGTGCTTGGGGATCAAGGTACATTTCCGGCCTGCGCCAATAGGCACAGAAGAAACCATCGGTGCAGTCGTGCGGTACCGGAACGGGGATGATGCGAATGGTGGGAAAAATGGCTCGCGCCTTTTCCAACGGCAGCAAGGGTCGCATCTGCGGGACCATCTCGGGGAAATAGTCCTGAAGCAGCCAGAACTTCAGGCCCTCCATCTGATGATCGAGAAAAATGCATGGCCCGCGCGAAACGCGTGCCATTTCACGCAAACCCTGATCGAGATCGGACCAGTGGTGCGTCGTCAGGAAGGCGGTCGCTGTGTCGAAGCTCTTGTCGGGGAAGGGAAGGTTCTCGGCTGAACCCTGGATCGCTGTCGCGGCGTATGGCGGCCGTTGCGCAATCATCGTCGTGGAAGGTTCGATCGCGACGACCTCTCGGTCGCGTGGCTCATAGGAACCCGCGCCCGCACCGACATTGACAATGCTTCGCGCCTCACCCAGCGCATCCTGGATCAGCGCCGCGATACGGGGGTCGGGCCTTCGATAGTTCGCGTAACCCGTCCCGATCGTATCGTAGAGGGCGTTCACGGCGTCAGGATGACCCGCCCCGTGATCTTTCCCTCGCGCAGATCGTCGAGCGTCTGACTCGCAGCGCTCAACGGCCGCTTGCTGAACGGGATGGGATCGACCTTACCCGCCTTGACCAGTTCCATCATCTCGCGCGTCTCGTCGAGCGAGCCGACCATCGAGCCGTTGATCGAAATCGCGCGGAACGGGAACATCGGGATGGGCATCGACATCGCACCGCCGAACAGCCCGACGATGATGACCTTGCCGCCGCGACGCACAGTCTGGCTGGCAAAGGCGAAGCTCTTCTCCGAGCCGACGAAGTCGACGACGGCATAGGCACCGCCGCCCGTGTCGGTCATCAGTTTCTTGGCGCTGTCCGGTTCCTTGGTGTTGTAGGTCGCGGACGCTCCCGCCTTCTTCGCCGCCGCGAGCTTCTCGTCGTCGATGTCGGCGGCGAGTGGACCTTTGCCGAACAAGGCCTTGGCGAACTGAACACCCATCATGCCGACGCCCCCGACGCCCAGCACGAGCACCTGATCGTTGCGGCCAAGTTTCCCGATCTTCTTCATGGCCGAGAAGGCGGTGAGACCGGAGCACATGTAAGCCGCGCCGAGTGCGGGATCGGTCTTGCCATAGTCGAGTAGGTACTTCGGGTGCGGCACCATCACATGGGTCGAGTAGCCGCCTGCGACGCCGGATGAGCAGCCGAGCTGGCGAGGTCCGCCGACGCAGATATTCTCCTCGCCGCGCTCGCAAGCAGGACACTTGCCGCAGCCGATCCAGGGGAACGCCGCGAAGCGCTGGCCGACTTTCACGTCCTTGACGTCGGGCCCGATCGCGATGACTTCGCCTTCGATCTCGTGTCCCAGCGTGTGCGGCAGTTTCATGTTGGCCATGGGCAGCTTGTTGCCGCCGCCAAGATCGAAATAGCCGTCGTGAATGTGAACGTCCGAATGGCAAACGCCGGCATTGTGCACCTTGAGAAGGACCTCGGTGCCCGTGGGAGTGGGCGTCGGCGTCTCGACCATTTGTAGCGGCTTGCCGAATTCCGTGATCGCCTGGCTTTGCATGCGCGTCTCCCTTGAATTTTTTGCTTGGCGTCAGTCTGACATGTTCAAACCCGGCTTGTCATGCCCAGGCTCGCGTCAGTCAGCCACTGAACTGTCGCGCCAGACTGGCGAACTCCGCTACGGAAAGCTGCTCGGCCCGCGCAGTCGGCGCGATATCCGCCGCGCGTATGCGCTCCTCGGCGTTGGCGGCCAGGCCTTTCAGGCTCTGGCGCAACATTTTTCGCCGCTGGCCAAAGGCGGCCGCCGTGACCGTCTCGAGATCGGCGAGGCGCGCTGGAGCCACCGGTGCGGCAAGCGGTTCCAACCTCACGATCGAGGAGGTGATCTTGGGCGGTGGCACAAAGGCGCTGCGCGAGACGTCGAAGAGAATTTTTGCTGAACTGCGCCACTGTGCCAGGACCGATAAACGTCCATAGGCTGCGGCTCCCGGTTTGGCGACGATGCGCTCGGCGACCTCGCGCTGGAACATCAGCGTCAGGCTTTCCCAGAATGGCGGCCACTGTTCGACAGTCAACCACTTGACCAGAAGCGCTGTGCCGATGTTGTAGGGTAGGTTGGCGGCAACGCGCACGCGCGACGCGCCGAACAGCGTGCGTTCCTCGAGTTTCAACGCGTCGGCTGAGACGATCTCGAGTCTGCCCGGATAGGCAGTCGCGATGTCTGCCAGCGCCTGAAGGCATCTCTCGTCGCGCTCCACAGCTACAACGCGAGCTGCCCCTTCAGACAACAAGGCGCGCGTTAATCCTCCGGGCCCCGGACCGACCTCGTAGATCGTTGCGCTGTCGAGCGGTCCGGACGCGCGTGCGATGCGACGCGTTAGATTGAGATCGAGGAGAAAATTCTGCCCGAGGGTCTTTTTCGCCCGCAAGTCATATGTCGCGATGACATCGCGCAGCGCGGGCAATCCGTCAGCGCTCGGCATCGGCCATCTGCGCCGCCATGCGGATGGCGGCGATCATGCTGCGCGCATCGGCCTTGCCGGTGCCGGCAATATCGAGCGCCGTGCCGTGATCGGGCGATGTGCGAATGATCGGAAGCCCAAGCGTCACGTTCACGCCATCCCAGAACGACAACGTCTTGATCGGGATCAGGGCCTGATCGTGATACATGCAGAGCGCCGCGTCGAAATGCGCACGGCCCTCGGGATGGAACATCGTGTCGGCCGGCAAGGGACCGCGGACATCGTGCCCGCGCAATTTCAGCTTCGCGACCGCAGGCGCGATGATTTCATTCTCCTCGTTGCCGAGCACGCCGTCTTCACCCGCGTGGGGATTGAGGCCAGCGACGGCGAGCCTCGGCGCGGACACGCGGAAAAAACGCTTGAGCGCGGACAGGATGATCTCGCCTGTCTCGACGATAGCGTCCGTTGAGATCGCTGCCGGCACGCTCGCGAGAGGTCTGTGGATTGTCAAGGGTGCCACGCGCAGTTGCTCGCTCGCCAGCATCATGACCGCACGTGGCGCGCTCGTCAGCGCCTCGAGGAATTCGGTGTGGCCGGGATAGGCAAAGCCGGCATGCATCAGGACGGCCTTGTTGATGGGTGCAGTGACGATGGCGACGGCTTCTCCGTCACGCGCCATCGCGACGGCATTCTCGATCGCTTCGATGACGGCCTTGGCATTGTTCGTTGCCGGCTTAGCGGGCGAACGTGACGCTTTGGCCTGCGTGGCCACGATTGCGGCTTCGTCCTTAAGTCCGCAACCGCGAAAGACGGAGGCATCGCCGATCAGCTTCAACGGACGGCCATCGATGCGCCCACCCAACGCGTGAAACGCCTTCACCGCGATCTCCGGCCCAATGCCGGCCGGCTCGCCCATCGTCACGAGGATCGGTGCGTTCGCGCCGGGTCTCTTAGCGGGTTTCGACATTGGCGTTGCGGCGAAGATCGCGAAGATAGCGCCGCGAGAGGTTCGTGATCTGCGCGTCGAAAAGTTGTTCTTCGACTTGCTGGCGAGAGGGGATGGTGTAGGCGGTGATGATCGGTGCACGCTTGTCGCAACGGACCATCATCTCGATGCCGGCCGGCGAATAGAACGGCGGCGTCGCTTCGCCGGGCCCGGCCTTGTTGATCGCTTCCTGAATCTCCGGGCTGAGATCGGTGATCTTGATGCCGAGTTTGGTGAGATCCTGAACCACCAGACCGTGGATCTGTTGCTCAATCTTGGGCAACGTCTCGCAGCCGTTGACATGGTCGTGGATCTGAACCGCGACTTTGATCGCATTGTCCTTCAGCTGCTTCGACGGGCTGGGGCCAAGCGGCAGCAACACGCGATCGACGGTGAGCGGTCCCGCCGGTTTCTGCGTTGCGGGATCGGGGACCTTCGTCCCCATTCCTTCCTGGCGATCGCGCAAGCCGAGGATGTAGTAGCCGCCGGTCGAGCGGATGGGCGGTGAGACTTGGCCGATCTCCAGATGTTGCAACGCGTCGTCGAGTTCCGCCGGCAATTGTCCCAGATGCACCCAGCCGAGATCGCCCCCTGCCGCGGCCGTCGGGCTCTGGCTGAACTGTCGCGCTACGGTTCCGAAATTGGCTCCGGAATGAAGTTGCGTTTCGATGTCCTGCGCGTCCTTCAAAACCTTTGCGTCGACATCTGGGTTATCGACGGTGAGGAAGATCTGCGAGACGAGGAAGTGGGGCTTGTTCGCTCCCTCTTGCAGCTTGGCGAGTTCCGCATCGACGTCGGACGGAGAAACATTCACGCGCCCCTCGAATTCGTCTTCTACCGCCTTTTGCCAGGCGATCTGTACGGCGATCTGTCCGCGCAACGTCGCCATCTCTACGCCGCCTTTCTTCAGGAGATCGACGAGTTGATCCTTCGTCAGGTGGTTGTCCGAGGTGATGCGTTCGATCGCTTTGTCGACGTCGGCCGGCGCAACGGTAATGCCTTTGTGACGCGCTTCCTGGATCTGCAGCTGTTCCGTCTCGAGTTGCGTCAGCACCTGGCCGCGCAGCCTGGCAAGAATTGCCGGCGTCGCCTGCAGGCCCGATGTTGCGACGAAGAGAAGGATTCGCTGGCGCAGATCGTATTCGGTGACGACGGCATCGTTCACGATGGCAGCCACGCCGTCACTGGGGCCGGTATCGGTTTGAAGTACGGCACCGGCCGGGGGGATGGGCGGCAGCGCCGCCGTTGCGCCGGTGCCGCTTGGCGCTGTGGCGGCCGGCGACGGTGCCGCCGGTGCAACTGCTTTACCCAGCGCCGGCATCGCGCACAGCAGTGTAACCAGCGCAATAACGACATGGATTCGACGCATCTGAATCAAGGCTCGGCCCTTCGGCAGCAATCTCAATGGTTTACGCGCTCGCCCCCGAACCGGCCGCGAGAATAAGCAAAATCGCCCGCGGTTCAAGGATGGGAGAAGACATCCTGCGGGAACAGGCTGAACGGCGTGATGGGCTGGTCTCCCGTCTTCAGGTTGAACCGCAGAATGATCGAGGTTGAGGGCGGCAAGTCGCGGTCGGTCGTGAACTTTCGCCGATAGGCGATCGAGACCCCGAGACATTCGTCCTCATAGCCGAGGCCAAGTTCCGTATCCAGCATCTTTCCGGCCAGAAGATCGCGGCGAATGGCGCCGAAAGCTTGCCAGTTGCGATAGAAGTTGATGTCTGCCTGCGCATTGATTTCCTCGCGGGCACCAAGTCCCAACGTCTCCTCTTCGGCCGGCAACTGCACATAACTGATCTGCACCGTGGAGCGATTGAAGATGCCGGTCAGATAAACTTCGTGGCGTCTGACCGTTCCGTTGGCGCGGTCGATGTCGATGCGGTCGGTAAGATCGATATAGGGCAGGAACTTCACGCTGACGCGTCCAACAACATCCGACGTCGTGCCATGCTGGCCGGAGTCCACGCCAAAGATCGGGTCGGGTTTCCAGCGAAAAGTCTGGCCGAGCACACCGTCGATCGAGCCAAAGGGGAACACCGCGCGTGCATGCATTCCGAGATTCGCCCGCGGACCGCTTTCGACCAGGTCGTAGCCGGGCGTCTGATCGAACGACAAGATGTTGTTTTCGTCCAATTCGAAGTCCGTGCTGTCTTCGATCGGAATGCCTCGTGGGTTGCCGCCGTAAGGTTGCATGACCATTTGCGCGATGGGTTCGACGATGAAGGCGCGGCCGTCGCGCGAACTGGAAATGAAGGGCCAGCGCCAATCCAGCGCCGCGTATGGAATGCCGCGCGAGATGAACGTGTCGTGAGGTGCAAAGGGCGGCGGGTTGCTCACGTGATACAAATCGCCGCGCGCATCAAGTTGCAGCGACAGCATCTGGCCGCCCGGAAGAATCATCGGCCAGCGCATGCGCGCCTCCGCCGTCGCACGCTGACTGTCCACGCCGATGTCGCGCGTCAGCGTCACAGTATTAAAGTCGAAGCGGAACTGGCCGCCGAGCCAGTGATGCAACGGACTGAAGCTGAACTCGACGAGCGGCAATGCCAGCGGAATGAGGCGGCTATTGTCGGAGGCACGCAGGCCCTGGAAGAAATAGCCGGTCACCGCAAAGCGCGTCCGTGCTCCGGCTCCTTCGATATACAAATCGTTCACCAACCTGTCGGCCTGTGAGAAGTCATAGCGCTTGAGATAGGTGTCGTTCGTCGTCAGTTGCGCGTCGTATCCGGCCGTCCAATTGTCGGATACCGGAATCCGGCCCGCGCCGAAAAGACTGGCGTACCACTGGTGCTCCCTTTGCGTGACCCCGCCATAAGGATTGTAAGCGACGCTTCCCTGCAGCCACATGCCGCCATGTTCCCAGCGTTCGCGATACTCGCCGGCCAGAACGCCGCCGCCTCGTGTCGTGGCGATGGGCGTGATCGTGGCATCGTTCGTCGGCGACAGCGCGATATAGATCGGAACGCGCAGAAAATAACCGATCGAGGTCGAAGAACCGAAATCGGGCGTCAGTATGCCCGATGCGTAACGCACCGACGGATCAGGCTGCGTCAGGTATGGCGTGTAGAACACCGGAACGTCGAAGAATTCGAGCGTTGCACCCTTGAACACGATGCGATGCTTGACCTGATCGTAGATCACGTGATCCGCCTGCACGCGCCACACGGGCGTGCGCTGACCCGGCTGATTGCAGATTTTGCACGGCGTGTAGGCCGCATCGAACGCTTCGGTGAAGCGGCCTTGGCGTCGCGAGGCGCTCGCCGCGACTAGGCGGCCGTTCTTGCCGATTAGCGCCGCGAAGCTCTTGAGCGCGCCTTCGCGCATCTTGTCGTGCAGCGTCACATGATCGGCGAATGCGACATTGCCCTTTTCGTCGGTGATGCTGACATGGCCGTTGGCGACGACCGTATCGCTATCCTCGTCGTATGACACTTGATCGGCGAGAAGGATCCGGTTGTCGCTGTCGATTTCGACATGGCCTTGTGCAGTGACCACGTGCTTGTCGACGTCGTAGTACATTTCTTCAGCCTGGAGCAGGAACTGCCCTTTGAGTGGCACGGCTGGAGCGGCCTGCGCTGCTCCGAGCGCAAGCAGAGACAATCCCACAAGGATGAGAATGGCGCGGGTCACCCATCCTCCTGATTGAAGACGAGCGTCATGCCGATCAATATCGAAGCGATGGCCGGCGCGGTGGCCGCAAGTGCGACGGGCAGGATGCCGCTCTGGCCGAGCGCGCGCGCGAACTCGCTGAAGAAATAGACTCCGAATCCGGCCAACGCACTGACGAGCACGACGCGCGGCAGTCCACCTCTGCGCGCAAGACGAACCGAGAAGCTCGCAGCCATGAAGACCATGGCGGCGAACAAGGCCGGGGTCGCCAGCAAGGTGTAGAGATAGAGTTCATAGCGTATGGCAGAAAAACCGGCGCTTTGTGCGGTCCGAATGAATCCCGGCAATTGCCAGAACGACAATGTGTCGGGCGACGCGAAGCTCTCTTGAATCTGTGCCGGTGTCAGCGTCGTCTCGAGCTTGTATTTGTCGTGATGGACGGGGCGTCCTTCGCTGCCGCTTACCCAGGCGTCCATGAGCATCCAGGTGCCTGCCTGAAGCTGCGCCGACTTGGCATCGACGCGCCCGAGGAAACGATCGTCGGCGCCATACAGGAACACGATGACGTCTTCGAGATGAACGCCCTGGTCGGTGACGCGCAACGCATGGATCACGGATTGTTGGTTCGCATCGCCCTGTCGTAGCCAGAGTCCGTTGCGCGATACGGCCAGCTGCGACGCTTCACCCTTGATGTACTTCGCTTCGAGTGCGGTGAACTGCGCCAGCATGCGCGACGAAATCGGGGTCACGATCATCACCAGGAAAATGCCCAGCGCCGCAGCCACCGCGAGCGGCGGCGCGAGGAAGTCCCATGCCGACATGCCGGCGGCACGGATTGCAACCAACTCTTGGCTGCGCGCGAGTCTTGCAAAGGCGAATACTCCGCCTAGCAATACCGCGAAGGGCAACATCTTCTGTCCAAGATCAGGAAGCTGAAGGATGGCCATTCCGATCACTACGATCGTCGCGACGCCGTGGCCCGCCGTTCGGTTCGTCAGGTCGACGACGTCGATCGAGAACGCGAGCAGGAGAAAAACCGAATAGACGATGACGACTCCGATCAGGAACTGCTCCGCGAGGTATCGGTAGAGCGTCCAGGACCAACTCATGTGAGGACCTCGACCGGTTCGCTGCGTTTGAACCATTGGGCGGGAATGACGCCGCCAAGCACGGCAAGCGCGACGGCCGCACCCAGAAGCGGAATCAGATAGAAGAGGAAGACGAGCGATGGGGTGCTGACGGCCAGACCTTGCACCCCATAGCCTGCAATGCGGACGATGGCGGCGCCAAGCGCCGCGAGCGCGAGCCTCAGCGCATTGGCGCCGCGCGCGCGACGTCCCCGCAGAACGGCGGCAAGCGCGATCAGTGCGAACGCAATGCAATAGAGCGGCTGCGACAAGCGGTTGTGGCCCTCGGCTATGTAGGCATTGCGCAGCTTCGGCCGCAGTTTCTGATCCGGCCAGAACAACTCGGAAAGATAGCGCTCGCTGGTGGCACGATCGGTGGCGCGCGCCGGTCCTGCGAACTGGTCGAGATCGAACACGTCGCGCTGGAAATTCAGTACCGTCAACTGACCGCCGGCATGACTGCTTTGTTCCACGGTGCCGTCGAACATGATCAGTCGCGCACCGGCGGGCGTCTGCGCCAGCTGTCCGCGCACGGCGAGATAGGTGACGGGACTCTTCTTGTTGCGATTGTCGTGCACCATGACGCCGCGGATCGTGCCGTCCGAGTTCAGTTCGCGGATGAAAACAGTCAGTCCGCTGGCCGGCGTATTGAATTCCCCTTCGTTGAGCAAAGCGGCACCGATATCGGCGCGAATATCGACGACCTTGTCCTTCATCGCGCGCTGTCCCGCCGGCATGAGATAAAGGCCGCAAAGATAGGTCAGAGCCATGACGATCGCGGCCGCAAGCAGCACGGGCAGTGCGACCTGGGCCCGACTGAAGCCGGCGGCGGACATCACCACCAGTTCGCTGTCGGAGTTGAGCTTGTTGAGCGAGAACAGCGTGCCGGCAAAAAACGCGATCGGCAGGATGATGACGAGGAGGCTCGGCAGGATGAGAATCGTCAGATAGATGAACGTCGGCGCGGACTGGCCGCGATTGATGACGAGATCGAGCAGGCGAAGCGACTGGGTCAGCCAGATCACGGCGGTGAGCAGAAAGGCAAAGAGCAACGTCGGGCCGATCATCTGGCCGAGCACGTAGGTCGACAGTCGCGGCAGTCTCACGCTTACAGCCGTCATGGCGCGGGAATGCACACTTTTGTGTGCGCCCTTTCGCCCCTTATCAGATTCGCCCTAAACTAGCATTCCGGCGTGGTAATCCGGCAATATGGATCGACCGCGCTCCCGCCTCTTAATACTGGCCAGCCGGGCCGCACAGCTCAGTCCACTTCAGGAGACATACAATGCAATTGTCCTTTGCCGCACCGCATGCGATCGATTCGGGCGCCTTGATCGTGGGTGCGTTGGAAGGCGGCACACTCAGCGCGGCCGCGCAGAAAGCGGACAAAGCTGCGGGCGGCGCGTTAACCCGCGGGCTCAAGGTCAGCAGCTTCACCGGAAAGTCCGGACAGGTTTTGGAAATATTGGCACCGGCGTCAGTGAAAGCGTCGCGCATTCTGCTCGTCGGAATGGGCAAGGCGTCGGAGTTCGACGGCACGAAAGCCGAGAATCTCGCGGCGTCGATCAACGGGCGGTTGAGCGGTTCGGGCGAGACCGAAGTCACCTTCGATATCGATGTCCCGAAGGGTGCCAAGCTGAAGGCGGGAGACCTTGCGGCGCATTTGGCACTTGGGGCGCGGCTGCGCGGCTACGTCTTCAACCAATATCGCACGAAGAATCTAGATGAGTATGAATTCAAGCTCAAAAAAGTCACGATCGCGACAAACTCAGTAGCGGACGCAAAAAAGAGCTGGAGCAAGCTCGAGGGCATTGCCGGTGGGATCGTCAGCGCGCGCGATTTGATCAACGAGCCGCCGAACGTCCTGCATCCCGAGGAATTTGCGCGCCGCGCGAAAGCGCTTCTCACCAAGCTTGGCGTCAAGGTCGATATTCTTGGTGAAACCGAGATGAAGAAGCTCGGCATGGGTTCGTTGCTCGGCGTCGGCCAGGGCAGCGAGCGCGAAAGCCAACTGATCGTCATGCACTGGAACGGCGCGCGCAAGAAGAGCGATGCGCCGGTCGCCTTCGTCGGCAAGGGTGTGTGCTTCGACTCCGGCGGCCTGTCGCTCAAGACCGGCGCCGGCATGATGGGCATGAAGGGCGATATGGGTGGTGCGGCAGCCGTGGTCGGAACGTTGCAAGCGCTGGCAACGCGCAAGGCCAAGGTGAATGCGGTCGGCGTCATCGGGCTCGTCGAGAACATGCCCGATTCCAAGGCGCAACGCCCCGATGACGTGGTCAAGTCGATGTCCGGTCAGACGATCGAGGTGTTGAACACCGACGCCGAGGGCCGCCTCGTGCTTGCCGATGCACTGACCTACACACAGCGCAAGTTCAAGCCGAAATTCGTCATCGATCTTGCGACACTCACCGGCGCGATCATCATGGCGCTCGGTCCCGAGCACGCCGGGCTGTTCTCAAATGACGACAAGCTTGCGAGCCGCATCACGGATGCCGGGAAGGCGGTCGGCGAACCGGTGTGGCGCATGCCGCTCGGGCCCAACTACGACAAACTCCTGCGCTCCAAAATCGCCGACATGAAGAACATCGGCGGACCGAGCGCAGGCTCGATCACGGCCGCCCAGTTCCTCCAGCGCTTCGTGGAGAACAAGACGCCATGGGCGCATCTCGATATCGCCGGCGTTGCCTGGCAGGATGGTGAGCGCAAGGCGCTCGCGCCGAGTTGGGGCGTCGGCTGGGGCGTTCGCATTCTCAATGAACTGGTCTCGGAGCATTACGAAGATTGAGCGAGGTCCTCTTCTATCACTTGGAGCGTCGCGCGCTGGACGATGTGCTTCCGGGCATGATCGAAAAGACGCTCGAGCGCGGCTGGCGCGCACTGATCTGCGTGGAGTCGTCGGATCGGGCGGATGCCGTCGACAATCTGCTTTGGACCTACAACGAACAGACCTTCCTGCCGCATGCGCAGGCGGGCGAGTGCGATCCGAAACGCCAGCCGGTGCTGATCACGGTCGAAGAGGACAATGCGAACGGCGCCAATGTGCTGTTCCTCGTGGGCGGCGCCACTCCACCTGCGTGGGACGAGCCCGCGACGAAGAGCTTGACGCGTGTTGTCGTGATGTTCGATGGGCGCGACAGCGAGGTGCTGGCACGCGCCCGCACCGCCTGGAGCGCCGCGAAGGCGGCCGGGAATGACGTGACCTATTGGAAGGAATCCGCGTCCGGCAAATTCGAGAAGCAGTCTTGAGATTGCCGCCGCAAGCGACCATCTGGTAGATCAGCGCCACCGGAGTCTCGCTTGCTCAATCCGCTCACCTATCTGGAAAATCCGATCACGCTTATTCCGCTGGCGCTGATCGTCGTCTGCGTCGTGCATGCGGTCCGGCGCGGCAATATCTTTCCCTGGATCTACATCATCGTATTTCTGCCCGGCATCGGCAGCTTGATCTATCTGGCGGTTGAGATCATTCCCGAACTGGTGCGGGGCAGGGGTGCGGCGCGCGTGAAATCGGGCGCGGCGGCGGTACTCGATCCCAACAAGTCGTTCCGCGAAGCGCATCGCGCCGCTGCGCTGGTCGGCTCGGTCGATGCCAAGCGTGCGCTCGCGGAAGAGTATATTGCGCGCGGCGCCTATGCCGATGCGGTCGCGCTCTATCGCGAAACGGCGCAAGGCCAGTTCAAGGACGATCCCGCACTCCTGCTTGGCCTCGCACGCGCGCAGTTCCTCAACAACGATCCGGCAGGTGCGCAGGCGAGTCTCGACGCGTTACAGGCCGCCGATCCGAGCTTCGTCTCTGGCGACGCGCATCTTCTCTATGCCCGTGCGCTTGAAGGGCAAGGCAAGACAGCGGAAGCGCTGGCCGAGTATCGCAAGCTCGTTCCTTACTATTCGGGCGAGGAAGCTCGCGCGCGGTACGCCATGCTGCTGGAAAAGACAGGTGCACGTGATGAGGCGCGCACGGTCTACCAGGAGATCGTCAAGCTGCTCGACGGCGCGCCTTCGCGCTACCAGAAGTCGCAGAAGGAATGGGGCGACATCGCGCGCCGCGCGCTGCGCTGAGCGTTCTTCACGGCTCCGCCATTGCTAGCTCATACTCTTCCTGCATCTTGAGCCAGCGTACTTCAAGTGTCTCGAGCTTCTTGATCGAGTCGGCGCGCTTTTTGGAGACGGCTTTGCCGCGCGCCGGATCCTGGGCAAAGAGAAGCGGATCGGACAAGGACTTCTCGCACTTCGCGATCTCGATGTTCAGTTCGGCGATCTGATGTTCGGCGGCTTCGAGCTTGTCTTTCAGCGGTTTGAGCTGCCGTCGCTTTTCGGCCCCATCGCGCCGCGTCGTGTTCTTTGTCGCCTTCGCCTCGGGTTCGCGCGCGGGAGCGGCGTCCCCTGAGAGTAAATAGCGGCGATAGTCTTCGAGGTCGCCCTCGAACGGGTGGACTTCCCCGTTGGCGACCAACAGAAGGCGGTCCGCCGTAGCCTCGATCAGGCGGCGATCATGGCTGATGAGTACGACGGCACCATCGAAATCGTTGAGCGCGCTCAAGAGTTCGCCGCGCGCATCGATGTCGAGATGGTTTGTAGGCTCGTCGAGGATGAGCAGGTTCGGCTTGTCCAGCGTCGCCAACGCCAGCATCAAGCGCGCGCGCTCGCCGCCGGAGAGATTGCCGACCTTGGTCAACTGCTTGTCGGCGGCGAAGCCGAAGCCGCCGAGCTGCGTGCGCACCTCTCGTTCGCTGAGCTTCGGCCGCAAATGCTGCAGCGTCTGAATCGGCGTGATCAGGCCGTTGAGTTCTTCCAGCTGGTGCTGCGCGAAGTAGCCGGGCACGAGTTTCTTGGCGCGGATCAATTCGCCGCGCATCGGTTCGAGCTTGTCGGCGAGAAGCTTGGCAAGCGTCGACTTGCCATTGCCGTTCTGGCCGAGCAGCGCGATGCGGTCATCGGGATCGAAACGCAGCGACAGATGAGAGAGAACCGGCTTTCCCGGCTCGTAACCGACCGACACGCGATCCATTGTCACCAGCGGCGGGCTTGCTTCGGTCGCCTTGGGCAGGCGGATCGGCGCGATGTGCTCATCGAGCGGGATCTCGATGCGTTCCAGCCGTTCGATCATCTTGATGCGACTTTGCGCCTGGCGCGCCTTCGATGCCTTGGCGCGGAAGCGGTCGACGAAGGACTGCAGATGCTTCCGCTGCGCCTCCTGCTTCTTCTGCATCGCGCTGTCGAGCGCGCGGCGCATGGCCCGCGTCTCGGCGAAGGTGTCGTAGTTGCCGGTGTAGAGCGTGAGCTTGCCGTGCTCGAGATGAAGGATGAATTCCGCCGCCGTGTTGAGGAGATCGCGATCATGGCTGACGATCAGCACGGTGCCGCGATAGCGCTGCAGGAAGTTCTCCAGCCACATCACGCCTTCGAGATCGAGATAGTTGGTCGGCTCGTCGAGCAAAAGAAGATCGGGCGCGGCGAAAAGAATGGCGGCGAGTGCGACGCGCATGCGCCAGCCGCCGGAAAACTCTGCACACGGACGAAGCTGGTCGGGCGCCGGGAAGCCGAGGCCGGCGAGGATTTCGGCGGCGCGCGCCGGCGCCGTGTAGGCGTCGATCGTATCGAGGCGGTGATAAATGTCGCCGAGCTTGTGCGCGTCGGACTCATGCTCTGCCTCGGCAAGAAGTTTCGTCCGTTCCACATCGGCAGCGAGAACCGTTTCGGTCAGGCTCGCTTGCGTGCCCGGCGCTTCCTGCGCGACCGAACCGATGCGCCAGGCACTCGGCCAGGAAGTGTCGCCATCGTCGGCATGCACGTCGCCGAGGATGACCCTGAGCAGTGTGGACTTGCCGGCGCCGTTGCGTCCGACTAGGCCAATGCGCCGCCCTGCGGGCAAGCTTGCGCTTGCGCCTTTCAGGATCTCCCGGCCGCCGAAGCGGACGACGATGTTGTCCAGAACCAGCATGGCGGCGGGGCTTGTATCACGGGTTTTCTCGCGGCATAAGGCGCGCGCTTTCGCAATTTGGAGTGGATGATGGCCGTCGAGCGGACCCTTTCGATCATCAAGCCGGACGCGACGCGCCGCAACCAGACCGGCGCGATCATCGACCGTTTCGAGAAGGCGGGCCTGCGCGTCATCGCTTCGCGCCGGATGCACTTGTCCAGGTTGCAGGCCGAGGCCTTCTATGCCGTGCACGAGGAGCGGCCGTTCTTTCGCAGCCTGGTCGAGTTCATGACCTCGGGGCCGGTCGTCGTGCAGGTGCTGGAAGGCGAAAACGCCATTGCCAGGAACCGCGAAGTCATGGGTGCCACCGATCCGGCCAAGGCGGCGCCGGGTACCATCCGCAAGGACTTTGCCGAATCGATCGAGGCCAATTCCGTCCATGGCTCGGATGCCGCAGAGACCGCGGCGAACGAGATCAAGTTCTTCTTCAGCGATCTCGATATCGTTCCGTAAGGGACAAACGGCGGGAGGAGCGCATGCAAGGCAAGACAGTCGTCGTCACTGGCGGGACATCGGGCATCGGAGAAGTCGCGGCCCTGAGACTGGCGGAAAAGGGTGCGCGGATCGTGCTGATCGCGCGTGACCAAGCGCGCGCCGCAGCGACTCTCGCCAAACTCAAGAACGCCAATCCATCCGTCGCGCACACAGCACATTACGGCGATCTCTCGTCGCTCGCCGAGATGAAGCGCGTCGCGGGTGAAGTGGCGGCCGCCGAGCCGCGCATCGACGTGCTCGTCAACAATGCCGGCGCGGTGTTCCTCTCGCGCAAGACCAGCGTCGACGGTCTGGAGATGACGTTCGCGACCAACCACATGGCCTACTTTGTCGTGACGAACATCCTGCTCGACCGGCTGAAGGCGACGCCGGGCGCGCGCATCGTTTCGACGGCCTCCGACGCACACAGATCCGGCAAGCTCGACTTCGACGATCTGCAAAGCGAGAAGAGCTACGGCTCGTTCCGCGTCTATGGCACGTCGAAACTCTGCAACATCCTCTTCACGCGCGAACTGGCCCGCTGCCTCGAGGGCGCCGACGTCACGGCGAACTGTCTGCATCCCGGTTTTGTCGGCACGCGCTTCGGCCAGAACAATGCCAGCAACATCTTCACCAAGCTGCTGCGCGACGCCGTCATGTCGCTCGGCATTTCACCGGAAGAGGGTGCCAAGACTATCATCCATCTGGCCTCGTCGCCGGATGTGGCCACGATCAGCGGCGAGTATTTCTACAAGTGCAAGGTGGCCGAGCCGACCGCCGCAGCGCAGAACGATGCCGATGCGAAGCGGCTGTGGGACGTGTCCGCGAAGATCGCCGGGGTCGGTTAGAGAAACACCGCGCGTCCATCTCGCAAGACGACCTTGCCCTCGGCCACGAGTTTGAGCGCGGCCTGATAGAGCTTGTGCTCCTCGGTGAGCACGCGGGCCTGCAAAGTCGCGGCCGTGTCGTCGGGATAAACCGGCACCGCCGCTTGCGAAATGATCGGTCCGCTGTCGAGTTCCGGCACCACGAAATGCACCGTGCAGCCGGACACGCGCACACCGGCATCGATCGCCTGTTGGTGCACGCGGATGCCCTTGAATGCCGGCAGTAGGGAAGGGTGGATATTGAGCATCCGGCCCTGCCATTTGCGCACGAATGCATCGCTGTGAATGCGCATAAAGCCCGCTTCGCAAATCAAGCCGATGTCTGCTTCGTTCAAGGCTGCGTCGATCGCGGCGTCGAAGTCTTCACGCGTGGCGAAGCTTTTGTGGGAAATCGTCTTGGCGGGAATGTGCGCCGCCGCCGCGACCGCCAAGCCTTCCGCCGTCTCGACGTTGGAAATCACCAGCGCGACCTCGGCGGGAAAATGCGGCTCGCGGCAGGCTTGGATCAGCGCGGCAAGGTTGCTGCCGCGACCGGAGATCAAAACGGCGGTGCGCACGTTTTTCGTCAAAGCTTGAGCGCGCCCTTGTAGACGACCTTCGCTTCGCCGTCCGCCGCCACGAGCAAGCCGACGCGCATCGCCTTCTCGCCGCACTCCTGGAAGGCGTCGATCACATGGCCCGCGCTCTCCGCCGCGACCACGGCGATCAACCCAAGTCCGCAATTGAAGGTACGCAACATCTCGCTTTCGACAATGCCTGCCTGGCGCGCCAGCCAGCCGAACACGGGAGGCGGCGTCCAGCGGCCAAGATCGATCTCCGCGTCGAGACCATCGGGCAGTATGCGCGGCTGGTTTTCCGTGATGCCGCCGCCGGTGATGTGAGCCAGTCCCTTCACGCCGCCGGCGCGGATCGCCTCGAGACTGCTCTTTACATAGAGATGCGTTGGCGCAAGCAGTGCATCGGCAAGCGTGCGCGCGCCGTCAAACGGCGCAGGTTTGTCGTACACGGCGCCCGCGTCGGCGATGACGCGACGCACGAGCGAAAAACCGTTGGAGTGCAGGCCGCTGGACGCGACGCCGATCACGACGTCGCCTTCCACCATCGCGTTCTTCTTCGGCAGGACGTGACCGCGCTCCACTGCGCCGACGGTAAAACCTGCGAGATCGAAATCGCCCTTGGCATAGAGGCCGGGCATCTCCGCGGTCTCGCCGCCGATCAAGGCGCAGCCGGATTCGCGGCAGGCCCGCGCAATGCCTTCGATCACGATCGCCGCCTCCTCGACGTTCAGCTTTCCCGTCGCGAAGTAGTCGAGAAAGAATAGCGGCTCGGCGCCCTGCACGACGAGATCGTTGACGCACATGGCGACCAGGTCCTGCCCGATACCACCTAGCTTCTGGGTTTCGATGGCGATCTTGAGCTTGGTGCCGACACCGTCGGTCGAAGCGACGAGGATCGGATCCTTGAAACCCGCCGCCTTCAGATCGAACAAGCCGCCGAAGCCGCCGAGATCGGCATCGGCGCCAGCGCGGCGAGTCGAGCGGGCGGCGGGCGCGATTCGTGCCACCAGCGCTTCTCCGGCATCGATGTCGACGCCGGCATCTTTGTAAGTGAGGCTGTTGCGGCCGGTTTTGTCGGTCATCTCGATGGCGCGGCGCGACGGAAGCGGTTTCAGGCTTCGTTTAAGATGCACCGTGTGAAGATACAAGCGGTTGAGGCGGGAATCTCAGATGTCGCTTGAAGGTGCGATTGCAGTCCATCGGTTCGGTCTTGGGGCGCAACCGGGCGAGCTCGACCGCGCCAGCCGCGATCCCAAGGCCTGGCTGTTGTCCCAGACCAACACGCCAGCCGATCAGCCGTCGCCGCTGGCCGGCGGCGCGTTCAAGAACGGCGGCGAGCTGGTCGTCGAAATGCTGCAATACCAGCGCGATCGGGCGCGCGAACGCCGCAATGGCACGGGCGGCGATCCGGTCAAGATGTTCTTCAAGATCAAGGCGCAGGAATTCCAGGACGAACTTGCCGCCCGTTTCGCCCATGGCTTCACGACGGATCGTCCTTTCGCCGAGCGCCTGGTCTGGTTCTGGAGCAACCACTTCGTGGTCTCGGCGCAGAACCCACGTGCGACCACTTTGGTCGGAGCTTTCGAACGCGAGGCGATTCGTCCGCACATCAACGGCAAGTTCGAGGACATGCTGCTGGCCGCCGCAAGCCATCCGGCGATGCTGCTCTATCTCGACAATGCGCAGTCCATCGGTCCCAACTCGCGCGTCGGGTCCCTTACCGGAAAAGGTCTCAACGAAAATCTCGGCCGCGAGCTGATGGAGCTTTACTCTCTCGGTGTTGATGGTGGCTATACGCAGGCGGACGTCGTCGCGTTGGCCAAGATCCTCACCGGCTGGTCGCTCGATCCTTCGGGCGGCAACAACGGCTTCGCCTACTACGCCAATCGCCACGAGCCGGGCGACGTCACGTTGCGCGGTCGCACCTATCCGCCGACCCTCGAAGGCGGCATCGCCGCGGTCAAGGACCTGGCGCATGATCCGGCGACGGCGCGCCACATCGCACGCAAGCTCGCGGCGCATTTCATCGCCGACGATCCACCGCCTGAGTCCGTGGCGCGACTGGAGACGACGTTCACCGAAACGAACGGCGATCTGCACGCTCTCGCTCACGCTGTCGTCGAGGATGCGAATGCCTGGAAGCCGGGGCCGGGCAAATTGCGTACGCCGGTGGAATATGTGACGGCCGGATATCGTCTGCTCGATTTTCCGAAAGGCGAGACGAGCGACAAGCAGGTGCGCGGCGCGCTGGCTGCGACGCGGCTCATGGGCGAGACGCCGCTTGCGCCGCCCGCGCCGAAAGGCTGGCCCGATACGTCCGATGCCTGGTCGGGACCGGACGCCATCCTGACGCGCATCGAGTGGGCGCAGCAGGTCGGCCAACGCATGCCGCCCGGAATCGACGCCGCCGCGATCGCGGACATGGGCGTGGGGCCTCTGCTCCAGCCGGCAACCAAAGTCGCCATGGCGCAGGCGGAGAGCCAGTCCGACGCACTGGCGCTTCTGCTGTGCAGTCCGGAATTCCAGCGCAGGTGAAGTCATGTCGACACGTCGCACGATCCTGAAGACCATGGCCGCAGCCGGCGCGCTTGCTGCATGGGACACGCCGATCCGCACCGCGTTTGCTGCGGTTCCGACGGAGCGGCGTTTCGTCGTCGTCATCCTGCGTGGCGCGCTCGACGGTCTCGCTGTCGTTCCGCCGCATGGCGACAAGGATTATGCGGCGACGCGCGGCACCTTGGCGCTCAGCACGAGCGGGACCAATCCGCTGCACGATCTCGACGGCTTCTTCGGACTGCATCCATCGCTCGGCAATGTGAAGGGGATGTACGACGCGAAGGAAGTCGCAATCTTCCACAACATCTGCTCGCCCTATCGCGATCGCTCGCACTTCGACGGCCAGAACGTGCTCGAGACGGGCGGCAGGGGTCCGCATGTGCTGCAGGACGGCTGGCTCAATCGCGCGCTCGTGCCCATGGGACTCGGCGAAGGTGAGCATGCGCTCGCGGTGGCGCAGACGCCGCCGCTGCTTCTCTCAGGTCCATCGCGCGCGACGAGTTGGATGCCGGCAACGCTTCCGGCTCCCGACGAAACATTTCTTGCGCGCGTGAAACAGCTCTACGCGAAAGACGCCGTGCTCTCCAACGCGCTCGCGAGTGCGACGGACCTTCAGATGAAGGCCCGCTCCGCCGTCGATGATCCCGCGGCGAAGAAGCCTGGAATGGGCGGCGGCTACGGCGATCTCACACCGCTCTTCACCGGCGCAGGTAAACTCCTTGCGGCGTCGGAGGGCCCGCGCGTTGCCGTGCTCGACGCAAGCGGCTGGGACACGCACTTCAATCAAGGAAGCAATGACGGACAGCTTGCGCGCCGCCTTCTGGCCCTCGATCAGGGGTTGGATGCGATGAAGACCGCGCTCGGTCCAATCTGGAAGAAGTCAGCAATTGTGCTCGCGACCGAGTTCGGCCGCACGGTTCGCCCGAACGGCAGCGACGGAACCGATCATGGCACCGGCGGTGCTGCTCTCGTTCTTGGCGGCGCAGTGAAAGGCGGCACCGTGCGTGCCGAGTGGACAGGACTTTCGCCGTCCGTACTGGAGGACGGACGCGACCAGCCCGCCCGCACCGATTTGCGCGCGCTGTTCAAGGGATTGCTTGCCGAACAGATGGGAGTTCCAACCGGAGCGCTCGACGCGAAGATTTTTCCCGACAGCGGCAACGTGACCGCGCTGACGGAACTCATTCGGGCCTGATTTCTGCCGCTTTCGCGCCCAAGCTGCCCCCTTTATACTTGCGCGGTATTGTTAGGGTTTCCGATGCGACAGATTTTGCCCCGGTCGGCTCCTTTTCTGGCGCTTGCCTTCGCCGTGCTGTTGCCGTTGGCTGCGCGCGCGGCTGACCCGACTTTCACGGTCAGCGGAATTCATGTCGACGCGTCTGCCGCCTCGGCGGCGGCGGCCCAGGCGATCGCCATCGATCAGGGCCGGCCAAAGGCATGGGACATCCTCTATAAGCGCGTCGCACGGCAGACCGATCTGGCAAAGGAGCCGAAGCTCGATGCCATCGCTCTGCGCGGGCTGGCGCGCGGCTATACGGTCAGCAACGAGAGGCGTTCGACCACGCGCTATGTGGCGGATGTCACCTACATTTTCAGTCCGGAGGCCGTTGCTCGCGTGATGCGGGCTATCGCGCCCGGCTACGCAGTCACACAGGCGCGACGCATTCTCCTCATCCCGATGGCGCCGACCTTCAGCCGCGATTCCGCTTGGAGCACCGCGTTCGTCAGTCCGCGCTTCGGCGGCAGTCTGGTGCCGTTCATCGTTCCGTCGGGCGGTTCCGCCGACGTCAAAGAACTCAGCCGGCTGCAATTCGACTCGACGAATTGGGCGGACGTCGAGCTCGTCGCCGCGCGCATTCATGCGACCGAGGCGGTCGTCGCGCTTGCGGTTCCGATTCCGGGAAAAATCCAGGTCTGGTTGAAACGCATCGGCATCGCCGAAATGCCCACGAAAGTGGCCTACGATGTTCCCCTGGTCCAGAACAGTGTGGCGCTGACCTATGCTGCTGCGGCAGACCAGGCCGTGCATGGCATAGAAGATCTGTGGCGGCAAAAGGCGCCCCTCGATCTCTCCGCGCGGAACACCCTGGTGGCCGACATCCGCGTGTCATCGCCCGGACAATGGAGCACCATCCAGAATGCGATGAGCCTGATCGCCACTGTGCGCGACGTCAGCATCGTGGCAATGGATATCGGCGTCATGCGCGTATCGGTGAGTTATCTGGGCACGCCGGATCAATTGCACGATGCGCTGGCGCCCGTCGGCGTCATTTTGACGAAGGAAGAGGCCGGCTGGACGCTTGCCTATGCGCCGCCACCCAAACCAACCGCAGCGGCGTTTCCATGAACACGCTGCTCAGAAACATTCCCAACGTCTTGACCGCGGTGCGCGTTTTGCTTGCGCCGCTGACGGCCTATCTCATCGTGCGCGGCAACGATTTCGCCGCACTCGGCGTCTTTGCCGCCGCCGGCGCAACCGACGCGGTGGACGGTTTCCTCGCGCGCCGCTTCGGGCTGGTTTCGCGTTTCGGGGAATATCTCGATCCAGCGGCCGACAAGCTGCTCATGCTGATCTGCTTCGTGACGCTGACCATGATGCATCAGGCGCCGTTATGGTTGTGCGTGCTCGTGGTGGCGCGCGATGTGGCGATCATTCTGGGCGTGCTCGTGGCGCGAGCTTTGTCGCTGCCGGTGAAGATGGAGCCGCTGGCGATCGGCAAGGCCAGCACGGTCGTGCAGGTCGGCTATGTGGCGCTGCTGCTGCTTCTACTGACGTTCAATCTCGACATGCCACAATTGACCCTGATGGCCGCCGTCATAGCCGCCGCATTCACGCTCCTGTCGTGGCTCGCCTATGGCCAGCTTTTGCTCAAGGCTTTCGCGCTCGGCCGCCGGCCGGCCTGAATGGCTTCGCCGTCGCAACTCATCCTGCCGCTGCAGTCGGCGCCGGCACTAGGTCGTAGCGATTTCATCGTCGCTCCCGGCAACGCCGAAGCCGTGGCGTTCATCGATTCCTTTCCCAACTGGCCGACGCCGTCCGCCGCTCTCTACGGCCCTTCGAGTTCCGGCAAGTCCCACCTCGTCGCGGCGTGGTCGCAAGCATCGGGTGCTGCGATCGTGCGCGCTGCGGACTTGGACTCGAGTTTTGTCGAACGGTTGGTCCCCGCTCTGGCGGTGGCTGTGGAGGATGTGGACTCTACGGCGAGCAGTGACCACGAAGCGGCGTTGTTCGCGCTCTTCAATCGCAACGAACCGCTTCTCCTGTCCGGCCGCGAACCGCCGGCGCGTTGGCCGGCCGCGCTTCCGGACCTCAAGTCTCGTTTTGGGGCACTTCTCGCCTTCTCGTTGTGGCAGCCCGACGATGCACTTTTGGCTGCCCTGACACGCAAATTGTTCACGGACCGGCAACTCGCCGTGCCCGATACTGTGGTCATGCGCATCCTCCGCTCCGTCGAACGTTCCCCCGCCGCGATCCGCGCCTTCGTGGCCAGCGCCGACGCCCGCGCTTTGGCCGAAAAAAGGCCGATTACCGCGGCTTTGGTGGGCGAAATGCTGACGGGCGAAGGGGAGGCTTTGTCATGACAGAGTCGTGCCGTTTGGCTACCCTCAAGCCCTCCCAAGCGGCCCGTTCCTGATGTCCAACCCCATCGCTTCAACCCACGTCGACGAACTGGTTGCCGAGGTCCAGCCGCCGATTGACCCCACCTCGCCGGAGCGATTCGTCAACCGTGAGCTTTCCTGGCTCGGCTTCAACCGTCGCGTGCTCGAGGAATCGCGCAACATGCGCCACCCGCTGCTCGAGCGTCTCCGGTTCTTGTCGATTTCGGCGTCCAACTTGGATGAATTCTTCATGGTCCGCATTGCGGGCCTCAAGGGCATGGTCAATGCCGGCGTCAACACGCTCAGCGACGATGGCCTGACGCCGGCGCAGCAATTGGTGCAGGTCGATCGCATGGCGAGCGAGCTGATCGCCGACCAGCAGATCGTCTGGACCAGCATGTGCGGCGAACTGCGCGATGCCGGGATCGCCGTCGTCGAGCCTGGTGATTTGCTGGCGAGCGATCGGGCCTGGCTCGAAGCCCATTTCCGCGAACAAGTCTTTCCCGTTCTGACCCCGCTCGCGATCGATCCGGCGCATCCTTTCCCGTTCATTCCCAATCTCGGCTTCACACTGGCGCTGCGCCTGGTGCGCGCCAAGGACGGCAAGATCGTCACCGCGCTCGTTCCGATTCCGCCGCAACTGCAGCGCTTCATCCGTCTGCCCGACAGCGGCAAGGTCGTGCGCTTCTTGCCGCTCGAGAAGATCGTCACGATCTTTCTCGACCAGCTCTTTCCCGGTCACGAGGTTTCCGGTTCCGGCGTCTTTCGTATCCTTCGCGACAGCGACGTGGAAGTCGAAGAAGAAGCCGAAGACTTGATGCTGCTGTTCGAGACGCTGCTTAAGCGCCGGCGCCGCGGTTCCGTCATCCACATGAAATGCTCGAGCTCGATGCCAGACGATCTGCGCGCGTTCATCGCCGATCAGCTCGATCTCGACCAGCAGGACCTCGTCATCATCGATCACATGCTGGGTCTCTCCGACCTCGACAAGCTGATCCTCGACGAGCGCCGCGACCTGCAGTTCAAGCCGTACGTCGCGCGCTTTCCCGAACGCATCCGCGATCACGGCGGCGATTGCTTTGCCGCTATCCGCGAGAAGGACATCATCGTCCACCATCCCTTCGAGAGCTTCGACGCGGTGGTGCAGTTCGTGCGCCAGGCAGCGGCCGATCCCAACGTCGTCGCCATCAAGCAGACGCTCTATCGCACCAGCAGCGACAGTCCGATCGTCTCGGCACTGATCGAGGCGGCGGAATCCGGGAAATCCGTCACAGCATTGGTCGAGCTCAAGGCGCGCTTCGACGAGGCGGCCAACATCAAATGGGCGCGCGATCTCGAGCGCGCCGGCGTACAAGTCGTCTACGGCTTCATCGAGCTCAAGACCCACGCCAAGGTCAGCCTGGTCGCGCGCCGCGAGGGCGGACAGCTGCACACTTATGTCCACTTCGGAACCGGCAACTATCATCCCACGACGGCGCGCATCTACACCGACCTGTCGCTGTTCAGCGCCGATCCGGCGCTCGGCCGCGATGCGGCGCTCCTCTTCAACTACATCACCGGCTATGCCGAGCCGGCGGCGCTCGAGAAGATCGCGGTCTCGCCCTTGACGATGCGCGGCCATCTGATCGATGCGATCCAGCACGAGATGGTGCACGCCAAGGCCGGCAAACCTGCCGCGATCTGGATCAAACTCAATTCGCTGGTCGATCCGCACATGATCGACGCGCTTTATCGCGCCAGCCAGGTGGGCGTGCGCATCGAACTCGTGGTGCGCGGCATCTGCTGCCTGAAGCCGGGCGTTCCCGGTCTCTCCGACAACATCAGGGTCAAGAGCATCATCGGGCGCTTCCTGGAGCATGGCCGCATCGTCTGCTTCGGCAACGGTCATGGCCTGCCGTCGCCCCAATCCAGGGTCTACATCTCCTCGGCCGACTGGATGCCGCGCAACCTGGACCGTCGCGTCGAAGCGTTGGTTCCAATCGAGAATCCGACCGTCCATCAACAGGTTCAGGACCAGATCATGGTGGCACTGCTCAAGGATCAGGCGCAAAGCTGGCATATGGCGGCAGATGGAACTTACGCGCGCGATGCCGAGGCCTCGTCTGCCGACGCGTTTTCGGCGCATACTTACTTCATGACGAATCCCTCGCTTTCCGGCCGCGGCCGCGCGCTCAAGATGCAGCAGCAGCGACCGGTGGCTGTGGTTGCCCGGCGGACCTGAATGAGCGGCACGCAATCCCCCGCGACGGATGTTCGAACTCCGTCGACGACGCGTCCGCGTCCGAAACCGCGCGGGCCGTTGGCGGTCGTCGATGTCGGCTCGAACTCGGTGCGTCTGGTGATCTACGAAGCGGAGGTTCGCGCCGCCGCCACGCTGCATAACGAGAAATCGATCTGCGGCATCGGCCGCGACATGGTGACGACCGGCCGACTGCACAGCGAAGGCTGCGCCATGGCGCTGGAAGCTCTGGCGCGCTTCAAAATGCTGGCCGACGGCTTGCACGCAACCGTGCGCGAAGCGGTCGCGACGGCAGCGGCGCGCGATGCGTCCAACGGCGCCGAATTCGTCCGCCGCGCCGAGGCGGCCTGGGGTGCACCGGTGCGCGTTCTCTCCGGCGAAGACGAAGCGCGCATCGCCGCCGAGGGCGTCATTGCGGGCATTCCGAACGCCGACGGGCTCGTCGCCGATCTCGGCGGCGGCAGTCTCGACATGGTGGGAGTTCGCGGCGGCAAAATCGGCGATGCGATCTCGCTGCCGATCGGTCCGTTGCGTCTGATGGACGCCTCGAAGGAAGATGCGGACAAGGCGCGCAAAATCGTCGACGAAGGCCTCTCCACCTTCGACTGGCGCGGCATGAACAACCGCACCCTCTACGCGGTCGGCGGAATCTGGCGCAGCTTCGCGCGCGTCGACATGGAAGCGATCGAATATCCGCTGCATGTGCTGCAGGAATATGAGATCCCGCGCAATCGCGCGCTCAAGCTCTGCAAGGTGCTGTCGGGCTTGTCGCGCAAATCGGTCGAGAAGATGAAAGTCGTCTCCCGGCGACGTGCGGAGTCGCTCCCCTACGGCGCGATCGTGCTCGAGCGCGTGCTGCAGGCCTGCGATCTCAAGTCGGTGACCGTCTCGGCTTACGGTCTGCGCGAGGGCTTGCTCTATGCGCGGCTGCCGGCAGACGAGCGCGCGCTCGATCCGCTCCTTGAATTCGCCGAAGGCATGAACATGCGCGAGGCGCGCGCACCGGCCCATGCAGCGGAGATGTTCGACTGGATGACGCCGCTCTTTCCCGACGAAATCGCGGAGAGCCGCCGCATCCGCCGCGCCGTCTGCCTCTTCTCCGACATCGCCTGGCGTCGTCATCCCGACGATCGCGCGCTCGGCGTCTTCAACCAGGTTCTGACAGCGCCGTTCGCCGGCGCCGATCATCGCGTTCGCGCGCTTATCGCCACATCCGTCTTTCACCGCCATACCGGCGACGAAGACTTCCCGCGCGAAATCGCGCAAGCCGAACTGCTCAATTCCGACGACGAGGCGCTCTCGCTGCGCATGGGACTTGCCTGCCGGCTCGCGTTCGCGCTTTCGGGATCGTCCGTCGGCATGCTCTCGCGCTACACGTTGCGCGTGACGCCGGCCAAAGTCGTGCTCGATGTGCCGCGCCGCGACGAAGCGATCGCGGGCGAACCGGTGCAGAAGCGGTTGGGTGCGCTGGCGGCGGCCTTCGGACGCAAAGGTGAAATCCTGATCGGCTGATTTACCTGAGATAACCGTGCTTTTTCGCACGCCGTCTTGCGTTTTCGGCCCCGAAAGGTCTTTAACAAGCACGGTTTCGCCCGTTCAACGGGGGAGAAGGAGAGTTTCATGGGTGGCCTCAGCATTTGGCACATTCTGATTTTGGCGGTCGTCGTGCTTCTGTTGTTCGGCGGACGCGGCAAGATCTCGGATCTGATGGGCGACGTGGCAAAAGGCATCAAGAGCTTTCGCCAGGGCTTGAACGATCCCGAGGACGCCAAGACGATTCCCGGTTCGACCACTCCGCCACCGCCGCCGGCCCCCAACAAGGACCAGACCACCGTCGGGCGGTAGTGAATGCTCGATTTCAGCTGGAGCCACATCCTCATCTTGCTGATCGTCGCCCTCGTCGTGGTGGGGCCGAAGGATTTGCCGCGCTTGATGCGCATCGTCGGCCAATGGATGGCGAAGGCGCGGCGCATGGCCGACGAATTCCGCAAGAGTTTCGACGACATGGCGCGGCAGTCGGAGCTGGATGAGCTGCGCAAGGAGATCGAGAACTTGCGCGCCGAGCGGCCTCTCGCCGGCATCGAGCATGATCTGCACCAGTCGATCGTTCCCGACGAGATGAAATCGGCGCCGAGTATTATCGAGACCGAGACCGCGCCGCCGGAAGTTCATGCTGAGCCACAAGCGGAGAGTGAACCGGCGGGCGAACCCGTTGCCGCCGACGGTTTCAAGCCGTCGCCGCCATGAACAAGCCGAGCGAAGAAGACGAAGCGGCGATCGACGCGACCAAGGCGCCGCTGATGGATCACCTGATCGAGCTTCGCCGCCGGCTCGTCTGGTCCATCGCCGCCTTCATCGTCTGCTTCGTCGTCTGCTTCTTTTTCGCCAAACCCATCTACGCTTTCCTGACCGAGCCGCTCGCCGCCGCGCTCAAGAGCGAACCCAGCCGCCACATGATCGCGACCGGGCTGACCGAGACATTCTTCGTCTATGTCAAGGTCGGGATGTTCGCCGGTCTGTGTCTTTCTTTTCCCTTCATCGCCACGCAGCTCTGGATGTTCATTGCGCCCGGCCTCTATCGCCACGAGCGCAACGCCTTCCTGCCGTTCCTCGCCGCGACGCCCTTCATGTTCGCGCTCGGCTTCGTCTTCGTGTTCTACGTCATGCTGCCCAACGCCATCCGCTTCTTCGTCAGCTTCGACACGCTCGGCGGGCCCAACACGCTCGGCATCGAGTTGCAGGCGCGCGTCAGCGAATATCTCGACTTCGTCATGACGCTGATCTTCGCGTTCGGCTTGTGTTTTCAGCTTCCGGTGTTGTTGGCGCTGCTCGGGCGCGTCGGCATCGTTACGTCGGCGCAGCTGCGCTCGGTCCGCCGCTACGCCATCGTCGGCATGACGGCCCTTGCGGCTCTGCTCACGCCACCCGACATCTTCTCGATGCTGAGCCTGCTCATTCCACTCGTCGCTCTGTACGAAGTCTCGGTGTTGCTCGTCTGGCTGATCGAACGCGACCGCACGAAGAAGGAAGCGGCGGCGACATAAGATTCTGTCGCGCGTTCACCCAAATTGTCATGGCCCGCGACTGCGGGCCACCCAGTTTGGGGACACGCTGCTTTTTTCAGAATCGAGACTGAAGCCTCTTCTCTCTCTCGCGCCCCATGTCACCTGGGTGGCCCGCACTCCGGCGGGCCATGACAGGGAGCTGGCGCTTTTGACGCCTTCGCCCGTCCCATGCCATTACCCGCGGGCGGCGGAGCGGCGCATATGCACGACATCAAGACGATCAGGGATGAACCAGAGACTTTCACCGCGGGGTTGAAGCGCCGCGGCATCGCCGCAGCGTCCCAACTCACGTCAAAGCTTTTGGCACGCGACAAGGAGTTGCGCGATCTCCTCACGCGCCTGCAACAGGCACAAGCGCGACGCAACGAAGCGTCGAAACTGATCGGCCAGGCTAAAGCGAAGAAGAACGAGACTGAGGCCGCTGCGCTGCTCAAGGAAGTCGCGGGCCTGAAAGACGAGATTCAAGTTGGCGAACAAAAGGAACGCGAGCTCACCGAAGTGCTGAAGAGCGAGCTCGCCGGCATCCCGAACATCCCCGCGTCGGACGTACCCGATGGCGCGAGTGAAGACGAGAACAAGCCGGTTCCAGCACGCGCCTTCGGCCGTGCACCCGGAATGAACGCGCCCAAAGATCACGTCACCCTCGGCGAAGCGCTCGGCATGTTGGATTTCGAGCGTGCCGTGAAGATTTCGGGAAGTCGCTTCGTTTATCTCAAGGGCGAGCTCGCGAGGCTCAGCCGCGCGCTGGCGTCGTTCATGCTCGACAGTCATACGGCGAAATTCGGCTACCTCGAGGTGGTGCCGCCCCTACTGGTGCGCGACGAGGCCGCCTTCGGGACCGGACAGCTCCCGAAGTTCGAAGCCGATTTGTTTCAGACCTTCAAGGCCGAGGAAAAGCAAAATCGTCTTTGGCTGATCCCGACCGCCGAAGTGTCGCTGACGAATTACGTCAACGGCGAAATTCTCGCCGAAGCCGAGCTGCCGCTGCGCTTCACCGCGTTCACGCCGTGCTTCCGCGCCGAAGCCGGTGCCGCGGGCAAGGACACGCGCGGCATGATCCGCATGCATCAGTTCGACAAGGTCGAGCTCGTCTCGATCACGACGCCGGAACAGTCCAACGCCGAACATGAGCGCATGACCGACGCGGCGCAGGAAATCCTGAAGCGTCTCGAGCTCAATCATCGCGTCGTGACGCTCTGCACCGGCGACATGGGATTCGCGGCGCGCAAGACCTATGACATCGAAGTCTGGCTGCCGGGCCAGAATCGCTTCCGTGAGATTTCATCCTGCTCGAACTGCGGCGACTTCCAGGCGCGGCGCATGAACACGCGCTATCGCGGCGGCGACGGCAAGGTCAAAGGTATGGTGCACACGCTGAACGGTTCGGGTTTGGCGATCGGCCGCACCATCGTCGCGATCATGGAGAACTACCAGCAGCCGGATGGTTCGATCGCAGTCCCCGATGCGCTCAGGCCGTACATGAATGGCCTCGAGAAAATTACGAAATAAATCTGAGTCCCGCCTCTTGAATCGGAACGAGCCAAGACTACTTTCCTATGCTTGCGAATGAGTGCGAACGGAGGAAAAGGAACTGCACAGAGCAAAAAAATTCGCGGCACAATTATGTTGTCGAAGCATCGGAGTAAATGAAATCGCTTACCTCTGAGATGGACAAGTCTTATCCAGCAACAAAGTGGAGATCGATCAATCGCTTGACGCCAATTTCGACGAATTGAATGTCAAAAAAGCAAGAAAAAATGGCACTCGGAAACGGCAGGACGAATTGATCCGAAAAAATTGCAAGATTTTTGGCAACGACGCCCGAAGATGAGAAGTCGGAGTCCTTACGACGTACGGAGAAAAGTGGCGGCATGCGCATCCTGGTGACGAACGATGACGGCATTCATGCGCCGGGGCTGGCCGCCGCGGAGAAAATCGCGCGCGCTTTGAGTGACGATGTTTGGGTCGTCGCGCCCGAAACCGAACAGTCCGGCGCCTCGCATTCGCTGACCCTGACGTTGCCGTTGCGCCTGCGCCAAATCGAGCCGAAGCGTTTTGCCGTCACCGGCACGCCGACCGACTGCGTCATGATGGCGTGCGCACATGTGATGAAGGATGCGCCGCCGACGCTTCTTCTCTCCGGTGTCAATCGTGGTTCCAACATCGCCGATGACGTCACCTATTCGGGCACCATCGCCGGTGCGATGGAAGGTTGTGCACTCGGCATTCCTTCGATCGCGCTCAGCCAATCCTATGGTTGGACGGAAGGTGCGGAGATCCAGTGGACGTGCGGCGAAGTTCAGGGGCCGCCACTGATCCGCAAACTGGTGGAGATGGGTTGGCCCGAGGATGTTCTGATGAACATCAACTTTCCCGATGCGGCGCCTGGCGAAGTGAAGGGCATCGACATCGCTTCGCAAGGCAAACGCGATCTTCAGACGGCCGCACTCGAACGGCGCATCGATGCGCGCGGCAATCCCTATTTCTGGATCGGCTTCAAGCGGGTTCGTTCGAATCCGCCGGAAGGCACCGACCTGCATGCGATCTATGCCAAGCGCATCGCGGTGACGCCGCTGCATCTGAATCTCACCGAATTCGAAGTGCTGCAAAAGATGAAACAGAAGCTCGGCAAGATCTCCCTGGCGTGATGGCGATGGAGCAGGATCCGCGCCAGGAACAACTGATCAAGGAACTGCGCCGCCAAGGCGTCAAGGACGAACGTGTTCTTGCGTCAATCGCGAACACGCCGCGCGAAGTGTTCGTGGATGCGCCGTTCGCCGACAGCGCCTATCACAACAGCGCGCTGCCGATCGCCTGCGGCCAGACGATCAGCCAACCGTTCGTCGTCGCCTACATGACGGAGCACCTCGACGTCGACGAAAACATGCGCGTGCTCGAGATCGGAACCGGCTCCGGCTATCAGGCAGCCGTGCTTAGTCCGCTTTGCCGGCGCGTCTACACGATCGAGCGACACCGCCCGCTCCTCGACACGGCCCGGGAGCGGTTCGCCGCGCTCAAGCTCGAGAATGTTGTGACAAAGCATGGCGATGGTTTCGCCGGCTGGCCGGAACAGGCGCCTTTCGACCGGATCCTACTTTCTTGTGCAGTGCAGCAAGTTCCGCAAGTCCTTGTGGATCAACTCAAATTGGGGGGTATATTGATTGCGCCGGTGGGCACTGTCCCGAAATCGGACGGGTTCGGCATCTTGGAAAGTATTTCTCAACGATTAACCAAGATGATCCGAAATGAGACGGGGGTGACCGAAGAGGTCCTGATCCCTGTCGTGTTCGTCCCGATGGTGTCGGGCTTACCGGGAGGGGGCGCGTAAGCAATGGTTTGGAACATGGAACTCGGTCGCGCCGCGACGCTTCTTGCGGCTCTTATTATCGCGGGAATGTTTCTCGCCGGCTGCGTCGAGGATTCGCCGCGGACCTATCTCGACTGGGGACCGGTCCGCGACAGCGCTCTCAATACGCGCGAAAGCACCACTGCGCCGTCACGTCTGACAACGCCGAGCGCGCCGGAACAAACCGCGTCGCTGTACACGCCTGCGCCTCGCGCCAAGCCCGCTTGGTACACTGCGAGCAACTTGCCCGCGCCGACATCTACCACCGCGCCGATCGCCACCGTGCAGCCCGCGCTCGCCAATGGCACCACACCGACGTTCGTCTGGCCGCTGACGGGTCGCGTGATCTCCGACTTCGGAACCGAGAGCAATGGCGAACGCAATGATGGCATCAATATCGCAGCGCAGCCTGGAACGCCGATCCGCGCCGCGGCGTCCGGCACAGTCAGTTACGCCGGCAACGAATTGCGCGGCTATGGCAATTTGATCCTGATCAAGCATGACGATGGTTACGTAACGGCGTACGCGCATGCCGAGCGTATCACGGTCCAGCGCGGCGACACTGTGACGAAGGGACAGATCATCGCTTATGCCGGCAGCACCGGTGATGTCACGAGCCCGCAGCTGCACTTCGAGATCCGTCACGGCGTTCAGCCGGTCAATCCGCGCTCGCTGCTCGTGGCATCGAACGGTTAGTCGAGCGTCTTTCCGAGTTCGCCACCGAGATCCTGAATGAACTGCCAGGCGACGCGGCCCGAGCGCGCGCCACGACCTGCGGCCCAAGCCAACGCGCGGCTTTGCAGTTCGCTCTTTTCGAGTCTCAATCCATAATGCGCGGTATAGCCTTCGATCATCGCGAGATATTCGTCCTGGCCGCAATTGTGAAAGCCGAGCCAGAGTCCGAAGCGATCGGAGAGCGAGACCTTCTCCTCGACCGCCTCTGACGGATTGATCGCCGTCGAACGCTCGTTCTCCATCATGTCGCGCGGCATCAGATGACGGCGGTTCGACGTTGCGTAGAAGAGGACATTCTCCGGCCGGCCTTCGAGCCCGCCTTCGAGCGCCGCCTTCAACGACTTGTAGCTCGTATCCTCTTTGTCGAAGGAGAGATCGTCGCAATAGAGCAGATAGCGGCGCGCGTCTGTGCGCAGGACGCGCAGCAGCAGGGGCAGGCTGGTGATTTCCTCGCGGTGGATTTCGACCAGCACGATGCGGCTTTTGCCCTTGCGCGCGCGGTTCACTTCGCCGTGCACCGCCTTCACGAGAGAGCTCTTGCCCATGCCGCGCGCGCCCCAGAGCAAGGCGTTGTTGGCGGGAAGGGCGTCGGCGAAGCGCCTGGTGTTCTCGAGCAGCGTGTCGCGCGCGGCATCGATCCCCTTGAGCAACGAGAGCGGCACGCTCGCGATTTTGTCGACTGCAAGAAGCCCGCCATGCGCAGGCTCCCAGACAAAGGCGTCGCCTGACGATGGCGCAACCGACGACAAGGCGCCCGGCGCAAGCCGCTCGAGCGCCGCCGCGATACGGCGAAGCAGGCCGCCATCAGTGTCGATCGGTTTGTTTCCCCGCATGGTCGCCATTAGCTAAGCCCTTGTTTTCCCATAGTTGCAATGGAGAGCGGCGCGGCTATATTCCGAGCGTTCCGGCGCGCTCCCGGCCCATCCTTCGCCAAGCGGACACCTAATGGATTCGTCGACACTCATACAGTTCGCGCCGCTGATCTTCATCTTCGGGATCATGTATTTTCTTCTGATGCGTCCGCAACAGCAGCAGCAGAAAGCGCTCCGTTTGGCCATCGACAATCTTCGCCGGGGCGATACGGTGGTTACGGCAGGCGGCGTGATCGGTCGTGTGACCAAGGCACCGACGAAGGAAGACAACGAAGTGACTGTCGAAATCGCCGACAACGTCCAGGTCAAGGTGGTCAAGAGCACGCTCAGTCAGGTGCGCGCCAAGAGCCAGCCTGTCGACACCAAAGCAGACAAGAGCTGAGCGGCGATGCTGCAAGTTTCGACTTGGACTCGGCTTGCTGTCGGCCTCATCCTGCTCGCGGGCCTTTTGATCGCCATTCCCAATGCGCTGCCCGACAATGTTCGCGCCGCGTTTCCGCGCTGGTTGCCGAGCCAGACGGTCACTCTCGGACTCGACCTGCAGGGCGGCTCGTATTTGCTTCTCGAAGTCGAGCTCGAAGCCGTGCAAAAGGACAAGCTCGAGTCCCTGATGAGCGATGCCCGCCGCGCGTTGCGTAAGGCTCACATTCTCTACGACAATATCGGCATCACTACGGATGCATTTTCCGTCGAGATCAAGGATCCGGCGCAGCGCGATGACGCGCGGACACTGATTCAAGCCCTCAATCCCACAATGGGCTCCGGCGTGCTCGGTGTCAGCGGCCGTGCCTACGAGTTCTCCGACAACGGCCGCGGCACGTTCACAATGAAGATTTCCGAGCAGTACAAGTCGCAGACGCGCGCGGAAATCGTGAACCAGTCGATCGAAGTCGTGCGCCGGCGCATCGACCAAATGGGGACCCGCGAGCCGACGATCGAGCGGCAGGGCGATGATCGGATCCTCGTCCAGGTTCCCGGCCTGAAGGATCCGGAGCACCTGAAGCGCACGCTCGGCAAAACCGCGAAGATGACATTCCAGCTTGTCGACGAAGCCGCCGATCGCGGCGGGGCCGCGCAGCGGGGCGTGGCGCCGATCGGCGACGAGATTCTTCCCATTCAGAACAAGGATCCCAAGGCTATCCCGCAGATGATCGTCGTCGAGAAGCGGGTGATGGTGGCGGGCGATCGACTCGTTGACGCCAGCGCGGGATTCGACTCGCGCACCGGCGAGCCGACCGTGAACTTCCGCTTCGACAGCGTCGGCGCTCGCGAGTTCGGCGACGTCACCAAGTCCTTTCCCGGCGGCACGCAGCGCTTTGCGATCGTGCTGGACAAGCAGGTGATCTCCGCACCGGTGATCAACGAGCCGATCCTGGGCGGGTCGGGACAGATATCAGGATCGTTTACCGCGGAATCGGCGAACGATCTGGCCATCCTCTTGCGTGCCGGCGCGTTGCCCGCTCCGCTCAAGGTGATCGAAGAGCGCACGGTTGGTGCCGAGTTGGGAGCCGACTCGGTCAAGGCCGGACGTTATTCGGCACTCGCGGGCCTGTTGCTCGTCGCACTGTTCATGATTGCGCGCTATGGCCTCTTCGGCCTCTTCGCGGACATCGCCCTGACGCTGAACGTTATCCTCTTGCTCGCAGTCCTGACGTTGTTCGGCGCCACGCTGACCTTGCCGGGCATCGCCGGCATCGTGCTCACCATGGGCATGGCGGTGGATGCGAACGTCCTGATTTACGAGCGTATTCGTGAAGAACAGCGCAACGGTCGCAGCATGCTGGCGTCCATCGACCAGGGCTTTCGACGTGCCATGTCCACGATCATCGACGCCAACTCGACTCACGTCATCGCCGCGCTGATTCTGTTCCAGCTTGGTTCGGGACCGGTACGCGGGTTCGCCGTCACGCTAGGCGTCGGAATTATCACGTCGTTCTTCACGGCCGTCATGGTCACCCGCCTCATCGTCATCCTGTGGCTCAACATCCGGCGCCCGCGCAAACTGGCGATCTAGCGAAAAGGGCTGAAAAGGCCGGTGAATGCGGTAGAATAGCAGCGGACTTAGAATCACGGGAGGACGGGCATGGCAGCCTTTTTGGGAAATCTTCGTAACGTCGTGATCGCAGGCTTCGTGCTCGCGCTTGTCGTTCTGTTCATTCACGGCCAGCGCAGCGGCTGGGATATCGATGCCGAAACATTCGTCGCGTTCCTGATCCGCTGGGCACACATCATCTGCGGCGTCATGTGGATCGGACTCTTGTGGTACTTCAATTTCGTCGCGACGCCGACCATGCCGAAAATCCCCGATGAGCTGAAACCCGCGCTCGGCAGGTTCATCACGCCAGCCGCGCTCTTCTGGTTCCGCTGGGGCGCAATGGGCACGATCGTGTTCGGCATCCTCCTCGCTGGCATCAACAAATATCTCGTCCAGGCCTATACGTTGGATTTCGTCGATTCCAACGGCGCATTTTCCTCAACGACGTACCTGATCATCGGAATCGGCATGTGGCTGGGCACCATCATGTGGGCCAACGTTTGGTTCGTGATCTGGCCGAATCAGCAGAAGGCGTTGAACATCGGCAACCGCTATCCTGATTTGGCCGCTCCCGACAAAGCGGCCGCAGCGAGGACTGCGGGACAGGCCTCCCGAATCAACACGCTGCTCTCCATTCCCATGTTGTTTTGCATGGTGGCGGCAACGCACTGGCCATAAGCGCGCGGAAAAGGAAAAAGTACGGGAGCCGCCGGAGCGATCCGGCGGCTCTTTCGTTGGAAGGCGCATGAGCGACCCGCAAGAGACGATCGAAGAGACGGTCAAACGAGTTGATCCGGACCGCTACTTCTCGGCTTTGTTCGCCCCGGCGCTGTTGCGCCGTCATTTGTTGACGCTCTACGCCTTTAACCACGAGATCGCGCGTGTTGCCGAGACCGTGCGCCAGCCGATGATGGGCGAGATCAGGCTGGAATGGTGGCGCGAAACGCTGGAAAGCGCGCGTAGCGGGAGACCGCGCGACCATGCACTGGCCCGCGCTTTGTCTGAACTCTTCGCTGCGCATACACTGCCGACTGAATTGTTCGACGCCATTCTGAATGCACGCGCATTCGACGCGACTCCCGATCTGTTCGCCGATTGGTCGGAAGTCGGAGACTATTGCGATCAGACGAGCGGAAATCTCATGCGCCTCGCTGCGCACATTCTGGGCGGAGCCCAGGATGACCTCGCACGCGAAGGCGGAACCGCTTATGCCATCGCGGGCCTGATCCGCTCTCTGCGGTTTCACGCGGCGCGGCACAAGGTTTACCTGCCGCAAGATTTGCTTAGCGCCGTCGGACTGCTGCCGGATCAGATCATGGCAGGAAAATTCGATGCGAAAGTGAAAGCCGCGATCGCGCAAACAGTTCTGAAGGCGGACGAGCATTGTCGGGCCGCCCGGCTGCTCAAAACGCCGCGCGCTTTGCTGCCGGCGTTTCTTCCCGCAGCGCTCGTGCCGCTCTACCTTCGGCGAGCCAAGCGCCGCAGCTTCGACCCGCTGAAGCAATCCGGCGACGTCGCACAGCATAGAAAGCAGTTGGTCCTGCTGCGGGCCGCGTTGCGTCGCAGGCTTTGATCATTCAGCTGCGGCGCGCGAAGTCTGAAGCCAGGTTCTGAGGTCCTGCATGGCGCGATGAGCTTGCGCGCGCTTGCGGTCCTTGCCGCGCGTATGCGCCGGCGGCTCAGGAAAAAGCCCGAAATTCACGTTCATCGGCTGGAATGTCTTCGCGTCCGCTCCGTCCGTGATGTGGGTGAGAAGCGCGCCGAATGCCGTGGTAGGCGGAGGTGTTTCGGCGCTCAGACCAAGAATATCCACGGCCGCAAATCGCCCGGCGAGGAGGCCAATGGCGGCGCTCTCGACATAGCCTTCCACGCCGGTCATCTGGCCGGCGAACCGTAGGTTTGGTCGGAGCTTGAGACGCAGCTGCTTGTCCAGGAGGCGCGGCGAATTGATGAAGGTGTTGCGATGCAGGCCGCCGAGCCGCGCGAACGTCGCGTTAGCGAGGCCAGGAATCATCTGGAAAATCCGCGTCTGTTCGCCATGCTTCAATTTCGTCTGGAAGCCGACCATGTTCCACAGCGTGCCCAACTTGTTGTCCTGACGCAGCTGCACGACGGCATGCGGTCGTTGCGCATGTCGCGGGTCATGGAGTCCAACGGGCTTCAGTGGCCCGAAACGCAGAGTTTCAGGACCTCGTGCAGCCATCACTTCAATCGGCAGGCAGCCTTCGAAGTAGGGCGTCGACTTTTCCCATTCCTTGAATTCGGTTTTCTCGCCGGACAACAGCGCCGCTACGAACGCTTCGTATTCCGCGGTGTTCATCGGGCAGTTGATGTAGTCGGCGCCGTCGCCCTTGTCGTAGCGCGACTGCATCCAGCAGACATCGAAGTCGATCGAGTCCCGGTAGACGATCGGGGCGATGGCGTCGAAGAAGGCGAGGGATTCCTCGCCCGTCAGGCCGCGAATGCCATCTGCCAGAGCAGGCGAGGTGAGGGGGCCAGTCGCGACAATGGTCGTGCGCCAGTCCGGCGGCGGAAGGCCGGCGATCTCCTCGCGCACGATCGTGATGTTGGGATGGCTCTGCAGCGTTCGGGTGACCTCGGCCGAGAAGGGCCCGCGATCGACAGCCAAGGCGCCGCCTGCCGGCAGGCGATGCCGGTCGGCTGTCCGCATGATGAGCGACCCCGCGTCGCGCATCTCCGCATGCAGCAGGCCGACGGCGTTGTTCTCCCAATCGTCGGAGCGGAAGGAATTGGAGCAGACGAGTTCGGCCAAACTGTCCGTGACATGCGCGTCGGTCCCACGAATGGGCCGCATCTCGTGCAGCACGACGCGTACCCCGGCCTGGGCCGCCTGGAAAGCGGCCTCGCTTCCGGCAAGGCCTCCGCCAATCACATGGAGTTCAGTCATCAGCTTTGGATAGCACGAAGGAGGTGAGAATGGCTTCTTCAATCGATTGTGGTCGCTCCGATACAACAGTTTGATTTGGCAAAATAATTGTCTAGGTCGACTATCTTGACATCAAAGCATCAAATGATTGATGCTTTGATGTATGAGGACCACCCTTACCATCGATGACGACAATGCCGCCAGGCTGGAGCGCATGCGCAAGGAACGCGACCTCAGCCTAAAGGAGGTCGTTAACGAGGCCCTCCGGTTGGGTTTGAACGAAATGGCCCAGCCAGCGACGAAGAGTCGGCCGTTCCAGACGCGAGCGGTGAATTTGGGGCCACTGCTCTTTCCGACGGTCAAAGAAGCCCTTCGCGTCCTTGACGAAGACTTCGATCGCAAGAAACTGGGGCTTGAATGATCCTGATTGACGCAAATCTGCTGATTTATGCCAGCGATTCATCGCTAACTCAGCATGAGCGCACACGTTCTTGGCTCGACGAACAGCTTTCCGGCACTGCCCCGGTCGGATTGCCATGGCAGAGTCTTCTCGCCTATGCACGAATAACGACAGATCCCAGGTCGATTTCTCGCCCGCAGAAAATGTCGGACGCCTGGACCCAGGTGCGGGAGTGGCTCGCGTGCGAGCCAGCCTGGACTCCGGAACCCTCAGACCGGCACAGCGAGACGATGCGCCAACTTTGTGAGACAGCCGATGTTTTTGGCGATCTTGTACCGAATGCGCATTTGGCGGCACTCGCCCTGAACCACGGGCTGACGTTATGTAGTAACGACTCCAACTTCGCGCGCTTTCCAACGCTACGCTGGTTCAATCCGCTCGCCGTCTGAATTCAGTTCCAGAGCGGCGGCTTGCGCTCGATCCACGGGCGCGCCCGTTCGAGCTGAGCGGCCAAGCGGAAGAGCGTCGCCTCGTCGCCATAACGGCCGGTGAACATCATGCCGATGGGGAGCTTGTCCTTCGACATGCCGAGGGGCAACGACATCGACGGTTGCCCGGTGATGTTGAAAGGCGGCGTGTAGCCGAAAACGCGGCTTTGCCGGCGGTTGAATTCGCGCGCCTGAACATTCGACGGATCGAGAAAGCCGATTTCCGGCGGCGGCGTGATCGTCACCGGCGACAGCAGCACGTCGAATTCGCGCCACAGTGCCAAAATCTGCCGACTAATCTGGCGTAGAGTCTGCAGTCCCCAGCCCAAATCCTTGGGCGTGATGTTCTTCGCTGCGCGATAACCCGCCAGGGCCAGCCATTCCAGAGTCGTTTCGTCGAGAGGGCGCTTAAGTTCCTCCGACCACTCTTCGAGCGAAGCCACCTGCATGGCGCCCGAAACCCTTCCTTGCGCGCGATACATCTTGCGCCAATCGATCGGCAGCGACTTTTTCTCGATCATGATGTGACCGAGTTCGCCGAGAAGCTTGACCGTGTTGTCGAATGTCGCCTGAACGTCGGGATGGAGCGGTGTGTTGCTCGGATTCTCGGAACAGAATGCGATGCGCAAACGTCCCGGCGATGTCTCGATCTCTTCGACGTAGGGCCGCGCCTTGGTGAGCGGCGCATAGGGCGCGTCGTCTTCCGGTGTGCCGGTCCAGTCCAGCATCGCGGCGCTGTCGCGCACGGTTCGCGTGAGCACATGATCGTTGACGAAGCCGTGGGCGCGTTTGCCGTCGTCAGGCCCGCCGGGGTTGCGATAGAGCGTCGGTTTCATGCCGACCAATCCGCATTGCGCTGACGGGATGCGAATGGAACCGAGACCGTCCGAACCATGCGCCAGCGGCACCATGCCGGAGGCGACAGCCGCAGCAGCGCCGCCCGACGAGCCGCCCGAACTGTGATTGGGATTCCACGGATTGCGGCAATGGCCGAGATGGCGTCCTTCCGTCGTTCCTGGAATGCCGAATTCCGGCGTATTGGTCTTTCCGACCAGCACGACGCCGGCGCTGCGATAGCGCCGCGTCAGCTCGCAATCGAAATTGGTCACATAGCCATTGAGCAGCGCACTGCCGTTCGTCATCGGCCAACCTTTGACCGGCAATTCAATGTCCTTGATCAGGAACGGCACGCCTTTGAAGGGACCGTCAGGCAGTTTTTCTTTCGCGGTCTGCTTAGCCTCGTCATAGGCCTTGTAGACGACAGCGTTGAGCTTGGGATTGTGACGCTCGATCCGCACGATGGCTTCCTCGAGGAGTTCAAGCGGCGTGACTTCTCCGCGTCGAACGAGATGCGCGAGTCCGAGGCCGTCATAGTCTGCGTATTCAGCGAATGCCATTGCTCAGATCCTTATGTTGTCATAGCGGTCTAACCATGGTGCCGCCTTTTCCAGTTCCGCAGCAAGCTTGAGCAAAGTCATCTCGTCGCCGCTGCGCGCGGTGAACTGCACACCCAGGGGAAGACCGTCCTTGCTCCAGTTGAGCGGCAGGTTGATGCCGGGCGTTCCCGCGCAGTTCTGCATCGAAGTGAAGGGCACATAGCCATAGTTGGGCATGAATCCCTTTTGCACATCGGTCTCGTCGATATCGATCGTGCCGAGTTTCATCGGCGGCCTGCCGAGCGTGGCGGTGAGCCAGACGTCGTACTTCTCATGCCAAGTAGCGAACTGTCTTCCAGCTGCTGTCATGACCTGGCGGGCGGCGATGAATTCGGCTGCGCCGACCCGTTTCCCCAATTCGTAGAGTCCGATCGTGAGACCTTCGACCACGTCCAGCGACGGTTTTATTCCGGTCTGCGCAGCTAGGGAGTCGAGCGTGAACGCGACATTGGCGCACCACACGGTCGAGAAGGCATTGATGAGCGCGCCGGCATCGATCGTCGGATCGGTCTCTTCAACAGTATGACCAAGGCCGGCGCAGAGTCTTGCTGTCTTGCGCACGGCTGCCGTCACTTCGGGATCGTGCTCTGTACCGTTCAGCATCTTGGTGCTGACCGCGATGCGAAGGCGCTTGGTCTTCCGCTTGATGCCTTCGAGATAGGAACCTTCCGCCGGCAACGCGAAGTAGGGATCGCCAGGATCCGGCGCGCTGGTGGCGTCGAGTGCAGCGGCCGTGTCGCGCACGCTCCTGGTCACGAAGCCATCGACCGAAAGGCCACCCGTCGCATCGGCAGCGCCTGGTCCCTGCGTGATGCGGCCGCGCGAAACTTTGAGTCCGACAAGGCCGCAGGCCGAGGCTGGAATACGGATAGAGCCGCCACCGTCGGTGGCATGCGCAATCGGGACGATCCCCGCGGCTACAGCCGCCGCGGAACCACCAGATGAACCGCCCGGCGAGTGCGTCAGATTCCACGGATTATGTGCGGGGCCGTACAGCTTCCCCTCTGTCGTCGGCAGAATGCCGAATTCGGGAACATTCGTTTTTCCGAACGGAATCAGTCCGGCATCCTTGCAGCGCGTGACCAACGTCGATTCAAACGGCGACGGCGTTGCCGGTACGTAGCGCGAGCCCGACCGGTTCGGCCAACCCTGAACGTTGGCACGCATGTCCTTGAGCAGCATTGGCACGCCAGCGAACGGACCTTTTTGCGTCTTCTTGCGCGCAGCGCTGCGCGCTTCGTCGTACGCCTTGAAGATGATCGCATTCAGCTTGGGGTTGAGCGCTTCGGCGCGCGCGATCGCTTCGTCCATCACTTCGCGGGCAGATACTTTCTTCTTCGCGATCGCCTGCGCGAGGCCGAGCGCATCGAACCTGCCATATTCGCGAAAGCCCATGTCTACACCCTTATCTTGGCGTAGCGATTGAACCACGGGTTCGATTTCTCGAGCTGAGCCGCTAATTTGAGCAGGGTCAGCTCGTCGCCGAATGGCGCGACAAACTGGGTTCCGATCGGAAGATTGTCCCTGTTCCAGTAGAGAGGAATGTTCATCGCCGGTTGGCCGGTGACGTTCTGCATCGCGGTGAAGGGAACATAGTCGATCTGAGGCTCAAAGGATTTCGTCAAGTCAGTGTTGTCGAAATCGAAGACGCCGTTCTTCTCCGGCGGGCGGCCGAGCGTGGGCGTGATCCAGACATCGTAGGTTTGATGAAAACGGCCCATCTCGCGCGATGCTCCGTTGAACAAGTCCTTGCCTTGAAGATATTCGCTCGCCGACACGTTCTTTCCGGCTACGTATAGGGCCCAAGTGAGGCCCTCGAACAACTCGCGCGACGGGGTTTGGCGCGTCAGTTTCGCGATCGCGTCGATGCCCGCAGCAAGCCCACCGCCCCAGAACGCCGTAAACGCGCCCATCAGTGAAGGCTGGTCGAGCGACGGGATGGCTTCTTCCACGATGTGGCCGAGCTTCTCGCAGGCCGTGGCTGCGGTTTTCGCCGCGGCAACGCAATCGGAGTGAAGCGGGCTTCCGTCGAGCTTCTTCAGTGTGACCGCGATGCGCAAGCGCTTGGGTTTGCTCTTGATGGCTTTGAGATAGGAGTCCGGGTGAGAGGGCTCCGCAAACGGATCGCCCGGCATGAAGCCGCGCACGGCATCCAACGTGGCGGCAGTATCGCGCACGCTGCGCGAGACGACGAGATCGTTCGCCAGACCGTCGAGCGCCGCACCGAAATCCGGCCCGTGACTGAGCCGGCCTCGAGACGGTTTCAGTCCGACGAGGCCGCATGCACCCGCCGGGATGCGGATGGAACCACCACCATCATTGGCGTGCGCCAGCGGAACGATGCCCGCCGCGACTGCCGCTGCCGAACCGCCGGACGAACCTCCGGTCGAGTGCGCGAGGTTCCATGGGTTCCGTGCAGCGCCGTACAACTTGGACTCGGTCGACGCGACGAGACCGAATTCGGGAACGTTGGTGACGCCGAAGAGGATCAGTCCCGATGCCTTGAACTTGGCGACAAGATAGCTGTCTCGCGGATGACGGGTGGCGGGAATGAAGCGCGACGCCTGGCGCGAAGGCAGACCTTGCGCGAACGCTGCGATGTCCTTCAGCAGGAAGGGAACCCCGGCAAAGGCGCCCTTGGCGAGTTTGCCCTTCGCCAGCTGCCGTGCGCGCTCGTAGTCTTTGAAGATGATGGCGTTCAGTTTGGGATTGAGCGCTTCGGCACGCGCAATCGCCTCATCCATCAGTTCCGCTGGTTTGATTTTTTTCTTCGCGACAAGAGCGGCCAAGCCAAGCCCGTCGAACGAGCCGTACTCCGAAAACGCCATCCCACACCCGCCATTTGTTGTGGCAGGACATTAGCCGAGCGGTCGCGAGCCTGTCACGAGATCGTATTCCCGCGGCACCGCAGCATTCGCAATGGCCCACGTTTGCCGCAGCGAAACGCGCCAAATAGGATCGTGGGGTTGTGGTGGGCGCGCGCCAAATGCCTATACCGTTCGAGCGCGCCTCGCCGCGTCCAGCAGATCGCCCGGGTTCTGGCATGGCTTCAATTGCTCTATGGTGGCGGTGACCTGCCTATCTACCGGCGCTGTCGCAACTGCTTTTCTTTTCCGGTAACGACGGGCCATTCGATGTTACAAAGGCTTCTTCATGAACAAGATACCCGTGGGCCAGACCATACGCTTCGCCTACGCATTTACCTTCGGTGAAATCGGCACCATCATCGGCTTGATCTGGATCCCGACCTTGGTCAACGCGGTCGCCACGTTTTTCGTCCTTCGTTCGTACTACGGCGCGCTGATCGACAGCTTCGAGAACAGCATACCGCCAAACGGCTCCGGATTGGGCTGGCCTCTGCTTCTCGCCTTTCTGACCATATTGCTGCTCGCGATGATCGCGGTCGCGGTGACGCAGCAGGCGATGGGTCTGCGCCAGGGGCCTGCGTTCGCGCGCGTCTCGCTCGGCAGTGCGGAGTGGCGCACCTTCGGTGGCTTCTTTGGTCTGTATATGCTGTTCGTACTTTCTATCGCCGTCTTTGCGATTCTTGTCGGCGCCGCTCGCAATGCGACCGGTAGCGCGGCTCTGTCCAATCCTGGTCTCAATGGACTGCTGGCTGGCGTCGTATTCCTGGCGGTACTGGCCGGCATCTGTATCGTCGCTTATCTGGTGGTCAGGCTCAGCTTTCTGCTCGTTCCTTCGGTCATAGATGGCGGCGAATTCGGTCTGTCGCGAAGCTGGCTGCTCACCAAGGGCAATGTCTGGCGGATAGCAGTCGTGGGTTTTGCCACGCTGGCGCCGATTTTCGTGATCCTGGGCATTGCGCAACTCATCCTACTTGGGCCGGGATACTTCGTTCCTGATCTGCAGCATGCCGGCGATGCGGCAGCGGGTAATCGCGGCATGGTGGAGAAGATGCGGCTGATGCGCGAAAACATGCCCATCCTGATTGGATTGAGCTTTGTGGTCTCGCCGCTGCTCTACGGGTTGATGTTCTCCGCATCGGCGTTTGCCTACCGATCGTTGTCTGGATCCGGCGCGTCAGCCACGCCATGACAGGATCTGAACGAGCCAGACCAGACAAGCGAACATGCGCAACGTCCGCCTGATCATCGTCCTCGCCGTCGTCTACATCGACATGCTGGGAATCGGGCTCGCCTATCCGATCCTTCCCAAACTCATCGAGCATTTCGAGCACGGCAACATTACGCACGCGTCCTACATGTTTGGTTTTCTCGCATCCGGATTCGCGCTGATGCAGTTTCTGTTCGCGCCGCTGATCGGTGCGGTATCGGACCGTTTTGGACGCAGACCAGTGATACTTCTTTCGCTCAGCGGAGCAGGCGTGGCCTATATGCTGATGGCCGCAGCGCCGGGACTTGCTTATCTCGCCGCCGCCAGGCTAGTCGCCGGCGCGATGGGCGGATCCTTTTCGACCGCCGGCGCGTACATCGCAGACATCACGCCGCCGGAGAAGCGCGCCCAAAGCTTCGGCCTGATCGGGGCAGCGTTCGGATTCGGATTCATCACCGGTCCGGTTGCAGGTGGTCTGCTCGGTGCCATCGATCTGCATTTGCCGTTTCTCATCGCTGGCTGTCTTTGTTTCGCCAATCTGACGTTCGCTTATTTTGCGCTGCCGGAATCGCTGAGTGTCGAAAATCACAAGCCGTTCTCGTTCCGGCACGCCAATCCCGTCGGCGCGCTGCGCGAGGTCGGCCGGTTCCCATCGGTCTACGGTCTGATGTCGGTGCTCGTGCTTGCAATGTTCGCCAATCGCGTCGCCGAACTGACTTGGGTTCTGTACACCGGCTATCGTTTTCACTGGGGACCGACCGAAATCGGAATCTCGTTGGCATTTGTCGGCGTTATCTTCGTGGTCGGTCAGGGTTGGTTCACGCGGATTCTGATTCCACGGCTCGGCGAACGACGCTCGATCGTGATCGGCCTCTCTGTCAGTATCGTCGTCAGTGTGCTTTATGGCTCGGTGACGCAGGGCTGGATGCTCTATTGCGTCATGCCAATGGCCATTGCGGGCTGGACCGTTGCTCAACCTGCCGTGCAAGGGCTGATGTCGCGCGCCGTTCCGCCAAACGAACAGGGTTTGCTTCAGGGCGCCGTTGCGAGCATGACGAGTCTGACCAGCATCGTGGGACCGCCCATCTGGACGGGGCTGTTCGGCTATTTCGTGAGTCCTTCCGCGCCGATCATCATTCCAGGCGCGGCATTTTATGTGTCGGCGTCCATCTTTTTCGTGGCGTTGATTGTCGCGATCATTTGGGAGGCCGGAACGCCCCAACCAGTCTTGGTGGCACCGCCGCGTGAGGCGTGAGGTTGGAAACGGCTATTCGGCCGCCTTCATCTTGCGTGCCGTCATTTTCTCGGATGAGCGGTTCTTGAACAATTTGCGCAGATAAATTCCCGTATAGCTGCGCGGATTCCTGGCCACGTCTTCCGGCGTCCCGGCGGCGATGATTTCACCGCCGCCGTCGCCGCCTTCGGGACCGAGATCGATAATCCAGTCCGACGTTTTGATGACTTCCAGATTGTGTTCGATCACCACCACGGTGTTGCCGTTGTCGACAAGCTCATGAAGAACTTCTAGGAGCTTCTTGACGTCGTGGAAGTGCAGACCCGTCGTTGGCTCGTCGAGTATATATAGAGTGCGGCCGGTCGCGCGGCGGGACAGTTCCTTGGAGAGTTTCACCCGCTGCGCCTCGCCGCCGGACAAAGTCGTCGCTTGTTGGCCGACATTGATGTAACCGAGACCGACGCGCTTCAGCGTGTCCATCTTCTCGCGGATCGAAGGCACCGCTTTGAAAAGGTCCGCAGCCGCCTCGACGGTCATGTCAAGCACATCCGCAATGGAGAAGTCGCGGAACTTCACCTCCAATGTCTCTCGGTTGTAGCGTTTGCCCTTGCAGACGTCGCACTGGACATAGACGTCGGGTAGGAAGTGCATTTCGATCTTGATAACGCCGTCGCCCTGGCATGCCTCGCAGCGTCCGCCTTTGACGTTGAAGGAAAAGCGACCGGGTTGATATCCGCGCGCTTTGGCTTCGGGAAGTTCGGCATACCAATCGCGGATGGGCGTGAAGGCACCGGTATAGGTCGCCGGATTGGATCGCGGTGTCCGCCCAATCGGCGATTGGTCGATGTCGATGACCTTGTCGAGAAATTCGAGGCCCTCGATCCGATCGTGCGCCGCTGGGTGTTCTCTGGCTTGGGTGAGCTTGCGTGAGGCCGCCTTGAATAGAGTTTCGATCGTGAGTGTCGACTTGCCGCCGCCCGAAACACCAGTCACACAGGTCAAAGTGCCGAGGGGAAACTCGGCCGTCACGTTTTTGAGATTGTTGCCGCGCGCCCCGACGACCTTGAGCCAGCGATCATGGTTCGGCTTGCGACGTTTGGCGGGTATCGCAATCTGTTCGAGCCCAGTCAGGTATTTTCCCGTCAAGCTTGCCGGGCTCGCCATAATGTCTTCGGGTGTGCCTTCAGCGACGATCTCGCCGCCGTGAATGCCCGCGCCTGGACCCATGTCGATGACATGATCGGCGGTGCGGATTGCCTCCTCATCATGTTCGACGACGATCACCGTGTTGCCCATGTCGCGCAGACCCTTGAGCGAATCGAGCAGCTTTTCGTTGTCGCGCTGGTGAAGGCCAATCGAAGGCTCGTCGAGCACGTACAGCACGCCCGTCAATCCTGAGCCGATCTGCGATGCGAGCCGGATGCGCTGGCTCTCGCCGCCAGACAAGGTGCCGGATGCGCGTGCCAGAGTGAGATAGTCCAAACCGACATTGTTGAGGAATTTCAGCCGCGCCCGGATTTCCTTGAGGATGCGTGCGGCGATTTCCGACTGTTGCTTGTTGAGTTTCTTGTCGATGTCGCGAAACCACTCGTCAGCGTGGCGGATCGATTGGTCGCACACCTCGCTGATGTGCTTGCCGCCGATTTTCACGCAGAGCGCTTCAGGTTTCAGACGATAGCCCTTGCAGACGTCGCACGGGCTGGTGTCCTGGAAGCGTTCCAGTTCCTCTCGTACCCAGGACGAGTCGGTTTCCTTGAAGCGCCGCTCCATGTTCGGAATGACGCCCTCGAACGGTTTTTTGGTTTCATAGCGGCGCAGGCCATCGTCGTAGATGAACTTGATCTCTTCCTCGCCCGAACCATGCAGGATGACGTCCTTCGCTTTCTTGGAAAGGCCCTCCCACGCTTCATTGAGCGAGAATTTGTAATGCCGTGACAGCGCTTCGAGCGTCTGCAGGTAATAGGGAGACGAACCCTTCGACCAAGGTGCGATCGCGCCTTTACGCAGGATGATCGTGTCGTCGGGCACGACCAGCTGCGGATCGAAATAGAGCTGCGTGCCCAAACCGTCGCAGGCAGGACAGGCGCCGTGTGGATTGTTGAATGAAAAGAGTCGCGGCTCGATCTCGGGAATCGTGAAGCCCGAGACGGGGCAGGCGAATTTCGACGACATCAAAAGCTGCTTTGCCGAACCATCCTTTTCCTTCACGTCGGCGTACTCGGCGACGACGAGTCCATCCGCGATGCCAAGGGCTGTCTCGATGGAATCAGGCAAACGATTGCCCATGTCCTTCTTGACGACGATGCGGTCGACCACGACTTCGATATCGTGTTTGAGCTTCTTATCGAGAGTCGGAACCGAACCGATCTCGTAATATTTTCCGTCGACCTTGACGCGCTGGAATCCCTTCTTCTGCAACTCGGCGAATTCCTTGCGGTATTCGCCCTTGCGGCGGCGCACCATCGGCGCGAGCAGGAAGAGCCGCGTCCCTTCGTCAAGGGCCAAGATGCGGTCCGCCATTTGGCTGACGGTCTGGCTTTCGATGGGAAGTCCGGTCGCGGGCGAGTAGGGCACGCCGACGCGCGCAAAGAGCAGGCGCAGATAGTCGTAGATCTCGGTGACGGTCCCGACCGTCGAGCGCGGGTTGCGCGAGGTGGTCTTCTGTTCGATCGAAATGGCAGGAGACAGACCCTCGATGTGATCGACATCTGGCTTCTGCATCAACTCGAGAAACTGACGCGCATAGGCCGACAGCGACTCGACATAGCGCCGCTGTCCCTCGGCATAGATCGTGTCGAAGGCGAGGGACGATTTTCCCGATCCCGAGAGGCCGGTCATCACGGTGAGCGAATCGCGCGGAATCTCGACGTCGACATTCTTGAGATTGTGTTCGCGCGCGCCGCGGATGGAGATGTTCTTCAGCATGCTTTTCCCGACCGAATTTTCCAGCTTGCTGTGCGTGCGACACGCCCGCAAGCGTGGCTCCCGCGACTGCTGACAGAATCCCGACTCTGTGGAACAAAACAGGAACTGTTATTTCATGAGTTCGGACTTTTGTCTATCCGCTTCGCTAAACGGCACAAGCGCTATCGCCGTCCCGAGCAGCACGATATAGGCATGCAGGCCCTGATTTTCACCTCCACCGCAAAGCGATGACAACGACCAGACCGTCCGCGCCGGGCAGCCTGACTTACCGTCCCGACATTGATGGATTGCGCGCCGTCGCTGTCGTTCCCGTCGTTTTGTACCATTTTCGCGTGCCAGGATTTGGCGGCGGTTTCGTCGGCGTCGACGTTTTCTTCGTCATCTCAGGTTTCCTCATCACCTCACTGATTTTCGGCGAAATGCGCGCCGGCGAATTCGCGATCCTGCGTTTCTACGAACGGCGCGTGCGACGAATCTTTCCGGCGCTGTTCACGGTTGTACTGGCGACACTGGCAGTCGGAGTTGGCGTCTTCTTTCCGCGTGACCTTCTGCGTCTGGCCGAGAGCGCCATCGCGACCGCGCTCTTCGCGTCGAATTTCGATTTCTGGCTCCAGTCCGGCTACTTTGACTTGGGCGCGGATCTGAAGCCGCTGCTGCATACCTGGTCGCTCGCGGTCGAGGAGCAGTTCTACCTCGTCTTTCCGGCCCTGCTGCGCCTGTTGCACACCGGCAAGCGGCGTTTGCTGCTAAGCTTCGTGACGGCACTGGCTGTCATGTCGTTTGCGCTCAGTCTTTGGGCCGTGAGTGAGCATCCGAGCGCCGCGTTCTATCTCGCGCCTTATCGCACCTGGGAGCTCATGCTCGGCGCGATTTTGGCGTTGGGTGAATTTCCGCAGCCGAAATCGCCGTTGCTGGCTGACGCGTTATCGATCTGCGGACTAGCTGCGATCGCGTGGGCCGTGTTCGGCTTCACCGCTGCGACGCCATTCCCCGGCGTGACCGCGTTGTTTCCTTGCCTCGGCGGTGCGGCGCTGATCTATGCAGGAGCGACGAGAGGAGCGATCTGGCGCATTCTTGCGTCACGACCGTTTGTGTTCGCCGGACTGATTTCATATTCGCTGTATCTCTGGCATTGGCCGATCCATGTGTATTCGATCTATGTCTCGCACGCCGCCACCGACTGGGTTTGGACGCCGGCACTGATCGCGCTCTCCTTTGGTCTCGCGATTCTCTCCTGGCGGTTCGTCGAACAGCCTTTCCGTCAACGTCAGGTCTTCTCACGGCGCGCGATCTTTCGCTATGGCAGCAGCGTCACCGCTGCGACGCTGGTCCTTTCTGGGCTCCTATTCGCGGTTCACGGATTGCCGCAACGTTTCCCGGCAGGCGTACAACGCATTCTTGCTGAAACAGACGATATCGAGCCGCGCCGGCATGAGTGTTTCAATCGTAGCGCCGAGGACGTAGAGCGGGGCCACATCTGCACCATTGGCGATGCGAAGGCGGCACTACCGACGTTTCTGCTCTGGGGCGATTCTCACGGCGATGCCCTGTTGCCAGCAGTCGATGCTGCAGCGGCGCGCGCGGGCCGCAAGGGTCTATTCGTCGCACACGGACGGTGTCCGCCGCTGCTGCATCTCTCGCTGACCGACGAGCCGACCGGACGCTGCGCCCAGCTGAACGATGCCGCCCTCAAGCTTGCGATGCGAAAGGAGATCAACAAGGTCATTCTAGTCGCGCGCTGGGCCTACTATGACCAGGGTGAGGGCTATGGGCCCGACGCAAACGAAGTACGCCACCTGATCGATCTCGATCCGCCCGCAACGCCGGACAGTTCGCAGCACGCGGGCTTCGCGCGTATCCTCGAGCGCACCGTGCTCGCGCTGCTGAAGGCCGACAAAAGGGTGGTCATCGTGGCGCCAGTGCCCGAACCGGGGTTCGACGTTCCGGAAGCAATGGCGCGCGACGCACTTTATGGAACCGGCGAGCGACAGATCCTCACTGCCGCGGATTATCGCGCGCGCGACGCCTTCGTATTGATCGAACTGCGTAAGGTTCACATAAAATATGGAGTACGGATCATCGATCCTGCCACTGCGCTGTGTGCATTAGACAATTGTGTTCTCCGGCGCGACGGCAGGCCTCTCTATGCCGATCACCAACATCTCAGTGTGTTCGGCGCCATGCAGATTTCCGGTCTGTTCACGCAAGCATTCCAAGACAAATAAAACCTGACTTGCCGTAGAAACCCGATTAGAACATAATGCGAACAAACAGGAACCGTTGTGGCACCACCATCCTGTCCACAACCGGGTGGCGACGTGATGTGGCGAACGAGGACGGTCGGGACTAGTTTCGCTGAAACACAAGAAACGGAGATGGAAAATGGCGGGTAGCGTGAACAAGGTCATTTTGGTCGGAAATCTCGGGAAGGATCCCGAGGTCCGTCGCATGACGTCCGGCGAGCCCGTCGTGAACCTCTCAGTCGCGACTTCCGAGACGTGGCGCGATAAAACCTCCGGCGAGCGTAAGGAACGCACCGAGTGGCACCGGGTCGTCATCTTCAACGAGAATCTCGCGAAGGTGGCCGAACAATATTTGCGCAAGGGCGCCAAGGTTTATCTCGAAGGCGCGCTGCAGACGCGCAAGTGGACCGATAAAGAGGGCGCCGAGCGTTACTCGACGGAGGTCGTGCTGCAGCGCTTCCGCGGCGAGCTCGTGATGCTGGACAGTCGCGGCGAAGGCGGCGCTACGCGCGAGCGCGTCGGCGCCAGCGATGCGCCAGCGAGCTTCCAGCGCGACGAGATGGAAGACGAGATTCCGTTCTGAACTGAACCATGCGACAATCTATCGTTCTTGGCGTCGCACTGCTGCTTGGCGGGTGCGCCGCCTCCTATGGCGAACGCGCCGGGGGGTTCCTCAGTCCGCAGCTTGCCGGCGCCTATATCCCCCTCGAGGGTGTGACACTCGTCGTCCTGAAGGCCCACGCCGCGGCCTTTGTGATTGCGCCCGGCGTCGCGGTCACCAACGCGCACAATCAAACCATCATCGGGGGAGCGCCGATCATCGGGCAATCGCGCAACTACGATCTTCTCTTCTTTCACGTCGACAAGAAAAGTGAGGTATTGACCGCAGCGCCCTCTGCCGGCGAGGGCGTGATTGCGTATGGGCAAGGCGCGTCCGGCGAACTGCGCGAAGCGCGCGGAACAATCATGTTGCTCAATGCGCCTGTCGAGGCACGTTGCGAGACTTGCGCCGTGCAGTCCGCTTTCACATTCGAGGGCGACGCGGGTCCGGGATTCAGCGGCGGGCCCGTTGTCGACGCGAAGACGGGACGATTGGTCGGCATCACGTTCGGATTTCTCGATCCGCGTGGACGTCGCACGATGTACGCCTACCCCATCAGCCGTGTGCGCAACGAGTTGTCGGCGATTGAGCATAAGCTCCCGACTGATGTGGATTGACCATCGAATTTCCGGGCAAAACTTGCGCCCTGGATGACTCGGTTAAGCCATTGAACCAGCTCACATAATTATGTGTCAGGCGCTATGGTCGAATCGAATGCGAAGTGCTAGTTAAACGGCTCAATTTTCCGCCACCCAAGGACCGACTTTTTGAGCGACCCCCAAGAGCCTGAATCCCCGTCGCCCGGTGGCACCCAGATCAGCGGCATTGCGATCGAAGACGAACTCAAGAAGTCGTATCTCGATTATGCGATGAGCGTCATCGTGCAGCGCGCGCTTCCCGATGTGCGGGACGGACTCAAGCCGGTGCATCGGCGCATTCTCTTCTCGATGCACGAAAACGGCTACGACTGGAATAAGGCTTATCGCAAATCGGCGCGCGTCGTCGGCGATGTGATCGGCAAGTATCACCCGCACGGCGACCAGTCGATCTACGATGCTCTGGTGCGCATGGCGCAGGAATTTTCCATGTCTGCGCCTCTGATCGACGGGCAGGGCAATTTCGGATCGGTGGATGGCGATCCTCCGGCCGCAATGCGTTACACCGAAGTGCGGCGCTCGAAAATCGCCCATCTTCTGACCGAAGACATCGAAAAAGACACGATCGAGTTCAAGGACAATTACGACGGCACGGAAAAGGAGCCAGTCGTACTGCCGGCGCGTTTTCCAAATATCCTGATCAACGGCTCGAGCGGTATTGCCGTGGGTATGGCGACAAACGTGCCGCCGCACAATCTGGGCGAAGTCATTTCCGCTTGTCTCGCTTATATCGAGGATCCCTCGATCAACCTCGAGGCATTGACCGAAATCGTTCCGGGGCCCGACTTTCCGACGGGTGGACTTCTTATCGGCAAGCAGGCTGCGCGCGCTGCGCTCGCCCGCGGTCGCGGCTCCATCCTGATGCGCGCCCGATGCCATATCGAGGAACTGCGCAAGGACCGTGAAGCCATCATCGTCACCGAACTTCCGTATCAGGTGAACAAGGCGCGCATGCAGGAAAAGATTGCGGAGATGATGCGCGAAAAACGCATTGACGGCATCGCGGACATTCGCGACGAGAGCGATCGCCACGGCATGCGCGTGGTGATCGAACTTCGTCGCGACGCGTCGTCCGAGGTGGTGCTTAATCAGCTCTATCGCTGGTCGGAACTGCAGAGCAGTTTCGGCGTGAATATGCTGGCGCTCAATTCCGGTCGTCCGGAATTGATGAACCTGAAAACGATGATCGGCGCGTTTGTCGCGTTCCGCGAGGAGGTCGTCACCAGGCGGACGCGGTTCGATCTTTCGAAGGCGCGCGACCGCGGGCACGTTCTGGTCGGTCTGGCGGTCGCTGTCGCCAATATCGACGCCGTGATCGCGCTGATCCGTGCGGCTCCCGACGCGGCTACCGCTCGCGATCAGCTGATGGCGCGCGATTGGCCGGCCCGCGATGTCGCGCCCCTCGTTCAGCTGATCGCTGATCCCAGGCACGTCATGAATCGGGACGGAACGATCCGCCTCTCCGAAGAGCAGGCGAAGGCGATCCTCGATCTGCGCCTGCAGCGCCTGACCGCGCTCGGCCGCGACGAAATCGGTGAGGAGGTCAGAAAGCTCGGCGAAGCGATCAAGGACTATCTCGAGATCCTGCGTTCGAGGCCGCGCGTGCTTCAAATCATCCGCGCCGAACTCGAGGAGACGCGTACGGAATTTGCTGTCCCACGCCGCACCGAATTAGTCGACGCCGAAGTCGAAGTCGAGGACGAAGCGCTGATCGAGCGCGAGGATGTGGCCGTCACGGTCACGCATGCCGGATATATCAAGCGCACGCCGCTCGACGAATATCGCGTACAGGGCAGGGGTGGCAAAGGCCGCTCGGGAATGGCGACACGCGATGAGGACTTCGTCAACTTCATCTTTGTGGCGTCGACGCATGCGCCGCTGGTCTTCTTTTCTTCGACCGGCATGGCCTACAAGCTCAAAGTCTGGCGTCTTCCTGAAGCGCGCATCCAAGGCAAGGGGAAGGCGATGGTGAACCTCTTGCCGCTCTCTGAAGGCGAGAAGATCACGACCATCCTGCCGCTTCCCGAAGATGAGGCCCAGTGGGACAAGTTCAATGTCGTCTTCGCCACCAAGTCCGGCGACGTGCGCCGAAACGAACTTTCGGACTTCGCCAATATTAATCGCAATGGCAAGATTGCGATGAAACTCGACGCCGGCGACGGAATCGTCGGCGTTCAGGTCTGTACCGATCAGGACGATGTCCTGCTCACGACCAAGAGCGGCAAATGCATCCGCTTTGCTCTCACCGATGTGCGCGTTTTCAAGGGCCGCGAGTCGACAGGCGTGCGCGGTATCAAGTTGGCGCCTGGAGACGAGGTCGTCAGCCTCACGCTTCTGCACCACTCCGATGCAACCACGGCCGAGGCACGTGCCTATCTGAAGCAGGCTGGCGCCGCCCGCCGTGCTGCGCTCGGCGAGGATGCCGGCCCGGTCGAAGAGGTCACTGACGAAGAGGAGAATGGTGAGGAGGCGACGCTCACCCCCGCTCGGTACGCGCAACTGGGCGCCCGCGAGCAGTTCGTGCTCGTGGCGAGCGAAAATGGCTTCGGAAAACGGACGAGTTCCTATGAATATCGTGTCACCGGCCGCGGCGGCTCAGGCATTGTCGCCATGGCGATGACCCGGAAAAACAGCGGTGTCGTGGCGTCGTTCCCGGTCGAGGAGTCCGACCATCTCATGTTGATCACCGACCAGGGGCAAACCATTCGCGTGCCGGTGGCAAGCATCCGAATTGCTGGTCGTGCTACACAAGGCGTCACGCTCTTTAGGGTCGACGGCACCGAACGCGTCGTTTCCGTCGAGCGCATCGAAGACGTGTCGGGAAACGGGGACGAATAGGTGGCGCAAGCACACAAGACCGGTCTGACGGACAAGCGGCGCATCGGGCTCTATCCCGGGACCTTTGATCCGGTAACGCTTGGCCATCTCGACATCGTCAAGCGCGCAGTAAAACTCGTCGATCATCTCGTCATCGGGATTGCCACTGGCGTAGGCAAAGTTCCTCTGTTCTCGCTCGAGGAGCGCGTCGCCATGTGGCGACACGAGGCCGAGCCAATCGCAAAGGGCCACGCGACGATTGAAGTAATTCCGTTCGACAAGAAATTGCAGGTCGACTTTGCGCGAGAACTGGGCGCCAGCGTCATCATCCGCGGCCTACGCGCGGTTTCTGACTTTGAGTACGAATTCCAGATGGCAGCTATGAATCAGCGGCTCAATATGGAAGTCGAAACGGTCGTCATCATGGCTGATCCGCGGTACCAGGCGATCGCGTCTCGGCTGGTGAAGGAAATAGCCTTACTCGATGGCGATGTGAGTGCTTTCACCAGCCCGTACATCGCCGACCTACTTATTAAACGCTGCAAGGAACTGGCTGATCACTGATGGCACGCGACCAAGAAAACACATTGATTATGGACCTGAAGAGTGGCCCGGTCGTGATCGCGCTGCGCCCTGATCTTGCTCCCGGACATGTCGAGCGCGTCAAGGAACTGACCCGCAAAGGTTTCTACGACGGCGTTGTGTTCCACCGCGTCATCCCGGATTTTATGGCGCAGACCGGAGATCCGACCGGCACCGGCAGCGGCGGTTCGGACTTGCCCGACCTCAAATCGGAATTTTCCAACGAAAAGCACAAGCGGGGAACGGTGTCTGCAGCACGAACCAACAATCCCCATAGCGCCAACAGTCAGTTCTTTATTTGCTTCGGTGAAGCGCCTTGGCTTGATCGCCAATATTCGATTTGGGGCCAGGTCGTCGAAGGCATGGAGCATGTCGACGCGATCAAGAAGGGTGGAGAACACAATAACGGCGCCATCAGTGGCGCACCCGACAAGATCGTAAAGATGCGGGTCGAGGCGGACGGCTAACAAGACTTCGAAAATTAGCTATGCGCTGGCGCGCATAGCTAGCGCGCATATAAGCGGGGCGCGCCTGACTTCTTGTGACCGGAAACAGCGGATGTTAAATCGTTTGCACCCTACACGGTCGATATATTCGAATAATTCGAATTCGTTAGGGGCATCAAGGAGATAAGTTTGAGCAATCGCCGCGCCGGGACGCCGGGAAGTCCTGTTCAACGCCCCACGCAGGGCACACAGCAAGCGACGCCCGGAAAGAAGATGATGAAGCTTGAGGACGCGGTGGAACAGGCGTCGAAGCTCTACACCGCGGGAAGATTGGATCAGGCCGAGGATTTGTGCCGACAGATCATCGCGTCACGCCCGCTGCGCGCCGACGTACACAACATTCTTGGTGTGGTTCTGCACGCGAAGGGAAGGACGGACGAGGGGATCAAGTCGGTGCGCGAAGCGATCCGGCTCAATTCTTCGAACGCGAACTTCTGTTCCAATTTGGGCGAAATGGAGCGCAAGGCGGGAAATCTAGATGCTGCGGGGAACGCACTTCGTCGCGCCATCACAATCGACGCGAAGTCAGCACAAGCGCAGAACAACCTCGGCATTGTCTACTATGACCAGCACGACTACGAGAAGGCCGCCGAACACTATCGCAAGGCGATTGAGGTCCAGGACCGGTACGCGGAAGCCCACAACAACTTGGGCAATGCGCTTCGTGCGTTGGGCGACTCGGAGGCTGCGCTCAGCGAATACGAACGTGCCATCGAATTGCGGGAGAATTACGCCGAGGCCTACAACAATATGGGGACGGCGCTGCGCGATAAGCAGAAGCTGGAGGAAGCTGAATTCTCCTACCGCCGTGCCATCCAAATTCGGCCCAACTACATCGAAGCCGGCAACAACCTCTCGACGCTGCTGATACAGCAAAAACGTTACGACGATGCTCTGCGAATTCTCGGCGACATCCTCAAGATCCAGCCGAAGAACATCCAGACGCTCGTCTGCGTTGCGCGTGCGCAGTTGATGCGCGGTGCCCACTCGACGGCGGAGCGCGCGGCCAGGATGGCGCTCGCGGAAGATGCCGAGAGTGCCGAGGCTTACACGGTTCTCGGTCAAATCTATCATGAGCTCGATCGTTACGATGAGTCCGTCGCAAACTATGAGAAGGCGCTCAAAATCAAGCCCGAAAGCCTGGAGACATTGAACTTCTACGGTATCGCGCTGAAGTCGCTCGGGCGCATGGACGAGGCACGTGCGATGTTCGCCAAGGCCCTGGAGTTGCAACCGGAAGCTATCGGTGCCTACTCGAATATCGTCGATCTCGAAAACTTCTCGAAGGACGATACGCTTTTCAAAGCCATGATCGGCATTCTGGGTAAGGCGAAGGACCCGAACGAAGAGCGCTACATGGCGCTGCATTTTGCGCTCGGCAAAGCCTATGAGGATATGAAGGACTATCCGAAGTCGCTCGAGCACTACAGCGTCGGCGCCAGGCTGAAGCGCGCCATCCTGAAATACGACGAAGCTGAGGTCTTCGGATTCTTCGACTCGATCCGACACACCTTCAACGAAGAATATTTTGCCAAACGTCCGTACGAGGGCATTTCGACATCGCTCCCGATCTTCATCGTGGGTATGCCCCGCTCGGGAAGCACGCTCACCGAACAGATCATTTCGAGTCATCCCGATGTCTATGGTGCCGGCGAAATCAAGCTCTTAAGTGCCTGTCTCAGCAATCTTCGCCAGAAATATCCCAACATTCCGCGCTTCCCGGCCATGGCGACCTCAATGAAGCCCCACCAATATGCGAGCGTGGCAAATGCGTATCTGAACGAGCTCACCGCGATGTCGCCGACGGCGCTGCGTGTGACCGACAAACTTCTCACGAACTACTATTTCGTCGGCTTCATCAACACGTTGTATCCCGATGCAAAAATCATTCACACAATGCGCAACCCAGTCGACACGTGTCTCTCCGCCTATTCGAAATTGTTCAAAGACGACATGCCTCATAGCTACGACTTGGCGGAGATCGGGCGCTACTACAAGAAATACGAGGAGTTGATGGAGCACTGGCGCCAGGTTCTTCCTGCCGGCGTCATGCTCGACGTGCAGTATGAGAGTGTCGTCGAGGATGCCGAAACCACGGCACGCAAAGTAATCGAATTCTGCGGCTTGCCTTGGAACGACGCCTGTCTTGACTTCCACAAGTCTGATCGTCCCGTGAAGACCGCCAGTGTCTCGCAGGTGCGAAAACCGATTTACGGCAGTTCGGTCAAACGCCGGGAGCGCTACGGCGACGGGCTTAGACCGCTCATCGATGCTCTCAACGCGGGCGTTCCGACCGCGAAGGCGTCTCACTAGTCCACAAGTCGAAATTCTATCTGCGTTGCTGCATCTGATTCGATTTTTGCAACTGTCTGCGTGGCCGGCGCGTGCCACGGCACGAGATGTTTGCGTACGTCGTTCAACCTGCTCGACCGCTCCGCATGTTTTTGTCGCAAATTTGAGACACTCGCTGCGACGGCTGGCTTTGGTTAAGCCATTGATTCAACAATATAAAATAAGTGGCAAAAATGCCACTCAAAATACAAATCTTACTTGGTACGTATCACGCTGTTTTTGCCGATAACGTTGTTTGTTTACACTTGCGAGATTAAGCCCAGCATGACAAAGCTTCTGCTGAGTTTACACCAACTTATACGCCGTAGTTGATGGCGTATGACGTCCTGAGGGGGATTTCCAATGAATAAGCTCACCCGCGGTCTGATGTCCGGCGCGTCGCTTGCCGCGTTGTCGCTAGGGTCGATTTCTGTAGCGGAAGCCGGAAACATCAGCATCGTGGCGTCGACCGGAGCGGTGTCGGTCACCGCTGGCCAGGTCTTCAGCTTCATCGAAGTGACGTCGACCGGAACGGTCAATGGCGACATCACGAATAATGGTGTCGTCGGTGTCGGAAGCTCGTTCGCGATCTCGATCGACAATGGCGGCGCCGTCCTCGCGACGACAGCGGCCGCAGGCGACATCGTCAACAACAACATCATCATCGCAACGCAGACGGGAATCTTCGTCGGTACAACCGCGGAAGTCGACGGCAACATCGTCAACAACGGAACTATCGTCGTCAGCAAGAACGGTATCGTTGGTGGATCAGCGGTCGTCGGCATTCTAGACAATGGTGGTTTGGTCGGCGGCGTTACGAATAACGATTCGATTATCGTAGCCGGAACTGGCACGGGCGGTACGTTCATCGGCGTCGAACAGAACAATACGCACACCGATTTCACGAACAACGGACTCTTGAAAGTCACGGGCAGCGGCGGCGGCGCAGATTATGTCGGCGTGTCGCAGCATGCGTCGGGCACAGCGGGCATAGAGGCCAGCATCGTCAACACGGCGGCGGGTTCGATCAAGGTCGATGTCGCGACGGTCAGTGGCGCGGTTACGATCGATACGGGCATTATTCAGAGCGCCAACGCAACTGCCGGTTCTGCTTCTGTCAATTTGGACAATAGCGGTCTGATCGAAATCAGCTCTATCGCGACCGGCGCACTGACACCGGTTGGCGTGGCGCAGGCGACTGCCAGGATCACCAGCGGCATTCACCAACGTGCTACGGGCGTAGGCTCGAGTTCGACAGCGGTTGATGCTTCTGTCGCACTCACGAACGAATCCACCGGCACCATCAATATCATCGCGGCCGCGAACGTCTTCGGCTCGACTTCGGCCCGCGCGTTCGCGTCGGTTGAAACCGGCATCTCGCAGTTTGCTTTCGTTACACAGGGTGGCGCGGTCAGTTCGCAAGAGGGCGACGCGACAGTTTCACTGACGAATGACGGCGTCATCACGATTGGTGCGCACGCCCACGCTACTGCTGGGCTTTTCGCCAGGGCCGATGCGAGCATTTCTGATTCGGGTATCTTCCAGGAGGCTGATAACGGTGACAATTCCACTGTCACGTTGACCAACTCGCTTGGTGCCACGCTGAATGTCGAAGCGACAGCCGTTGCCGCCGCGTCTTTTGAGGCCGAGGCTACTGCCGAAGTCATTCAGGGCGTTGGGCAGTTCGCCACCGCCGGCGGCGATCAGGATTCTGCCAGTGTAACTCTGAATAACGACGGCACTCTCAATATCCTCGCAAACGCTACGGCCCATGCGGGTACAGATGCATTCGCCTTCGCGTTCATCGACACGGCTATCAGCCAGGAAGCCGACGAGTCTTTCAGTTCGAATGTCACGCTGACCAACACCGGCACACTTAATATCGTTGCCAAGGCAAACGCCGCAGGATCGAGTTTCGCTGACGCGGAAGCGACCATCGATTTCGGCATCTTCCAGTTTGCCAGCGGTTCCGGGCTCGCTGCTTCGACTGCTACCGTCAATCTGACCAATTCGGGCACGATCAACATCCACGCACTCGCCACGGCTAACGGGGGCACCGATGCAACCGCATCCGCATCCGTCGATAACGCCGTCAGCCAGACCGCCGACAATGCCGTGAACACGAGCGTAACGCTGACCAACAGCGGCACGCTCGACATCGTTGCACAGGCCCACGCTGTCGCAGGCAGCGACGCCTTGGCCCATGCGACGATTGAAAGTGCGATCACCCAGTCGGCAGACGGCGATGGACTTCCGGCGTCCACCGCAAGTGTGACGATCGACAATTCGGGCACGCTTAACATTCACGCGCTCGCGACGGCCACCGGTGGAACAGATGCACGCGCTGAAGCCTTCGTCGAAACGGCCATCACCCAATCGGCGTTTGATGCTGTCACCACGAACGTAACTCTGACCAACAGCGGTACACTCGACATTTTGGGTCAAGCCATCGCTAACGCGGTCAGCTTTGCCGAAGCCACGGTGACGTTCGAAGAGCCGGTGATCCAGCAATCGGCCGATGGTGACGGTCTCGTCGGCGCGACAGCCAACGTCACGCTGACGAACTCGGGCACGATCAACGTTCATGCCATTGCGTCGGCTCATGGTGGCACTGACGCATCCGCCTTCGCGTCCCTCTCTTCAGCGGCGATCAGCCAGGGCGCGTTTGATGCCGTAAACACCAACGTGACGCTGAATAATAGTGGCACGATAGACATCCTTGCGTCCGCCATCGCAGGCAGCGCAACCGGCTTCGCGCAAGCGGATGCGACCGTCGATTCGGGTGTCTTCCAGGAAGCAACTGGCGCTGCCATCGCCGCTTCGGTAGCGACGGTCAACCTGACCAATTCCGGCACGATCAACGTACACGCTTTCGCATCGGCCAATGGTGGTACGGAAGCTCTGGCCTTCGCATCGGTTGACACGGGTATCAGCCAGGAGGCGTTCGACGCAGTTACCGAGCACGTATCTCTGACCAACAGCGGCACGATCGACATCGGCGCACACGCGGTCGCGAACGCGACTGGATTTGCGTCAGCCAGCGCCGACGCTGGCAGTGGCGTGTTCCAGCGCGCAGACGGTTCCGGCCTTGCTGCCTCGACTGCGTCAGTCGATTTCAACAACTCGGGCACATTCAATCTCCACGCCACCGCGACAGCGCATGGCGGCACGGATGCTTCGGCCTTTGCGTTCGCGAGTTCGGGCGTCTTCCAAACCGCGTTGGGCGCCACCGTCAACAGTGTCTCGTTCGAGAATTCCGGAACCTTCACTGTAAGCGCCAAGGCCATAGCGGTCGCCACGACAGACGCGTTCGCGTCAGCGTTTGCGTTGGGTGTCGACCAATTTGCGCTCGCCGGCGCCGTGGAATCGTTCACCAACTCCGGTACGTTCAAGGTCACGGCTTTCGCGTCGGCGTCGGCCACAGCGGCCGTACACACGGCAAGCGCCTTTGCGTTCGCGACGGGATTATTCGTCGATACGGATCCGGGCACGGTCAACATCCTCAACACCGGCACGTTCACCGTTTCAGCTCACGCCATAGGCACCACTGGATCGGCGAGCGCCAACGGGATCTTCGTGAAAAATCCGGTTGCAGGCGACACGCTGGGCGGAACAATTGAAAATGACGGCACGATGAACGTCACGGCGCAGGCACCTGGCTTTGCCGCTGCGCGGGGCATCAAGGTCGTTGCCGACGAGTTCGACGGCACGGTCACCAACAAGGGCAATCTCCATGTCGCAGCCATCGGGTCGACACCCGTGGCGGTGGGCATCCAGGTCACCGCGTTCAGCACCCTGACCGCGACCGGCCTCGGAACCGGCACCGTCGTCAACGACGGCGGCACGCTCTTTGCCGGCGTTTCGACGGATGGCGGCATCACGTTCACACGCGGCGTCGCGATCGACGTCACGGGCGCACCGAACACGACCAACATCGATCTGAAGGGCACGGCCAACGACGGCAATATCTACGGCGACATCAATGTCGTGGCTGGCGACACGGTCACGGTGTCCAGCGGCAGGACGATTTTCGACGGTGTCCTCAATGACAGCGGCGCGCTCGTCGGTACGCTGAACATCGCAGCCGACGGCATCCTGCGGTTCGCCAACGGCTCCAGCCTACACAACGCGTCGGAGTCGCCGGGACATGCCTTCGTCGACACGTTCACGCAGTCGGGAACGCTCGAACTCGAAGTCACGCCGACGCCGGTTCCAGTCCTGCCGACGGCAACGGTTGGTACGGCCGGCTTCATCTCTGCGACAAGCGCCACGCTCGGCGGAAATCTTGTCGTGGTCCTCGATCCGGGCCTGTACTCCAATGCGACGCTCTATCAGACGATCTTCAGCGTCAATCCGATCGCAGGCGATTGGGCGAGCCTGGGAACAGCTTCGAACAGCGTCTTGTTCACGGTTACGGAGAGCCGGCCGTCGGCGTTCGAGGCGGACATTGTTCTCACGCGCGTTCCGTTCAATGCGGTTGTTGGCCTAACTCCGAACGAGAAGGCCGTGGCAACAGGGCTGGAGAATGCGTACTCCACAACTCTGGTTGGTCCAAGCGCGCTATTGTTCGAGTCGCTGTTCTTCTTGAACGGGGCTCAGTATCCGGTCGCGCTCGACATGCTGTCGGACGAAGAGGCGGGCGAGGTTTCACAGCTCGACGTCGACTCTGCCGACATCCTGACCAAAGCAACCATGGAGCATCTGGACCTGGCGAACGCGGGCGGCCGCGAGATGACCGCTCTCAACGCCACGCCTCAGAAGGTCAACGTTGCGATGGATCATGCGCCGATCACCCTGTGGGGCGGTGGCTACGGCCAGTGGAGCAATACGGCGAACACGATTGCCGGTCCGGGTTATGTCGCTAGTAATGCAGGTGTCATCGCCGGTATCGACACGGGCTTCGGCGACGACCACGGAACGGTTGGTCTTGCGTTCAACTACACGATCAACGGCTCCGCGCGTTTCGAACCGTTCGGTAAGCCGGTTGGAAACCACGGCAGCTACAGCGGCTTCCAGATTGGTGGCTATGCTCGCTGGAATGCGGATGACAATATCTACCTCCAGGGCCTGATCTCGTACGGCAACTACGACAACAAGACGACCCGTTTCATCTTCCTGCCGGCTCCGTTCGGCAACGGGGTCGTCACAGGCAAGTTCAACAGCGACGTCTTTGCCGTGTATGGCGAGGCCGGCATGAATCTGACGCCGGGCCAAGACATAAACGTCATTCCGTTTGTCGCGATGAGCTACACGCACGCCTCGTCGGGTCAGTTCAAGGAGACTGGACTGCCAGGTGCCAACCTGGCCGTCAGCGATGCCACTGCGACTTCGACCTCGTCACTGCTCGGTGTGAAGTTCAATATGAGCAGCATGATGGGCGATGGCGCGTTGACACCGACCCTGAAGCTGGCATGGCGTCATAACTTCGACGACAACATCTGGACCGTGAACGCGGCGTTCGACGGTCTCGTCGGCAGCAACTTCAGCGTCACCGGTCGCGGCTTGTCGCAGGACAGTGGAGTTGTCGGTGCGGGTCTTGGTTATGCCATCAACGGCGACGTTACGGCGATGTTGGATTACGAAGGCGACTTCAACGCCGACCGCATAACGCAGTCGGTCATGGGCCGCATCAAGATCCGACTGGGTGAGGAAGCGCCGCCACCGCCTCCGCCACCGCCGCCGGCACCACCGCCGCCACCTCCGCCGCCTCCGGCCGTGAAGACGTTCATTGTCTTCTTCGACTTCGATAAGTCGAACCTGACGGACAAGGCGCAGGAAGTGGTCGAGGAAGCGGTCAGGACCGCGAAGTCGAACGGCTTCGTCAAGGTGCTCGTGACCGGCCATACCGACACCGTCGGCTCCGACAGCTACAACCAGGCGCTGTCGATCCGTCGTGCCCAGTCGGTCAAGGACGAGATGGTCCGCGAAGGTCTTGACGCGAACGGTATCGCGATCGAAGGCAAGAGCTTCCACGATCCGCTGGTTCCCACCGGGCCAGGCGTACGCGAACCGCAGAACCGCCGCGCCGTCATCGACCTCGGCGGCTGAACAGGAAGCTGTTTTCAAGAATGCAAAAGGGCGGGCCAAAAGCCCGCCCTTCTTCTTCATGGGGCGAACATTGACGTAAGTCCGGTGTTTCGCACAGATATGTGCAGCCCCGATTGTGCAAGGCTAAAGGAGCAGGAGCGAAAATGGCAAACGAGTCCGTCCGCAAGATCCCTCTGCCCGTCATACTTTTGGTGATCGCGGCGTTGGTGGTGAGTGCCGTCGTCAGCTTCTACCTGGGTCGCATGGACGGCGAGAGGCAATCTCAGGCTCCGGTGGTCGAGACGTCTGGCCCGAATGCCGTGCCACGCCAGAGAAATTTCGTGAAGCTCCCGCCACAGCGATTCGAGAATTGGACGCTGGCCTGCGTGCAGAATGTCGCCAAGGTGACGCGCTGCAGTCTGGTTTTGGAAGCCATCAGCAAAGCCAACAAAAAGCCTGTGCTGAGCCTCGCCATCACGCGCAATGCCAGAGGGCGCGCAGTGATGGTCGTCATCACGCCGCCAGGCGCGCTCCTTTCCGCCGGCGTGCACTTGACGCCGGGCACGGGCAAGGAAGTCGTCGCCCAATTCGTCAAGTGCGGCTCCGGTGCCTGCGAAGCGGTGGCCGCGTTCGATGACGCGGTCGCGGCCGAGTTCACAGCCGCTCCGACCACGGAAGTCAAATTCGTGGCCGGAAACGGGAAAACGGCATCGTTGAAGATTCCGAACGGCGGCTTCGGCGCGGCTTATCCGGCATGGCTTTCGGCAATGCCGGCGCCGGCGACGGCAGCCGCACCACCGCCAGTCAAGCCGACGCCTGCGCGAGGCACACCGAGCGCGGACACCAGAGGTTCGACGACCACGCCCGCACCCTGACATTTTCAGTATCAATAGATTCGGGCACTCATCGCAGTTCTGCGGCCTGGCCGGCACGAACGTGAGCATCGTGTGTTCCCCGCTTTGTCGCGGCCAATTGCATGATGTAAATGGCAACATAACGTGTGTCGCATGGCACCGGATGGCCGCCTAGAAGTGCGGAATTATTTTCGAATCGGAGTCTGAATTGGCCACCGCAATTCCGTTCATCGATCTGCAAGCGCAACGCCGTCGTCTCGGCGAACCACTCAATCGGGCGATCCAAGCAGCAGTCGAAGGTGGTCAGTGGATCATGGGGCCGCAAGTGGCGGAGTTGGAGGAAAGGCTCGCTGCGTTCGCGGGCGTCAAGCACTGCATCACCTGTGCCAACGGAACCGATGCGCTGATGATCGTCCTGCGTGCCTGGAACATAGGTCCGGGCGACGCCGTGTTTGTTCCGGCCTTCACGTTCGCGGCCTCGGCCGAGGTCGTGGCGCTTGTCGGCGCATCGCCAGTCTTCGTTGATGTTCTCGAAGACACATTCAATATGAATCCGGCAAGCCTGGAGGCCGCCATTGCGATGGTTAGGCGCAGCGCCAATCTTCGTCCCCGAGCCATCATGCCTGTCGACCTGTTCGGCCAACCGGCGGACTACCGTGCCATCCAGGCAATCGCACGTCGGGAACAACTGAAGCTATTGTGCGATACAGCACAGGGATTTGGCGGCGTTTTTGACGGTCGGCGCACAGGCGCGATTGGCGACGCGGCTTCCACGAGTTTTTTTCCAGCCAAGCCCTTGGGGTGCTACGGCGACGGGGGGGCGGCCTTCACCAATGACGACTCGCTTGCAGACCTGTTGCGTTCCATTCGCATTCACGGGCAGGGCAGCGACAAATACGAGAACGTAAGGATCGGTGTGAACTCGCGGCTGGACACGATTCAGGCGACCATCCTGCTCGAGAAGCTCAAGATATTTCCCGAAGAGATCGAAGCACGCGAAAGAATTGCCCAGCACTATAGTCGTCGATTGGGTCAATCCAACAAGATCCGAGTTCCGCGCGTGATCGACGGCGCGCAATCAACCTGGGCGCAATACACGATACAAGTATCCGATCGCGACAAGCTCCAGGCTTCACTCAAGGACAAGGGCATCCCAACTGCGGTCTATTATCCAATCCCGCTGCCACAGCAGACGGGTTATCGGCAATATCCCTCGATCCCAATCACCATCAGCGAGAGATTGAGCAAGACCGTCATTAGCCTTCCGATGCATCCTTATCTCGATGAAGGAACGCTGAACGCAATATCCGACGCCACCGTGAGTACTCTATAGAATACAGTTTACACCAATACTTCAAACGTTGTGAGTACTCGGATATCTTTACAATATACAATTCCACCTTTGCTGCGTAAATCAATCATTGGTCGTATGAATCCCAGCGTTATTCATCTACGGTCGGCCCGGACTCAACATTTCAATCCGATGACGGATTTCGACACGTGCCTTCTGGCCTCTGTCGATACGCGAGTTCGACCGGGGGGAACGCTTGAATTCAAGTCATGGTTTTTCGAACGGCGCCGTGCTGTTCGGTGCGCTCATCATGGAGTTGCTCATTCTTCTTCGTGCATCGGACATCGGAAACAAGCTCAGCGTCGTCGACTACCCTGATTCCGGCCGCAAGCGTCATCTGCGGGCAACGCCACTTGTGGGCGGCCTGGCAATCGTAGCCGCCGTTTTACTTTCAGCTGCAGCGTCCTTCGCGGGCGCCCGTTCCGCCAACACAACGTTGAACCTTGCGGTTCTGCTTTGCGGTGGCGGAGCCACGCTCGTCGGCTACGCAGACGATCAATCGTCGACGTCGCCGTCAAGCCGCATTCTGATTCTCTTTTTGTTGAGTGCGATTGCCTTGGTCATATGCCCACAATTGCTGCCGTCGGTCATTCATTGGGGGCACTTCCAACGCTGGGCGCTCGCACCGTGGCTGTCGTATGCGCTCATCGCGGTCGCAATGGCGGGCCTCGTCAACGCCGTCAACATGGCCGACGGCCAGAACGGCATTGTCATCGGCATGTTTGTTATCTGGTCCGTCTGCCTCATGGCGGCGACCAGCGGCCAGGAGCAGAGTCTCTCGCTTGTCCTGCTGCTGTCTTGCGCGATCGCGTTGATCTTCAACATGCTCGGTCGTGTGTTTCTCGGCGACGCGGGAACCTATGGCGTTACATTCATCTTCGGAATTCTGGCGATCATGGCGCACAACAGCGGCGCCATCACGGCGGAGACCCTAGCCGTCTGGTTCTTTATTCCGATTGTGGACTGTCTGCGCCTAATGATCAGCCGCATGCGGCGCGGCCAAGCGCCGTCAAATGGCGATCGAAATCACTTTCATCATAGATTGCAGGATATTTTCGGAACGACGTATTCCTGCATCATCTATCTTGGGGCTGTCGCCGGCTCGTCAATCGCGACGACGCTGATGCCAAAGCTCTCGGTCGTCTGTCTGATTCTTCTTGGGATGTTCTACGTGATCCTGATGGGGCCCGCTTTCGATGAGCGACGTCGCGTTGCTGGAGCGTCGGGGTCAATGCCAGCCGGGCCCCTGCATTCACACGCCAACAGCAACGTCCTTATGCTCGAAACGCACGAGGACTTCAAAACCGGTAGTCGGCGACTTCCGAAACCCAATTCCGGCTGAGACGTGCTGTGCGCATTTGACTTTGCGTATCGAGATGTGCTGTTGCGTTCAATGAGATTTCGTCAGTCTTGCTATGCGCGTCGACGCGTTCGATTTCACGCTGCCGGAAGACCGAATTGCGTTGCGTCCCGCCACGCCGCGCGACAGCGCACGTCTGCTGGTGGTGGCGCCAGATGGTTCTCGCTCCCATCGGCGTATCTATGATCTGCCTGAACTGCTGAACAGCGGCGATTGTCTGGTCTTGAACGATACCAAAGTCATTCAGGCTCGGCTGCGTGGACAACGCACAGGTCGTGGACCAACTGAGCCAAAGATTGAGGTCTTGTTGCACAAGCGTTTGTCGGCCAGCTCGTTTCTCGCCTTTGCCCGACCGGCGCGAAAGCTTGCCAAGGGCGACGTACTGCGTCTCGGCCACACTTTGACAGCGCACATCGCGCATCGCGGCGAGTTTGGCGAGGTCGAATTGAGCTTTGCCCTGGCGGGCGCCGAGCTTGACGCACAAATAGCGCGCGAGGGTGAGGTACCGTTGCCGCCGTACATTGGCAGTCGGCGAGCGGCGGACGAGCAGGATCGATCCGACTATCAAACAATATTTGCGCACCGCGAAGGCTCCGTCGCGGCACCGACTGCGGGTCTTCACTTCACGGCAGAATTATTCGACCGCCTGAATGAGCGAGGAGTCGGACAGCAGAAACTGACGTTGCATGTCGGCGCCGGCACATTTCTTCCGGTCAGCGCGTCCGAAACCTCGGGACACAAGATGCATGCCGAATGGGCGGAAATCGACTCAAGGGCCGCAGACGAGCTCAACGCAGTGCGGAAGAGGGGCGGACGTATCATTGCTGTGGGTACGACTTCGCTACGCACATTGGAAACGGCGGCGCGTGATGATGGCAGGATTTTGCCGTACAGCGGCGAAACTGATATCTTTATCACGCCCGGCTACAAGTTCAGGGCGGTCGATGTCCTCTTGACCAACTTTCACTTGCCGCGCTCGACGCTCTTCATGCTCGTCAGCGCCTTCTGTGGGCTCGACGTGATGCAAGCTGCCTACGCTGATGCCGTCCGTGAACATTATCGCTTCTATTCCTACGGCGACGCGTGCCTTTTGTTTCGGCCCGCACCATGAGCGCGTTCTCTTTCGAAGTATCCGCGGTCAGCGGCGCTGCACGGACGGGAATTCTCGCGACGCCGCGCGGCGATGTCCGCACACCTGCTTTCATGCCGGTTGGAACCGCGGCCACAGTCAAGGCGATGCTGCCTACATCCGTGCTCGAAACGGGCGCCGATATCGTCCTCGGCAACACGTATCATCTGATGCTGCGGCCCGGTGCAGAATTGATCGGCCGCTTGGGCGGATTACACAAATTCATGTCCTGGGACCGGCCGATCCTGACCGACTCGGGCGGCTATCAGGTCATGTCTTTGTCCCAACTGCGCAAAATTACGGACGAGGGCGTTCAATTTCGCTCGCATATCGATGGCGCCGAAGGATTTCTCTCGCCTGAACGCGCAATGGAGATCCAGCGCCTGCTTGGCTCCGACATCCAGATGGTGCTCGATGAATGTCCCGCTTATCCCGCGACGGAAAGCGAAATCGAGAAGTCAACCCAACTTTCTGCGCGGTGGGCCGCGCGCTCCAAAGCCGCATTTGGGACGCAACCCGGACGGGCTTGTTTCGGCATTGTGCAGGGAGGGGTCTATCCGGCACTTCGCCGCCGTTCCATCAGTGCACTCTGCGAGATCGGGTTCGACGGCTATGCTGTGGGTGGGCTGGCGGTCGGTGAAAGCCAATCGGCAATGTTCGATGTCCTCGATGCAACGGTCTCTCACCTTCCAGCCAACTGTCCTCGCTATTTGATGGGTGTCGGCAAACCTGACGACATCGCCGGTGCCGTGCTGCGAGGGATCGACATGTTCGACTGCGTTCTCCCGACCCGATCGGGACGAAACGGTCAGGCATTCACGCGTACCGGCGCGCTCAACCTGAGAAACGCGCGCCATGCCAAGGACGACGCCCCTCTGGATGGAAGCTGTCGCTGTCCAGCTTGCCGCCAATTCAGCCGTGCCTACCTCCATCATGTCGTGAAGAGCGGCGAGATCATCGCATCTATGTTGCTGACCTGGCATAATCTCACGTACTACCAAGACCTCATGACGCAATTGCGCGATGCGATTGCTTCCGGAACTGTTCAGGAAAGAGCGAGAGAAATCGCCACCGCTTACTCGCGCGAAGTCGAAAAAAGTACTTGAAAATGCTCAATTGACCCTGGCGGACCCGACACCTATGGTCCCGCGCGCATTTGGCCGAGCCCGTAGCTCAGCGGCAGAGCATCTGACTTTTAATCAGAGGGTCGATGGTTCGATCCCATCCGGGCTCACCAATTCAACCAAAAGTAGATCACGTGGATCGCGTTGTTGGCTCACAAATAATCAAAAATAATCAAAAAATCGATGGTTTTAATCAAAAAATCGATGGTTTTATGCCGTCCGGCAAATAAATTATGCTTGTTTTTCAATGAGTTTTTGATCTTTAATCAAGATTTATCGATTTTTGGCATACCACTGGTTGAGTTTCCATTGTGTCATCACTGTGTCATCAAACGGACAGGTTCCTATGCGCATCGAAGTAGGGTGATTGGGCTTCGCGGCCTAGGCTTCATGTTTGCCGTCCAACACAGCAAACTTGCCGCCCACGTCAGCAGCCGCCATCGCCTCGCCTGCAATTGCCACCGCCGCCCGCAGAGCTGCATCGTTGAGATGGCTGTATTTTGCTGTGGTATTTGGACTGCTATGCCCCAAAAGCCTGCCGATGGTCTGCAGGCTCTCGCCGCTGTTCGCGAGTAAGCTGGCGTGCGTGTGACGAAGATCGTGGATGCGAGTCCCCTTGAGACCGGCGCGAATGCTCACTGTCCGCCAGATTTTTTTGAGATCAGTCTGCGGGCCAACGGCGCGACCTGGAAATACATAGTCACTGTCGCCACGTTTCTCATGTAGTCTTTGAAGCAGTTCCTGTGCTTGCCGGTTCAGCGGGAGGCGGTGAACCCTTTTTTGTTTTGTGTGTGAAGACGGTTTGACCCATGTGCCCGTTTTGAAGTTAATCTGGCTCCATCTTGCAGACAAAACCTCGCCACGCCTTGCGCCGGTCAACAGCAATAATCGAACGACATCCGCGCTAGGTTGACGGGGGAACGCAGCCAGTGCTGCGTGCAGACGTTCAAGCGCTTCGGCGTCGAAATAAACCTCGCGACCCTCTTCGAAGTTTTTGCTGACACCTTTGGTGGGGTTATCCGTCCTCATCTCCCACCGAATAGCGAGCGAGAACATCTTACTAAGCAAAGACAAACACCTGTTGGCGGCGATCGGGGCCGTCTGTGTAATCTTACGGTGCAGTCGGTCGATGTCTGCATACCTGACGGCGTTGACGCGCAGCGAACCGATGACGGGGATGATGTGCCGGTTCAGCATAATTTCATCGTTCTTGACGCTGCATGGGCGCTTACGAGGTCGTGCCCACTCGTCAACGTAGCGTTTTGCTAGTTCGCGCATCGTCAGGGAGGCGCGCTCCTCGTGGCGGTTCTGCATGGGGTCACTGCCAAGGTCGGCCTTGGCCCTGAGCTTCTTGGCTTCTTCCCGTGCCACAGCCACCTTCATCTCGGGCAGACTACCGACAGTTAGGCGGGTTGCGTACCGTCCGCCGTACGATAGTTCAAGATGAATGAGCGTGCTCCCGCCTGCGTGATCCTTAGGCTGAAGCCCATCAACGTGCCATCCCAGTGAATAACGTATTTCTCTCCATTAGGCGGACCAGAGAGTGTCCTGGCGCTCTTGTCTGTGAGCTTGACTGGCTCGCGAGGCTTTTCTCTCTTCTTCTTGTCAGGTTTTGTTCCTTCGGCGTGTGTCATCGTTGCGACCCCCTGTACCGTCGTGTCAGCATAGTGTCATCAGCCTCGCTTGACTTTTTAGGCCCCGACACGCGAACGCCACGAGCGCTTGGTAGTTGTTTCCTGAGCCCGTCGCGCCTCCGCGCCGTGACATTTGTGAGGCACGACTTTGATTACCTCAAATCGTATCGCGGACAAGTCGGTCATAGCTGAGTGCGAAATCAGCGACTGGTCATGCAACCTTCTCCGATCGGCAACATTCTTGACAAGCTATGTCGGCGATATCAAAAGGGCGTGGAACTGGCGTTCCTGCGTTGACATCTTACGAACCACGACGAGCGTCGTTGGGGAGCTGCCGTGTTCCAGAATGCAAATACTGTCCAGTTCGCATTCGTGGTCGGCGCGGTCGTTTTGTCCTGGCTCATTCTCGCCAATGCCCGGTTCATCGGCGAAAAGCTCAACATCATTGACCACCCGGACGGATTGCGAAAAGTTCATGAAAAGGCAACTCCGCTCGTTGCGGGTTTCGGGATCCTGATTCCGTTCTTCGTCTGGATTGCAGCGACACTGGCGACAGAGTCGGCCTGGGCCTGGAACACGCGGACATTTATTGTCGTCCTGCTCTGTGGCCTGGGGGCAACTCTTATTGGGTATGCCGACGATCAAAGTTCCACGTCTCCTTCAAGCCGCCTCTTTGCCATCCTGCTTTTTTCGATCATTGCAATTGTTCTGGACCCCCACTTGGTCCCCATGTCGATCACTTTGGCAGGCTGGGGACCCTTGCCCGTGCCTTACTGGTTCGCGGTGCCCCTCGTGACTATCGCGCTGGTCGGTCTTGTAAATGCCGTTAACATGGTCGACGGGCAGAACGGCCTGGTTATAGGCATGCTAGTCATTTGGACTGCCTGCATCGTGGTCACGACGAACGGAGCCGTTTCGGCTATGGCTCAAACCTTGCTCGTTACTGCCTTGACCGCCTTCGTGTTCAACCTGGCCGGGCTGGCATTTCTTGGCGATAGCGGCACGTATGGGCTCGGATTCGTGGTCGGACTGCTCGCCGTCTGGGCTCACAATAGCTTCGGAGTACCGGCGCAGACAGTCTGCGTCTGGTTCTTTTTTCCGGTCCTAGACTGTCTCCGCCTCATCGTGAAACGGCTAAGCCACAGGCGCTACCCTTTTTGTGCAGACCGAGACCACTTCCACCACCACCTGCAGGATCGACTTGGCCAGACCCTATCGCTCGTTGTGTATCTGGGCGTGACGGCGGCGACGTCGATTGGTTCTGCTTTGGATGCCAAAATGGCGCCGTTCTGCCTAATAAGCCTCGTTGCTTTCTATTTCACCGTGATTTTGCCCACCCGGGAAGGCGATATCCGGAATTTGGATATGCTCGCAGATCAGCAAGCTGAGGGCCTGCACCTTGTTGAAGATAGCGCGGCTACGTTGGTTGAACACCGTAGAAGAGCCAACGAACAGCGTTGATCGGGTTAGCGGAATAATATGCTAAAACGTCGTCCGCGCCTCTGGGGGCGACTTGAGCCAGTGTAAACCTTTCACTCGCAACACCTGCTGATCTAGGCTGCGCGCCTGTGCCCAGATCGCGCATCGTGGGCGCACTGCTGTTGTGATTTTACAATTATCACGCAACGAACCGCGACGGGGAACTGTACTTGCTTAAGAAATTGGCCTCGAGACTTGGTCGGCCCGAACGCGCGAACTCCCTGCGCAAATGGGCCGCGCTGGTCTTAACGCTTGGGCTCGTGATTTTGGTGCCGTTCGCGCATGCGCAGACAACCTCTCCCGACCTCTTGCGCTCCCTTTCGCCAGAAATGCTGCGCGCATTGCAGCAAGGCCAGGGTGACACAGGCTCAACCAGCCCGTCTGTCGAGACTTACATACCTGCGCAGATTCCACGAGACCTGGAACCGCCATCAAAACTGGAGCAACTCTACCTGAGGCGATCGGGCGAAATTCTCAAACAGTTCGGCTATGACTCTCTTGGAGCGCCAAGCTCCATCACGATCAATCAATCGGGCGCCTTGTCCGATCAATATGTGTTGAGCACGAACGACGAACTGGTCGTTACCTTCCGAGGGCAGGAGAACTCGACGTACCGAGTCCGCATCGGTCGCGATGGTACGCTCACTCTACCGAAGCTCAGTCCCATTCTCGCCGCCGGGCGCAAATTCGCGGATTTTCGCGCCGACCTTGAGGCGCAGGTGGCACAAGCGTTCATTTCAACAAAAGTTTATGTCAGCGCAGGCAGTCTGCATCAACTCACTGTTCTGGTTTCCGGCGAAGTTCGTGCACCCGGCGCACGAATTGTCAGCGGTCTTGCAAGTCCTCTGGACGTCATTCTGTTGTCGGGCGGAATCAAAAAGACGGGAAGCCTGAGGAGTGTCAGGATTTCCGGACCCAGTGGCAGCCGTACCGTAGATTTGTATTCGGTCGTTGCTCAAGGTGCCTCCGCGCGTCTCGGTCCGTTGCGCGACGGCGATACGGTCTATGTTCCGCCCCTAAGCGCCACCGCCGCTGTCGCCGGCGCGGTGGCGCGTCCGGGAATCTTTGAATTGCCGCCGGGAGCCTCTGGCGCTCCCGCCGCCACTTTGCTTCGCCTCGCCGGAGGGGTGGAGATCGCCGGCTCCTATAATCTTGCCAAAATCAGTGTACTGAGCAACGGCAAACTCTCTTTGCTGCCGACGATTGCTGGTGCTCTGGTGCGCAGTGGCGAGGTCCTGGTCGTTCTCTCGAACCACGCCGCGACCGAAGGCAGGGTATCGGTTCGCGGCGCCGTATCGGCGCCGGGGATTTACCCGCTTTCGGCAAATGCGACGGCCGGAGATCTTTTTCACGCTGCCTCGGATCTCACCTACGACGGATATGAGCCGTTTGCGCTCATCTTGCGACGAGATCCGGTAACGAATGCGGTTACGATCCTCGCATTCTCGATTGCCGGTGCAATCCGCCATACCAACAGCGTTCCATTGCGGGGTGAAGACCTGGTCTACGTCCTTAAGCGTTCCGAGGTGGCATCGCTGGCCAGCCTGGTGACGAAGAACATCAATCAGGCCTACACCGCGTCGTCGAGCACCGGAAGCGATCAGCAGCGCTCCACGCCAGGCGCGACGCAACCAGCTGCCGGAACAAATCCGCCGCAATCGCCGGAAAATGTTCAAAGGCCATCGGTGCCAACGCAAGATTTGCCGCCGGGCGTCGAGCCGCCGCCCGATGCTGTCGCCACAGTTCCCTTCACCTCTGGCGCCGGCCCAAACCCATATCCCCCGGCTGGCAGCTCCGGCCAAGTCGATGGTGTCGGGGGAAGTGCTTACTCGCCGGGAACCTCGAATCCCATTCCGAACGGTACGGACTCGTTTGATCCACGCTATCGCGTTGGACTGCAGGGAGACAGCTCTGAAGCAGCAGCGTTGGCGCAGGCGCGCGCGCTCGCCAACCGAAGCGGCACGCGCGCGCCCAACGTACAACCTGCATCTTCCGATACGGAAGTGGTAGATCACCTCGCGCGATTGCTTCATGTCACCAACGACGCCTTGCTCAGAACCGCGTCCGACAATTTGACCTGGGTCCTCGATGAGGTTCGCGATCCAGGTGCATATCTCGGCGCGCCGGGTAGTTCCATTGCCGACATGATCGAGGCGGCGGGTGGCGTACAACAATCTGCAGATCTGTCCGCAATCGAGGTGACGTCGACGCTCGTCGATCAACGCAGCGGAATTACGCGCACGTCCCGAACGAACTATGCCGGTCGCGACAATCGGACTGCGCTGGTGCCGGTTCAACCGTTGGATGTCATCAGGCTAAGGCCGGTGTATTCCGAGCGCGAAGAAGGAACAGTCACGGTTGCCGGCCAGGTACGGTACCCCGGTGTCTTCGACATCACCCGCAGCGAACATCTATCCACTTTGCTCAAACGCGCCGGCGGCCTTTCGGAAGTCGCCTATCCCTATGGCGCGATCTTTACGCGTCGCGATGCCGCGGTTGCAGAGCGGCAGGGCAACGAGCGTTCAGCGCGCGAATTGGAAAATGAAATACCCACCTTGATCGCTACCCAGAGCGGCGGACAAAGCACTGAATACGCTTCCGTTGCGACCTATCTCGCGTCTCTGTCGCGCAGCTTGCGCGAGATGCCGGCACTCGGACGGATTGTAATCACTGCCGACCCCGCGGTTCTGGCGATTAAACCCCAACTTGACCTTTTACTGCAACCTGGTGACACGTTATTCGTCCCCAAACGGCCGTCGACTGTGACGGTCTCTGGCGAAGTCCTCAATCCGGGTGCGTTTCAGTATCGCCGCGGCTTGCCCTATTCGGACTATGTGAAGATGGCGGGCGGCGCAACGCAGTCCGCAGACGACGACAGGATCTTTATTGTTTTCCCCGACGGCAGTTCGGCGCCCGTCGACTCGGGTTGGTTTTCGTTTGATAGCCGCGGTGACATACCTCCCGGTTCCACGATCGTCGTGCCGCGAGATTTGCGTCCCTTCAACTGGACGCAGTTCCTGAAGGACGTGACACAGATCGCAAGCCAGCTTGCGCTGACAGCGGCGTCGCTGTCGGTGCTGAACAACAACTGACTGCGGTGGAATGTGAACTATCGGCGCTCACCGATGGGCCTTCCAGTGAGGCCAATCAGAGCGTACAGAAGGGCGATCCATTTGATAACGGGAAGGCGCGCCAGGCGAGACTAGTCAGCTAAAAAGGGCAGGGGAATTGAATTATTTCAGGCACGAGACATCGGTAATCGACGGCGATGTTTTAATCGGACAGGGCACCAAGATCTGGCACTGGGTCCACATCTCCGCCGGCGCCAGGATTGGGCGCAACTGCAATATTGGACAAAATGTATACATCGGCCGCGGTGTGAAGATTGGGGACGGAGTAAAAATTCAGAATAATGTGTCTGTTTATGAAAACGTCACGATCGAGGATGCAGTGTTTCTTGGTCCGTCATGTGTATTCACAAATGTGATCAATCCTCGTGCCCAGATCGAGCGCAAGTCAGAGTTTATGTCCACTCTGGTACGTCGAGGCGCGACCGTGGGCGCGAACGCAACGATTGTCTGTGGAAACCAGCTTGGCGAATTTTGCATGATTGGAGCGGGCGCTGTCGTGACGCGGCCGGTAGGTTCCTTCGCACTAGTGGTTGGCGTGCCAGCGCGGAAGGTAGGCTGGGTCAGTCACGATGGCGAGATTCTCGGCCCTGATCTCGTTTGTCCAAGGAGCGGTCGCAAATACCTCCTAAATAGTCTGAAAGAGCTTGTTTCTACCACGGACTAGAGGGTGTATCGCGAGACTCCATTTGGTCGTTGATGACAAATTGAGTGTCGGCAAAGACTTTAGTAAGTCGCAGTTTATTGGGATTTTTTGATATTTTGTCCCGGGCCGCTGACATCCGCAAGGCGCGTCTGCACTAATCTAAAGTGCCGGTCAGTTTGCGCTTTTGAGTAAGGTACAATGGATAAGTCGTCTCAGACGGGGATAACGGTTGGAGACATGTGGCAAGCGGTGCTGCGGGACCGCTGGATATTGTTCGCCATCGTCTCCGCCGTCATCGTGCTCGGACTTGTTTGGGGCGAGCTGCAGACCCCGGAATACATTTCAACCTCTACCCTCGCATCCTCCAGCAAGGATGAAACGGGTTCCACATTGGGTCCGGCAGAAGGCCTGCTCGGCGCGGCATCAAGTCTGGCCGGAATCAATATCACGACTGGAAATGAAACAGATCGCGGGATTGCAGTATTTACGTCGCGAACACTGGGCGGTGAGTTGATCGATCGCTATCGACTGGCACCTCTGTTGTTTCCGGACAAGTGGGACTGGGTCGCCAGGGCGTGGAAGCCGGCTTCGGCGACTAGTGTCTTTTTTGACCAAACGAGACACGCTCTGTTTGGCGGAGCGCCTCCCAAGTTAACGCAGGAGCCCTCCAAGCTTCAGGCAATCGAAAAGTTCCTATCGCGCGTGTCGATGGTGGAAAACAAAAGAACTGGGATTGTTACCCTCAGCGTGACTTGGGATGACCCTTACGAAGCGGCGGGGGTCGCCGAAGCGCTGTTGGAGGCCGGAAACGAGCATATGCGCCGTGCTCGACTTAACGATGCAACGCGGCGTATTGAGTATTTAAAAAAAGAGCTGTCGTCGACGTCTGTCGAAAGCGTATCCGCCGCAATCGGAAAGCTAATTGAAATCGAATTGGCGACGAGAATGAAGGCGAACACGAAACCCGACTTCATGTTTGAAGTCATCGACAAGCCATTTCCTCCCGAACATCCCTATTCGCCGCGAATTGGCTTAATTGCTCTCCTTTCATTGGCGTTTGGTATCGGTCTCGCACTACTAGTTGTCGTCATCCGATTGGCTTGGGATCCGCGATGAAAGTTGTGTCCGCGTCCTCACCACAAATATTGATGCACGCTGGTCCGGATGCGGCAGTACGTTTGTTTCTGTGGGCACCATTGCTTGCGCTTCTCGTTCCACAGTCAACTGTCGAACGGTCCTTGGTTGGCCCAGCGATATTTGGAATTATAATGTCTGTCGCGGCTGCGATGAGCCTTTTGTCCAGCAGGCGTTATTTAGACAGGTTTTCTGTTCGGGGCCTGCATATCATCCTTCTCGTGGCTCTTATATATTTTTTGCCGGTCTCAAGTACGTGGTCTCTCTTGAATGGTAGCGCTGTCAGCGATCTTTTGACTGTGTGCGTGCCCTTTTGTATGTGGTTTGCATATTATCTACTGTTAATCAAAGACGTTTCGTTTGATGATTTGTACGCTTCCGTTTCGTCGGTTATCGCTTCCGGTGTTGTTCTCGCCGCTCTCACCATCTTGGTGGATTTGACCGGCGACCTTTCGAGCTCAGAAGGCCGAGCTACCAGTTTGTTCGGATTCATGACTCTGATTGTACCGGCCTATGCAATGTCGGGGGTGCTGGCATTTGCTAGGCTGATCGTTTCAGAACGTGGCGCCAGATTGCTCCCCGGTTTGGCATTCGGGATTATCGTCTACGGCATGTTGCTGACAGTTACTCGCGGCCTATTTCTTGGGCTACTTATTGGTTGTCTCACTGTCTATGTTCTGGCGCTCATTGCGAACGGTCGCCTTCGATTTGGACGCGCGCTCTTTCTTCCGATTGTGGCCGCTCCACTTGCGGCTCTCCTCTTCGCCACAACCACTACGTCTAGTTGGACAGACCGTCTCGACCCAAGTAATGACACTGCAGTCCAGACAATCCTTGGTCGATTGGACGAAATCCAGGCATTTTCGCTTGCATTTGAAGACTCTCCAATCATTGGTCAGGGAATTGGAGCGCGTATTGTCTATCCGTCTGAATTTGACGACGAGTTGGCGTGGCCAGGATTGACGATACCTCACAACCATCTCGCGTTTTTCCTTGCGAAAACAGGAGTCGTGGGTGCGTTCCTATATTACGGATTATTTGCACGCGGCCTGAGCCGGTTAACGCGGGGGCTTCGGCAGACGAATATGACCCGAAAGAGGTTTGGAATTGCTGTTGGCTTTGTCGGCGCCATTATTGCGGGCCTCATTTTTACCTTCACATCGACTACCTACACAACGATCTCGTACAACGCTTTTGTTGCGATTTTCCTCTATGCCGGAACGCGAATGAAAATCGAAGCGGATGCTCGCGGAACTGCGGGACACTAGGATGTGTGGTATCGCTTGTGTTTACTTCGGATCGAAAGGACGAGCTGCGCCAATTGCAGCTGTAAGGTTGATGAATTTGGCGCAGGCGCATCGCGGGCCCGACGCTGACAATATCTGGTCGGGTCCCGGTTTGGCATTAGGCCATCGGCGCCTTAGCATAATTGATCTTGATCGAACCTCGGATCAGCCGTTAATCGACCGTCAAACCGGTTGCGTACTCACATACAATGGTGAGATTTATAACTATTTGGAGTTGCGCGCCGAACTTGAGGCGCTCGGTCACGACTTTAAAACGAAAGGTGACGCAGAAGTATTGCTCAGGGCCTATGTTGAATGGGGACCCGATTGTCTTCAACGGCTACTCGGAATGTGGGCATTTATTATTTATGATCCGCGCACCGACAAACTGTTTCTGTCGCGGGATCGATTTGGGGTTAAACCGCTCCACTATTCTTTCTCCAATGAGGGCATCTTCCTCGCTTCCGAGATAAGGGGCCTGTTTGCATCCGGGTACGTCAACAGCCAACCGAATTATGCGGTTGCCTTTCGCTATTTGGTAGATCGGTCAGTCGACGAAGGGAACAAGACGTTCTTTGAGTCCGTCTTACGCGTGCCGCCGGGGACTTACGCCTACATCGGGAGAGCAGAGATCGGCGCACCGAAGTTCGTTTCCTACTGGTCTCTTGAAGAATTGATCAGTAAAGACAATTCGCTCTTGAAGTTACCTTACTGTGACTTGGTCATGAGGTTTCGCGATCTTTTTTTTGACTCCATCGCGAAACATCTCCGAGCGGACGTCTCCGTAGGCAGTTGTCTATCTGGAGGTCTTGACTCCTCCTCGATCGTCTCTGTGGCAACATCATTGTTGCAAACGGCATGCCCTTCCTCGGTCAATGCATTTTCGGCCGTGTTTCCAAAGACTGATTTTGACGAAGTAGAATATGTCGATGCCGTCGTCGCGAAGGCTCAAGCGACAAGTGTCAAGATAACTCCGACTGACCTAGACTTCAAAAACGAGATCGACCAAATAATTTCGCTGCAGGAAGAGCCATTTGGTTCTACCGGGATATTCGTGCAGTGGAAGGTCTTTCAGGCGGCGCGTCTTGCAAATATCAAAGTCATGCTGGACGGCCAAGGTGCCGACGAAGCCTTGGCTGGCTATCTTACATTCTACATCCCATATGTGTGGGAGGAATTGCGCCGGGGAAATCTCTGGGGCGCATCAGCCGCAATATGGCGGTATCTTCGGTACAATCAAAACAGGCATTTTTTGTCGTCCAATTTGATACCACTTCTACGGCGATTGAGAGGATACCGTTCTCAGTCATCGATTCCCGACTGGATGGGGCCGTTGATGCGCACCGCGTCATCATGCGCCGACGGTCTACGAAAACAGAATGCGCCGAAAAGCAAGACGTTTGGGGTAAAGGACCTTCTTATACAGTATCTGGGCACAAATTCTCTGCCCACTTTGTTGCGGTATGAGGACAAGAATTCGATGCACTTTTCAATCGAGTCTCGGGTACCCTTCCTCGACCATCGCATAGTCGAGTTCGCGCTTTCGTGCCCTGCAAATGCACTGTTGAAGAACGGCGAAACAAAGCGACTACTTCGCGATGCCATGCGGGGCGTTGTTCCTGACGCGGTCATCGACAGGAAGGACAAACTTGGGTTCGCAAATCCAGAAATAGCATGGGTTCGCGAAATCATTGCTCCCCGCTTACGAAGAATGTTGGAGAGCGGCCAACATTCAAAGCTTATTCTTGCGAAGCCGTTTCGCCGGATCCTCGACGATAGACGCTTGCTCGAGAGTCGAACTAATCTGGTTTGGCGAGTGTACAATTTATTGGTCTGGCATGGGGGGCTTGACGCATCGGTCGGCGACAGCAGGGGATGAAGCGCTTCTTTTTGCAGGGCTATGCTGCCCAGGTGTTGTCAGTCTTGTTGCTTTTTCTTTCAGCAATTCTGCTTCCGAATTTTCTGGGACCCGGGCGATACGCGTTTCTTTCCGTGTGGATCGGGTTAGTCACTCTACCCGCAGGTTTCCTCAGCGAGGCGTTGTCATTTCGTGCTGCTGATATTCTGAAGTACGGCCGCAGTCACCAGACTACGCTTAAGCTCCTCGCGCTCACTGTTTCGGCGGTTATCATAGGACTGGTCTCATTCGCTGTGTTCATGACGACGCCGCTGGCACCGTTGTTGTCCGGACCTGAAGTCTTGATTGCCGTTGGAGCGATCGTTGCCATGTGCGTGTATGTCACGTCGGTCGCGTGGCTCCGCGGCGGCCTGCACGGGGCGCCGGTTTTGTGGCTCAGCGCATTGAATGGGGCATTGAACATCGCGGTGCCGATGCTCTTCGCTCGGCTCGGACTGGGTCTACAGTGGGTACCGTTGAGCATTTACGTAGTCAGCGTTGGTGTCGCCTTGGCATTGGTTGCAGAGACGCACGCCGAGCACTTTGCCCAGTCGTGGGCCACATCAGGAGCACGATGGGGAGGCTTCTTAGATCCAGGCGTGTTGCCTCGAATGCTTCCCGCGCTGCTACGCTACCTCCTGATTTGGCTGCCCATCTTCTGGCTAAACGGTCACAGCGGTGCTGCCGCTGTGTCCAGCTTCAGAATTGCGACGTCACTCATTTTCGCGGGTTTGGCGATAGTTCCATTTCCTCGCGAGACAGTGTTTGCGCTGTCTGTTCGATTCGACCAATCGGCCGATGTGGCATTGCTCATGCGGGAACTGCGGTGGACAGCGTTGATTGCCGCTGCATTCGGATCACTTTTGATATATGTGCTTGCAGACTTGCTTACGGAACTCGTCTTCCGTTCTGAATTCGTCGAACTCGCCCGCTATTTGCGAGCGCTGTGCTCATTGATGTGGCTTGCATGCGTTGCCGATACCGGACTCCAGGGACTATTCCTTCGAAAAGCCTTTGTGCCAGCGACCGTTGCCATAGCCGTTGGAGGTCTCGTGCTGGTCGGATCCCTCTTCCTGTATGGTGTCTGGGTGGCTCCGCTGGTGTCATTGGGTACAACTGCGACTCTGGTGACACTGTTCGGATTGCGACACGAACCTGTTTCTGCTTATGCCGTGCCGACCGCGGTGACGGGTTGTGCACTTTTCCTCAGTTTACTTACCGCCCGCGCACTCGCGACATCCGCACCACTTTTTTCGATTGGTATCTCCGTTGCGTTGATATCTCTCTCAATTTTTTCGTTTGGCGGAGCAAGGTCGGCAATAGCTGGCTTGGTTCGACGAACATTGGAGCGCGACATGACAGCAACTTTTAGTCTCGCATCTGAGCGTCTAAGAGAAATCGACAATCGCAAATAGATTGTACCGTGCAAGAGTTGGAGCGAATGACAGTCCCGGTCACAATCATAATCCATACAAAGAATGAGGAAACCAATTTACCGAAGGCGTTGGCCAATGTCGCTGGCTGGGCCGATCAGATTGTTGTTGTGGATTCTGAAAGCGTCGATCGAACTTCCAAAATTGCCGACGAGTTCGGCGTTGAGCTCATCTCTCGCCCTTGCACCCGCGCACAATTGGTTCAACAAAGAAATTGGGCGTTAGATACAATCTCATTTCGGAACGACTGGGCATTTGTATTGGATGCCGATGAGACCATTGACGCCGAGTTAAAAACAGAAATCGAGAATATTGTTCGAAGCAATGATCCCGGTAAAGACGGGTATTCCTGCCGGAGCAAACTTATCTTCTTAGGTAGGTGGATACGGCGGGCCACCATTTACGAGACTTGGACGCTTCGACTGCTCCGGCACTCGGTCGTCCGCTACGAGCGACGTGAGGTGAATGCTCGTCCCGTGGTCGCGCCGAAGCGCGAAGGACGGATGTTAGGGAACCTGCGGAACGAGGATCTGAAGGGACTCAAAGCTTATCTTGTTCGTATCGACGAATTTTCCAGACTGGAGGGAGTGGCGTACAGCCGCATTCGTGATGGAATAAAAACTGACGAAAAAGGACGACTCTTTGGGTCATGGGCACAAAGACGCCGATACTTCAAGAATGTCTTTATGAACTTTCCGATGCGACCTTTCGTACTATTCGTCTATCTCTACATAGTGCGAGGTGGGTTCCTCGACGGGAAGCCCGGCTTATATTTTGTTGTTCTGCGCGTGTATATGGAATTCCTGATTGATATGACTCGATACGAGGCCGAGGTTGTATCTTCAGGGCGCGAGCCCTGACATGGATGTGCTCCTGGACTGGCTCGAGCGCGAGCTGACAGATCCACTCTCTCGCTTGGACTGGAACCTCCTGTCGCGCCACAATCGGGCATATCTTCACTACCGTGACGCACCATTTGCCAGATTTGTCCGCAATGAGTGGCCCTACTATCGCCGCGTGCTTGGGTGGTATTCGAAAAATCTACCCGTAGGTTGTAAAGTCGTGGATCTTGGAATGTTCGTGCCGGTCATACCGCTGGCGCTGGCGCACATGGGCTACCGTGTCGAAACGGTTGAACGAATGAGTCTTTATGGCGGGGCGCTGGATCCAATTTGTCACCTAGCGCGAAGCCACGGAATTGTCGTGCATGATCGAGACATCGCGGAAGATCAGTCGGTTTGCTCGAACGCAGACGCCGTAAATTTTTTGGCCGTGGCTGAACACCTTCTTGGGAGTCCTAGATCGGTCCTCAACGGTCTTAGCAGGTGCATGCCGCCTTCCGCATATTTTCTTTTTGTTGTTCCAAACCAGGCCCGATTGTCGCGTCGCCTTTCACTTCTAATTGCCGGAAAATCGGTGCAGCCCGATTTTGAAGACTATTTTTACTCAGAATACCCGTTTGAGGGGCACCATCGCGAATACACGAGAGAAGAAGTACGTTTCGCGCTAACCAGGGGAGGGTTCAAAATTTCGTCATTGACGTCGATAAAGTATCCAGCAAGAGGCTCATTGCTTGAGAAGGCGGTCACACTACTTGGCAATCTCCTTCCACCAACCTTTCACCAAGTGCATTTTGCCGTCGCGACGCCGGCACCAAATTCGATTCAACAGATGGACCCGCGCGAGCAGAACGCCCTGATTCCATAGATAGAAGCGCAGAAAATCACAGTCTATCTATTAGCTAGCCGATGCATTAGCGCCCCAAGGCTTGACGGACCGCGATCGTAATGTCGTAGAGCAGCTACGACGTGAGTGTCGTCTGCGTCGACGACTTGACAATTTTTGCCTTTCACCTTGATAACAGCGCCGACAATTAAAGAGCCGTCGTCTCGTGATCGTTTTAACCAATCTGGCTCCTGCAAGGAGCATTGGAATCGCAACACGGGGAAAAAGACAGTAGGTGTGGTATGGAGCAGCGTCACGGCACTCCAAACTAATTCGCGTCTGAGGCCACGAGTCTGATTGGGCCGAGCGCTCACTCTGAGTAGGTCAGTTGTTTCACGGAAGGGAAGAGGAGCCTAACAACGAATGCTGAATTTCGCGCTCGTCGGTTGTGGCCGAATTGCAAAACGACACGCTGAGCTACTGGGGAATAGTCACATTGCGGGCGCACGCCTGGTTGCGGTTTGTGATTTGCGCGCCGAGCGTGCAGCTGAGATGGGGACGGCTTATGGGGTACCTTACTTCAACACAATTGATGAAATGATGCGGCGCATCAATATCGACGCTGTCTCCGTCCTCACTCCGAGTGGAACGCATGCAGAAAATGTCCTCGAGCTGGCGCAATTCGGCAAGCACATCGTGGTCGAGAAACCGATGGCTTTGACGCTTGAGAGCGCGGATGCAATGATTGAAGCGTGCGACCGACAGGGAATTCGACTGTTTGTTGTAAAGCAAAATCGATTCAATGTGCCCGTACTCAAGTTAAGAGAAGCGATCGAGCGTCGCCGCTTTGGCCGACTGGTTTTGGGTACAGTTCGCGTGCGTTGGATGCGCGATCAATCATATTATGACCAGGACAGCTGGCGCGGAACATGGGCGCAGGATGGCGGAGTTCTTGCCAACCAGGCGAGTCACCACGTTGACCTTCTCGAGTGGATGATGGGAGGGGTCGAAAGCGTATTCGCAAGGTCTACAACGGCGCTTGTTGATATTGAGACCGAAGATACAGCTGTGGCTACGTTGAGATTTGCCAATGGCGCGCTAGGTATTATCGAAGCAACAACAGCTGCGAGGCCGAAGGACCTGGAGGGGTCGATCTCGGTGCTTGGAGAAAAGGGCAGCGTTGAGATTGGCGGGTTTGCCGTCAACCAGATGAAGAGCTGGAACTTCGCCGACGTTCAACCGGGAGACGAAAAAGTTCTTTCAGCCTTTTCTGTAAATCCGCCGGATGTCTATGGGTTTGGACATCGAGCCTATTACGAGCACGTCGTAAACTGTATCGTCCATGGATCGCCGATGCTTGTTGACGGGCTTGAAGGTCGGCGCAGTCTCGAGCTGATTACGGCGCTTTACGAGTCTATTGAAACGGGTCGCGAAGTGAACTTGAGATTTAGACCAAAGTTAAGTCGCCTAGGGCATTTGACTGGTCACGGTCACCGAAATTAGCGCCGGAGCAAATTGAAGATGGCGGTTCGCTTTCTTGACCTGAAGGCTCAGTACGAATCCGTGCGCAGCGACATCGATCGCGCAATTGCCGACGTCATCAGAGATTCGGCGTTTGTTTCTGGCGAGTATGTGACCCGCTTTGAGCAAGAGTTCGCAAAATATCAAGGCGCAATTCACTGCATCGGATGTGGCAATGGGACCGACGCCATCGAAATAGCATTGGAAGCTCTGGAACTTCCTCAAAACGCGGAAGTCATTGTGCCGGCAAACACCTTTATTGCGAGCAGTGAAGCCGTCACCAGATCCGGCTTACGAGTCGTATTCTGCGACTGCGATTCCGACGACTACACAATTTCGTTGTCGAGTGTTCGGAGCAAGATAACCCCGACGACTGCGGCCATCCTGGTCGTCCATCTTTATGGGCAGCCGTGCAACATGGATCCGGTTTTGGAACTAGCAGCGGAATACGACCTGAAAGTGATTGAGGATTGCGCTCAGGCGCACGGGGCGGACTACAAAGGCAGGCGCGTCGGGACAATTGGGACGGTAGGTACGTTTAGCTTCTATCCCGGCAAGAATCTGGGTGGGTATGGCGACGCTGGAGCGATTGTCACCAACGACGCAAATTTGGCAAGAATGGCTCGCATGATCGCAAACCACGGTAGGATTGCAAAGTACGATCACGAGTTCGAAGGACGCAATTCGCGCTTGGACGGCATCCAAGCAGCTATTTTGTCGGCGAAGCTTCCGCATTTGGAACTGTGGACCGAACGCCGATCGATGTTAGCACGTCGCTATCACGACTTGCTCATCGGCTTAGAAGCGGTTGCTCTCCCCGCACGTCGCAACTGGGGACGTCATGTCCATCATGCGTTTGTCATCCGTTGCAAAAAGCGTGATGCGTTAAAGACCTATCTCAGCGGACGAGGGATCGAGACCGGGATTCACTATCCAATCGCTTTGCCAAAGCTACAAGCTTACGCTTATCTAAATCAGGCCGATGAAGACTTCTTTGCAAATCGAGCTGACCGGGAACTTTTGAGTTTGCCTATCGGAGATCACATGACCGAACTCGACGTCGAAGAAGTCGTATCCGCGTGCCGAGAGTTTTTTAGCGTTCACGATCACTGAAATTTGTCGGCCGAACAGGCGCTGACCAACGGGCAATAGGTTCGCGAAAGCCCCAAGGAATCTCCGGTCCAATTGTGCCGACCAAGGGTTAGTTCTCTGCGATGTGCGGGATAGTAGGAATTGCTAGCAGACATGCGGTAAGCCCGGAAAGATTGGCTTCAGCAATTGCATCGCTCGGGCACCGGGGGCCGGATTCCCACGGAAGTTTCATTAGTGAAGTTGACAAAGTAGGCTTGGGCCATACGCGACTTGCCATAATCGATCTATCGCCGCTTGGCCGCCAGCCGATGACCAGCTCAAATGGTCGCTACACAATTACATTCAACGGTGAGATCTATAACTATCGGGAAATTCGAGAGTATCTTGTCGGTCGAGGATGTCGCTTTCGCAGTTCATCGGATACCGAAGTACTGCTGGAAGGCTTTGCGCTGATAGGATCCGCCATCTTCTCCATGCTCAATGGAATATTTGCTTTTGCGATCTATGACCATGAGGCGCACCAAGTATTGATCGCGCGTGACCAAATGGGCGTAAAGCCGCTGTACTATGTGCATACTGACGAAGGTGTTTCGTTCGCCAGTGAAATCAAGGCCCTGCGACAACTGGCAGAATTTGACCTCAGCTTGGATACATCTGCCCTTCGTCGCTACCTGACATTCCTTTGGTGTCCCGGAGAACAGACCCCCTTTCGTGCCGTTAAGAAGCTTGCGCCGGGAACTGTGTTGACCATCCGGGCCGGCGATATATCCGGCAAATGGTCATTTTGGAACTTGCCAACGTATGCGCCGCGTCGCAATTGGACGTATCAACAGTGCGCGCGTGACTTGCGAGATTTAATCGACCAGTCGGTCGCCCGCCAAATGGTCTCAGATACGCCGATTGGTGCATTTCTCTCTGGAGGATTAGATTCAAGCAGCGTCGTGGCAGCCATGGTGCGACAGGCAACTGATTTTCCGTGCTTTACAATTAATTCTGGTGAGCAGGAACAAGGCTCTACAGATGACTTGCCCTACGCAAGGATGGTAGCTGCACACCTGGGAGTGAAACTTCAAGAGGTGCGCGTCGATCCCCACCTAATGGCTCGTCGTGTCGTTGAGATGATTCGCGCACTCGATGAACCACTCGCCGACCCGGCTTGCTTGAACGTGTTGTTGATCAGCGAGTGCGCGCGCGAGCAGGGCATCAAGGTTCTGCTAGGGGGCGCTGGGGGAGACGACCTCTTCACTGGCTATCGACGTCACACAATGCTGTCCCTTGATCCTATGTGGTCGTTGTTACCTTCGTGGGCGAGGAGGGGCGCGGCCCGACGCTCTAATCGTCTCAGGCCATCTTCTGCATTTCGGCGGCGTCTCTCGAAGGCTCTAGGAACGCTGCAATCCGATGGCGACGAGAGAGTCTACACCAGCTTTTCCTGGGCAAAAAGTTCCACGATTGATCGTCTCTTATCCGCTGAATGCCGAGAAGAATTGGCGACTGATGATGTTTATGAACCTATGGCGACGCTTTTGGAAGCACACGCCTCCGAGTCAGCTGTCGAAAAGTGCTTGGCGCTAGAGCAGAGATTTTTCTTGGCAGATCACAATTTGCTGTACACTGACAAGATGGCGATGTCGGTTGGCGTCGAAGTCCGCGTGCCACTCATTGATTTGGAGCTTGTCAAGTTTGCGTCGACAGTTCCGACGGAGTGGAAGTGCCGACTCTTCCGGCCAAAATCAATATTGAAAGATTCGCAGCGCGGCATCCTTCCAGATCACATCATTGACCGACCAAAATCCGGTTTTGGAGCGCCTTTGCGAACCTGGCTAAGCTCCGATCTTCGAGAAATGGCGGACGACCTTCTTGCGGAAAACGTCGTCCGAGCTCGCGGGCTCTTCGATCCTGGCGCAGTCACCAGATTGAGAACCGAGGACGCATCCGATTCTGCATATACGATATTCTCTTTGATGTGCATTGAACTATGGTGCCGTAGTTTTCTAGATGATAAGGGCGACGCGCGCATCTGTCCGAAAGAGGCGATGTCGCAATGAACAACACAAATAGTCTGCGAGGTGAAATCGGACCGCGAGAGGGCGCAAAAGAAAGTGTCAGAGACTATTGGAATTCCGAGAGTTGTGGCGAGTCATATGCTGTAACGCAGGAGGGATTTGATCTCAGTGCTCAAGAGGTCGCTCGATATCGGCTGGAACCATACATACTCAATTTCGCCAAATTTGCTGAAGGTTTCGAAAGAGATATTTTAGAGGTCGGTGTTGGCATGGGCGCGGACCATCTTAACTGGTCGCTCTCAAGTCCGAAGAGTTTGACCGGCGTCGATCTCACGCCAAGGGCAATCGACTTCACCGAAAAACGATTTGCGCGCGCCGGGCGACACACGAATGTTCGCATCGCAGACGCCGAATGTTTGCCATTCGCCGATGGGAGTTTTGATATAGTTTACTCTTGGGGGGTGATGCATCATTCGCCAAATACTAGGGCATGCATCGAGGAGGCCGCACGCGTTCTACGAACGGGAGGTGTAGCGCGAGTAATGGTATACCATAAGTGGTCGATTGTCGGGTTGATGCTTTGGGTGCGTTACGCGCTGTTGCAGGGGCGCCCAACCCGAAGCATGGCCGACATTTACTCACATCATTTGGAAAGTCCCGGCACTAAGGCCTACTCGAAGTCTGATGCGCAGAAAATGTTCGCCGATGCGGGATTTCGGGCGGTCAAAGTGAACGTTCAGTTGAGTCACGGAGATTTATTGGAAGGTAATGTTGGGACCCGGCATCAGGGAACGTTATTGAAGATTGCAAAGGCCGTTTGGCCCAGATCTTTTCTGAAAATCGTCGCGCCGAATATGGGACTTTATCTACTGATCGAGGCGGTTCGTTGAGGCGAGGAGCAAGGTGAAGCAAGTTTTGCAATACTTAAGAACCGGGGAAACTTTAGTATCGGACGTTCCTGCTCCCCACTGCAAACCTGGACATTTACGCGTCGCGAACTCCGTCAGTTTGGTGTCTGCGGGAACCGAACGCATGCTTGTTGACTTTGCGCGAGGGTCAGTACTGTCGAAAGCAATGCAGCAGCCCGAGCGTGTCAGGGATGTGCTCAACAAAATCAGAACCGACGGTCTACTCACGACTTACGAAGCCGTGAGTACCAAACTCGATCTGCCAATGGCCCTCGGCTATTGCAGTGTCGGCCGCGTGCTGGAAGTCGGAGCTGGAGTTGAGGGCTTTGCCAAAGGCGACCGGGTCGCTTCCAACGGAGCTCATGCCGAGATTGTAGTTGTGCCTTGGACACTGGCTTCGATCGTCCCGGAAAATGTCAGCGACGAGTCGGCAGCGTTCACTGCTCTCGGCGCGGTTGCAGTGCAGGGCGTTCGGCTCGCATCTCCAGCGATTGGCGAGTGCTTTGCGGTAACAGGACTCGGACTGGTCGGATTGCTGGCTGTTCAGATTTTGAGAGCAAATGGTTGTCGAGTACTCGGCATTGACATAGATCCTTCTAGACTACAATTGGCTCGTAACTTCGGCGCTGACACCGTGGATCTGTCTCGAGATGAAGATCCCTTGTCACGTTCGCTGGCGTTTTCACGTGGTCGTGGCGTCGACGGGGTATTGTTAACACTCAGTTCAAAGAGCAGTAAGTCCGTTTCCAACGCGGCGAAGATGTGCCGCAAACGTGGCCGCATTGTACTGGTGGGTACAACCGGGCTTGAGCTCAATCGTGCCGATTTCTACGAAAAGGAGATTACGTTCCAAGTTTCTTGTTCGTACGGGCCGGGCCGCCACGACCCGCAATATGAAGATGCTGGTCGAGACTATCCGCTGGGATACGTCCGATGGACGGAACAACGTAATTTTGAAGCCGTCCTCGACATGCTTTCACAGCGCCAGCTGGACACCACTTCGCTCACTACGCACCGATATCAGATTGAAGAAGCGCAAGCGGCTTATGACGTTTTGGCTTCGCGCGAACCATCTCTTGGAATTCTTTTGCGATATCCGGAACGCCTGACGGTCGATGACGCCGCGCTCCAATTGAAGAGGATAAGTCCAACTGAGTCCTCGCAGAGAGCCATAGGCAGCGGCACGGCTGGATTCATTGGAGCTGGCAATTACGGCGGACGTATCTTGATCGCTGCGTTCAAGCAGGCTGGAGCTAACCTTCACACGATCGTGTCGGCCAAGGGCGTTTCCGCAGTACACCACGGCGGCAGGTTGGGATTTCGATTTGCGTCATCAGACGCCGAACAGATATTTGCGGAGCCAGAGATCGACATCGTTTGCATTGCAACGCGTCACGACAGTCACGCGGAATATGTTCAAAAGGCATTGAGAGCGGGCAAAAGTATCTTCGTAGAGAAGCCACTCGCCCTGAATCTTGACCAGCTCAAATCGATCGAATCGGCCTTTTTGGCATCACGGCAGGGTCAGACTCAGCCACTTCTGATGGTTGGATTTAATAGGCGCTTTGCCCCTCTTTCGGTGAAGATAAAGTCGCTTCTCGCGGCAGTGCGCGAGCCGAAGTCGTTTATAATGACGATAAACGCGGGCTCCGTTCCGAAGGACCATTGGGTACAAAACCCTGAAATCGGGGGTGGACGCTTAATCGGGGAGGCGTGCCACTTTATCGATTTTCTCCGCCACCTGGCAGGAAGTCCGATTAGAGACTTTCATGTAACTCCACTTTATGGACCTGCCGGCCCCGCGCAGTCAGCCTCGATCTCTTTGCAGTTCGAAGATGGTTCGTTTGGCGTGATAAACTATCTCGCAAATGGCAACAGGGAGTACCCGAAAGAGCGGCTCGAAATCTATACCGAAGGTAAAATATTGGTGCTTGATAATTTTCGTAGTCTGACTGGCTTCGGATGGCCCAAATTCTCGAAGATGCGGACTTGGCGCCAAAACAAAGGCCAAGCTGAGTGTGTCTTGGCTTTTGTGACAGCCGTGAAAACGGCAATGCCATCGCCAATACCTTTACCCGAACTTCTGGAAGTGAGTCGCATAGCTATCTTGGCCGCTCAACGGACAACATGAACTTCGATGCAGCTACTGAGGTTTCTGCGCACTGTCTCCTATCTCAAGCCCGCGCAAATATTCGATCGTTTCGTTTATCGCCTTAACCGTCGCCGCCCAAGTCTGGCGAAGATCCCGCCTCGGCGCGGTTTGGTTCATCCATGGATAGCCCCCGTGTGCCGCTCCGTTTCGATGCGTGGAGCCACGCGATTTCGCTTCCTTAACAGAGAGGGCGACATTGCCACGTCCGCTCAGTGGAATGATCGCACAAAAGCGGATTTGTGGCTCTACAATCTGCACTACTTTGATGACCTCAATGCGATCAACGCCAACGACAGATATCTTTGGCATCGCTCGCTTCTGTCGCGTTGGATTTCTGAGAATGCGCCAGGAATAGGAATTGGCTGGCACGCGTATCCGACTTCGATTCGTTTGGTAAACTGGATAAAATGGGCTCTGGCGGGTCACGAGGTCGACAAGCAATGGTGTGAAAGTGCGGCGGTGCAGGCGCGCTGGATCGACTCTCATATCGAATGGCACCTACTCGGCAATCATTTGCTCACCAACGCAAAGGCGTTGGTTTTCGCGGGCATTTTTTTCGAAGGGCCTGAGGCCGACCACTGGGTTGAGCGTGGCCTTGAAATATATCGCAAGCAGCTTCCCGAACAAATACTCTCCGACGGTGGCCATTTCGAACGGTCTCCGATGTATCACGCAATCATATTGGAAGACCTCTTGGATGTGCTCAATCTGAGTCGCACCTTCGGTAGAGAGATTGAAGAGCTACTGCCTTCGTTGCTGCCTGCTATCGAAGAGATGCGCGCTTGGCTCGAAGCAATGAAGTTGGGGGACGGCAGAATTGCTTTTTTCAATGATGCTGCATTCGGGGTATCTGCTGAGCCGGCCGACATAGAGACCTACTCAATTCGGCTGGGACTGCCGCATCCTAAAGCTGTGCAAGGTCGGCTTCTGCGTCTGGTGGACTCGGGATACGCTCGTATCAATATTGATGATGCGATTGTTATCGCCGATATCGGCTCAATTGGCCCGGATTACTTGCCGGGACATGCTCATGCGGACACGCTTTCGTTCGAGTTTTCGCTTGGAAAGGAGAGAGTGTTGGTAAATGGCGGAACGTCAGTGTACGAAATTGGGCCCCAACGCCAACGCGAGCGTTCCACGGCAGCTCACAATACAGTGGTTGTTGATCGACACGACTCGTCGGAGGTGTGGAGTTCTTTCCGAGTCGGTCGCCGCGCACGCGTACACGAAGTAGAAGCCTTCGGTGCCCACGATTGCGTGAAACTTGCGGCTTCTCATGATGGTTATGCGCACATGCGAGACCGGCCGATCCACCGTCGAAAATGGCAGCTTGCGCCACGAAAATTGGTAGTGACTGACACGATCACAGGAAGGCCGAGACATGCCGTGGCGCACTTTCACCTTGGTGCTGGCGTCAAAGCTCACTTCGAACAAAAAACTTGTGGTGCCTTGGTTTTAGCATCAGGTCGGATCATACGTTGGAATTCTTCAGTTTCGGCAGTTCAGAAGGTGTCGCAATGGCATCCCGAATTTGGTTTGTCTCTCGACACCTTTCAACTGCAAATGCAATTCGTTGATTCAAGTCTTGTCACCGAATTCAATTGGTAGGCGGTGCACATCCTCTTTCTATCCGATAACTTTCCGCCCGAGGTCAACGCCCCGGCTTCGCGCACGTTTGACCATTGCCGGCAATGGGTGCGTGCCGGTCATAAGGTGACCGTCATAACGTGCGCGCCCAATTTTCCAAGGGGCAAAGTCTACGAAGGATTTCGCAACCAGATTTTTTCGCGCGAGACTAACGATGGGATAAATGTCGTCAGGGTGTGGAGCTACATTTCTCCGAACGAAGGTTTCCTGAAGCGTACCTTGGACTATATGAGCTACATGGTGACGGCAACCATCGCCGCTCAATTCATTCGGCGCGTGGACATCGTCGTGGCTACCTCGCCACAATTCTTTACTGCAATTTCTGGATACCTCGTCGCACTGGCAAAACGCCGAGCATTCGTTTTTGAGCTCCGTGACCTTTGGCCGGAGTCGATTAAAGCGGTCGGTGCTTTGCAACAGAAATGGATTCTACGGGCGCTGGAGGCGATTGAACTGTTTCTATATTCGAGAGCCGATCTGATCGTTTCAGTGACGAAGGCCTTTCGCGATAATCTGGTAAGGCGCGGCGTTTCGGAAGCAAAGATCGCGGTAATAACAAATGGCGTCGATCTTTTTGCATTTTGGCCAGGCGCAAAGAGCGATGTGTTGTTGGATCGTTACGGCCTGCGCGACAAATTTGTTGTGGGATACGTGGGAACGCTGGGAATGGCGCACGCCCTCGAAACGGTGCTTGAAGCCGCACAACTCGTTCTCGCAACACCACTTGCGTCGAATGTTACGTTCCTATTCATCGGAGACGGCGCCCGAAGGAATCATCTCATGGCCAAGTCGCGCGACATGGGTCTTACGAATGTGTTGTTTCTCGAGAGCGTCTCGAAATCTCAGGTGCGCGAGTATTGGTCACTGCTGGACGCAACAATTATTCATCTAAGAAATACTGAGTTGTTTACGACAGTGATTCCGTCAAAGCTCTTTGAGGCGATGGCTATGGGCGTGCCGGTTTTGCTCGGAGTCGCGGGCGAGTCTTCCACGATAGTCCGGCAGGAGAATGCTGGTATACTTTTTGAACCAGAAAACGCCGGTGCGCTTGCCGATGCGATAACGATGCTTGCGAGGGACCAAAACACTTGCACCTTTTTTTCAAAGGGCGCGCGCGCTGGAGCTGCAAAATATGATCGAAACGATCTCGCCTCGCAAATGCTCGCTCTTTTAGAAAAAGTGGTTCAAGTGAGGTGCCATGACTAATGTTCGTGACGCAGGCTTTCGTGAAAGAAGTCGTCACCTTCATTTACGTCGATGATATTAAAGGGTCGGGGGCTCGACTACATAAGTTGCTTTCCAGCCCGATCAACGCCGGTGGTTGTGCTCTGTCTCGGTACCTACCGACACAATGGTGAACTCAAAAAACAAGTTCCGAATGTTGTTTCGGGTTCATGACGGCAAAACAGCGGTGCATTTTGCTTGCCGGCAGGGCAGTATCACCCGAACTTGAATTCGCCCGCGCACACAGGGACATAGGATGAGCTGGAAGGGCTGGGTCGCGGTTGTTTGCGTATTCTTGGCCACATTTGTCCACTCCATGGCTTCGGCCTCGCCCTGGGCCGAAGTCGGCGACGCTCAACTTCGTTCGGACATCCAGATCTTGGCCGGCGCCGGCGTCATCGACGACATCACCACGCAGTGGCCCGTTCCTTGGGCGGGCGTGATACGTCGACTAAAGAGCGAAGACGTTCTCGAAAACCAGCCGGCTTACGTGCGTGAGGCTGCGCGGCGCGTGCTCGAGCAGGCGCGTCGCGAGATGCGCATCGGCGACCTGCGAGCGTTTGCAACCTTGGACTTCACCAATCGGCCAGACATTGTCCGCGGCTTCGATGCGATGGGCCTAGGCGAGGGACAAGCGCAACTGTCCTTGGAATACATGACGTCGACGACAGCGGTGCGACTCTCCGCAGGAATATTCGCCTCGAAATTCAAGGGCGGGGAAAAGCAGTTCATGCCTGACGGAAGCTATGTTGCGCAAAAGGTCGGCGGCGCGCTGGTGTATGCCGGGTACCTCAGCCATTGGTGGGGCCCCGGCTGGATTTCAGCGCTGTCCTACTCCAACAACGCCAGACCGTTTCCGCAAATTGGCATCGAACGAGACAGCACTTCGGAATTTCGCACGCCGTGGCTGAGTTGGCTTGGTCCCTGGCAGATGGAGTTTCTGATCGGTTGGTTCAACGACAAGCGTGTGGCGACGAACACATACTGGGACGGATTTCGTTTCACGTTCAACCCGCTACCCGGCTTGCAGATCGGCTTGGCACGCACCGACGAGCTGTGCGGCAAGGGTCATCCGTGCAAGCCACTCGCGACCTATTTCGATTTGCGCAACAACAACGCGCATCCGAGCCGTACAAATGACGAAGGTATCATAGACATTCACTACACCCGTTCGGCATTCGGCGTGCCGTTCGAAGTGTACGCCCAGGTGATGAACGAGGATACCAACCCCATCGTGCACTCATTCACGAGTCATCTCTTTGGTGCATCTGTGTGGGTTCCGATTGCTGCACAAAATGTTCGCCTGACTGCCGAATACACCGACAGCATCGCGACCAAGAATATCTTCAGCTTCGGCGATGTTGGCTATGGGGTGTCCTACAACGACTCCAAATATCCGATCGACGGTATGCGCTACCGCGGCCGCGCGCTCGGTTTCAGTCTCGATAGCGATTCACGATTGTTGAGTCTGCAGGCAAGCGCCGTCGATGCCGGCGATCGTACCTTCACGCTCACCTTCCACCGCGCGCAGGTATCGACGCCATTTACCGGCGCAGCAAACCCGCTGACGACTGCGCCCGTGACAATCAACATCGGCGAGGCGCGCGTGACCGTGCCGTGGTCAAACGCCAAACTCGATATCGCTGCACGGGTGCAGGATGACCAACTGCGACCTCATCATGGCTTCACGGCAGCCTTGGAAGCCGCGCTGGAAGTGGATTTCTGAGCTCTCGGGCTTAGCAAACGCTAGTGGTTTTGCCGCCAGGCAGCACAGTCGCGATAAGTGCTGTCGAACACAGTCTTCTGTGTGGCTTCGCCGAACCCTTGAGAAGCCGCGTCCAACGCGCGCTGATGCGCAACGCCCATGCACGTACTCTCGGTTCGAGCCAGGCTGGTGCTTTCGTTTGCGCGCCGACCAACCGGAGCTGGCCCGGTATAACTTTCGATGGCTGGATGGAATGGTCGGCCGGCCAAGTCATCCGAAGTCGTGATCGATTTCTGAAGATCGGATCCAGCAAAATAGCGTGTGAGGAAGCCGCGCCGGGGAAAACCCAGAGACGTGCAAGCCGACAGAAGGCACGCCGCGATCAGGACTGTTGTCCATGTTCTGATCTGTCCGCGCATGGGTCTACCAATTCATGGTGAAGTGAACACCGATCGAGTCCGGATCGGCACTGGCGTAGACGGCGTACCTGTCGCTTTCATGGTAACGTGTGACGATCGCGTAGTTCATGCCGAACGCAATCGCGCTGCTGGCGACGACGTCATACCAGTGATGTTTCTTGGCATCGACGCGCGAAAAACCCACGAAGGTCGCTGCCACATAGGCTGGGACTCCATACTGCCAGCCATAGCGGGCCCAAAGATAGTCTGCAGGCGCATAGGCCAATGCTGCCGTGTCGGAGGGAAATGAATGAAAATCGGAGTGGTCGGGCCTCTGCTCGCGAACAACATGCGCCAAGAGATAGGCGGCGCCGAGCGTTGCCGCGGTTGAAACGCCCAATTCTGCGACGCCGTCCCAGTCCTCGTGGTGGCCGAGCGAGATTCCGACGGCGACGACGGGTAAGGCGAAGGCAACCACCTTACCGGCGGTTTCAACATTCGATGTCGACGCCGCCTTTGCAGGCAAGGGCACAACCGCTGCCGCCAGAAGCAACGTCGTCACCCACCTGAACACATGGCGATCAAAGTGCCAGTACAATTCGTGGACCTATATCAGTTGGAGGATCGTTCCTGACCAGTATCCGATTGTCGATCCAGTCCTCAAGTATTCGCTGAACTTACACGTTAATTTACGAAATCGACTTGAGAAAACCACGCAGTGCTGGAGCAATATCGGGGCGCGTCAGACCGAGTGCGATGTTTGCCTGCAGAAATCCGACCTTGTCGCCGCAGTCAAAGCGGTCGCAGCTCGTCTTGACCGCGTGAAACGGCATCCGGCCTATCAGCTTGGCCATTGAATCGGTCAGCTGGATCTCGCCTCCGGCACCCTTTTCGCGGCGCTCGAGCTCCGGAAAAATATCTGACTGTAGAATGTAGCGTCCGATCACGCAGAGGCGAGACGGTGCATCTTTCGGCCGGGGTTTTTCGACGACGCCTTTCACTTCCGTAATGTTTCCGCTTGTGACGCCCGGCAGGACCACGCCATAGCGCTGCGTCTCTTCGGGGTGCTTCTCCTCGGCGGCGATGATCACCCCGCCGCCGACCTTGTTATAGGCTTCGATCATCTGGCTCAGCGCCCCAGGCTGACCGACAAGAAGGTCGTCGGGAAGCAGAACCGCGAAGGGTTCGTCTCCGACCAGATGGCGGGCGCACCAAACCGCATGACCAAGACCGAGCGGCTTTTGTTGTCTGGTGAAGGAGACCGAACCGCTGACCGGCAATCCCTCGAGAAGGCTGTCGAGCTCAGTCGTCTTCTCGCGCGCCGTCAGCAGGGATTCGAGCTCGTAGGCGTGATCGAAGTGATCTTCGATGATGTGCTTGCCGCGGCCGGTGACGAATATGAACTGTTCGATTCCCGCTTCTTTTGCTTCCTCGACCGCATACTGCACGACGGGCTTGTCGACGACGGGCAGCATCTCCTTCGGCACCGCCTTCGTAGCCGGGAGAAAGCGGGTTCCCATGCCCGCGACGGGAAAAACCGCTTTTCGCACAGGTTTCGGCTTGGCCATGCTGCACCGGGTTTATGGGCGTGACTTCTTGGCATACATAGGAGGGGAGCGTCCACATTTCGGGTAGGTTCAGAGAAAGAGCGAATGCGGGTACTGGTCACTGGCGGAGCCGGATTCATCGGCTACCACGCAACACTGGCGTTGCTACGCGCGGGCCACTCGGTAACCGCGATGGACGCGATCAATGCTTATTACGACCCGGCGCTGAAGGATCGGCGACTTGCCGAGATCGGAACGCGCGACGGCTTTCGCTTCGCGAAGGTCGATGTCGCCGACTCCGAAGCTTTACGCACAGCCGCGGGTACCGATCGCTACGACGTCATCCTGCACCTCGCGGCGCAAGCCGGCGTTCGTCACGCGATTGCCGATCCCGGCGCCTATACCCACGCCAATCTGGTCGGACACGCGAGCATTCTGGAGTTCGCGCGATACCATCAGGGTCTGACACATCTTGTCTACGCGTCGTCGAGTTCGGTCTACGGCAACGACACCAAGCCTCCCTTCTCGGAAGCGGCGCGCGCCGACAAGCCGGTCTCCTTTTACGGCGCGACCAAACGGTCCTGCGAACTACTCTCCCACTCGTATGCCGAGCTCTATCGCCTGCCGCAGACAGGCCTGCGGTTTTTCACGGTGTACGGACCATGGGGCCGACCGGACATGGCGTATTGGTCGTTTACGGATGCGATACTTCACGGCCGCACGATTCCGGTCTTTGGCGAGGGCAAGCTGCGCAGAGACTTCACTTATATAGACGACATCGTTTCGGCGCTCGTCGCGATCGTGGAGAAGCCGTTTGTCGGCGCCGAAGGCGAAGCGCCCCACCGGATTTACAATCTCGGCAATTCGCAGCCCGAATCTGTGCTCGATCTGATCGGCCATATCGAGCGCACCACGAACCGCAAGGCGCAAGTCGAATTCAAAGATGGACCGCCCGGCGATGTGCGCGAAACCTTCGCGGATATCGCGCGCGCCAAACGCGATTTCGGTTTTGCACCGAAAGTTTCTCTGGATAACGGCATTTCACGTTTCGTGGAGTGGTTTCGGAACTATCATCGGCTCTGACGTTGAAGAGTGGTTCTGGGGATGAACAAATTCAGCGCCGTCATCGGCTGCCTGCTTGTCGCTGCCACCTATGTATGTGCGGCCGCTACCTCATCGGACGCGGCACCTGACAACGACGTGCTACCGGCGGCGAGCGCTGCGCAAATGCTCGCCCTCGCCGATAAGGCGCTCTCGGCCGGGCAGCTCTCCCAAGAGGAGCGGGCCCGCAATCTCGTCAGACGAGGGCTTGCGCACGAGATTCTCGGCGATCGCAAAAATGCCCTGACCGACTTCAACGAGGCGATCGCCGGACAGGCGTTGAGCACCGCCGAACAGGCTGATGCCTTGTATGATCGGGGTATTACTCTGGACGAATTGGGACGCACAGATGAAGCCGTGGCCGACTATACCGCAGCACTGCGACTCCGACCGGATTTTGCCGCTGCGCTCAACAATCGCGGCAACGCTTTTCGCCGACTAGGGCGACTGAGCGACGCGCGCACGGACTATGAGCAATCCATGCGCAGCGGCAATCCGAACCCCGAATATCCCGATTACGGCATGGGCCAGATTGCCGAAGCGCTCGGCCAACCCGCAGCTGCGGTCGAATATTATCGCTCTGCACTCGCCGCCAACCCCCAATTTACCCTGGCCGAGGACCGTCTCGTCGCGATGGACGCCGGTGGACTGGGTATAACGGCCGCCGTCGACGCGGCGCCGGCGCGAGCGGCGCGGCATGGACGCCGGCTGAAGGATAAACCAGCTCAGGTGGCGGATGTTGACGCTGCTCCGCTTCTCAAGCCGACGATCAGCGACGCCGCCGCGCCCACGGGCGGACGGTCGGTCCAGCTTGGCGCATACCGCAGCGAAGCCGAGGCGAACGACGCATGGGATCGCGCTCAAAAGAGGTCGGGCCAGCTTTTGGCCGGTCGCACGGCGAGCATCATTCGGGTCGATTTGCCGGTGAAGGGCCGCTATTACCGCCTGCGGGTGAGCAGGCTGGCGGCAGCCGAGGCTGCCCAGCTCTGCGCCTCTCTAAAGGCCAGGGGCACCGGCTGTATCCTGCCGCCAGACTAGGCGCGCAGCCGCAAACCTGATTGTCTTTCCGAAATTGGACAGGAACTCCAGATGATCGGCATCACTGCTTATGGCGCCTACATCCCGCGCCGTCGCCTCCAGCGAAAATCCGTCGCCCAAGCCAATGCCTGGATCGCGCCCAATCTTGTCGGCGGCGCCAAGGGCGAGCGCGCGATGGCGAACTGGGACGAGGACGCTGTGACCATGGCGTTCGAAGCAGGCCGCGATTGCCTACCGGCGGCGGACCCGGCCAAGGACAGGGCTCAGGTCGATGGGGTTTATCTCGCATCGACCACATTGCCCTACGCCGACCGCCAGAACGCCGGTATCGTCGCGGCCGCTCTCGGTCTCGGCGAAGGCATCTCTTCTGTCGATGTATCATCGTCACAGCGTGCCGGCACGTCGGCCCTGATCTCTGCGCTCGATGCCGTGGCCGCCGGTCGCCTGAACGCGCCGCTGCTGGTGGCGAGCGACAAGCGCAAGACGCGCGCGGCATCGTCGCAGGAACTTGCCTATGGCGATGCGGCGGCGGCATTCACTCTGGGACGCGACAACGTCGTCGCCAAACTCGTTGGAAGTCACACACTGACTCTCGACTTCGTCGATCATTTTCGCGGCGAAGGCGAAGATTTCGATTATGGCTGGGAGGAACGGTGGATCCGCGACGAAGGCTACACGAAGATCGTGCCGGCCGCTGTCAAAGCGTTGCTCGAGAAATCAAAAACGGCAGCGAATGAGATCGCACATTTCATCTTGCCGTGCCCGTTCGCCCGGTTGGATCAGACGATCGCAAAACAATGCGGCATCGATCCGGCGAAAGTGCACGACAATCTCGCGGCCAACGTTGGTGACAGCGGCGCCGGCCACGCACTTCTGATGTTGGTGCACGCGCTCGAACAGGCGAAGCCGGGAGAGAAGATCCTCGTGGTCCAGTTCGCCCAAGGCGCCGACGCACTCCTCTTCGAGGCGACACCGGCGCTGCGCGAACTCTCCAAGCGCAATGGTGTGAGCGGCTCGCTCGCGCGGCGCAAGGAAGAGACCAATTACATGAAGTTTCTTGGCTTCAACGGGTTGATTGAACTCGAGAAGGGCATGCGCGCCGAGGTCGACAAGCGTACGGCACTGACCGTGCTCTATCGCAAGAGCGATATGCTGCTGAGCCTGACGGGCGGAAAATGCCGGGTCTGCGGCACTGCGCAATATCCCAAGAGCCGCGTCTGCGTGAATCCGAACTGCAAGGCGGTCGACAGCCAGGACGACTACGGTTTCGCAGAGCGGCCGGGTACGGTGCTCTCGTGGTCGGCCGATTTTCTGACTTACTCAATGGATCCGCCGAACCACTACGGGATGATCACTTTCGCGGACGGCGGGCGGCTGATGGCCGACATAACCGACGTCGAGCAGGGCCAGATCGATACCGGTTCCAAGGTCCGCATGGCATTTCGAATCAAGGACTTCGATCCAAAGCGCGGCTTTGTGCGTTATTTCTGGAAAGCCGTTCCGGTCTGATAGAATTGCGCCAGCCAATCTGGGGAGCCTGCCGATGCCCTACGTCGAAAATCGCGTCGTCCATGACGCCGATTCCCATCTCATGGAGATGCCCGACAGCCTGGATGCCTATTTCGATCCGAAGTTTCGCGCGGCCTATGACGCTCTTCCCAAACTCCAGAAGAATCCGCGCGATGCCGGTTGGGTGAAGAAGGCGCGTGCCCTGCACGAGGATCCAGATTTTCGTTCCGGCGCGGACAGCAATGTGCTTCTGCGCAAGAACTACGAAGCACACGGCTCCTTCCGCCGCGAGGATCGTCCGCGCACGCTCGACAATCTCGGTTTCGCGAGCCAGTTGATTTTTACGACCTGGTGTCTGGGCAATTTCGGCCTCGACGAGAGCGGGCCCGTCGAACTCGCTTATGCTGCGGCCCAGGCGCACAACCGCATGATGGTCGATTTCTGCTCGGTCGATCGCAGGTTCCTGGGTACCGGCTATGTTCCGCTCGTCGATTTCGAATTGGCCAAAAAGGCAGCGCGCGAGGCCATCGACCTCGGCTGCAAGGCGTTGTTGATCGCGTCCAAGCCGTGCGGCCACGCGCAAAGCCATGTCGCGCACGATCCGATCTGGGCGATGGCTGAGGAGGCGGGCCTGCCGATCGTCTTTCACGTCGGGGGCGAAGAGAAACTGCGGCCCGACTATTTCGAGAATGGTCTACCGCGGGTAAAGGATTTTCACGGCGGCGAAGAGAACTTCACCTCGGTCAGCTATATGCCGATCCCGCATTCGGTCGAGCTTACGCTGGCGGGGCTTATTTTCGACGGCGTGCTCGACCGTTTCCCGAAGCTCAAATTCGGCGCCATCGAACTTGGCGCGTCTTGGGTCCCGGGTTGGATGCGGAACATGGACTCGGCCGCGATGGCGTTCATCAAAAACGAAGAGCGGCTGCAAAAGCTTTCCATGAAGCCGTCGGAATTCGTCCGCCGCCAGGTTCGCGTCACGCCCTATCCACACGAGGACGCGGGTTGGATCATTCGCAACAGCGCCGACGAGGTGTGCCTTTTCTCATCTGATTTTCCCCATGTCGAAGGCGGCCGCAATCCGCTCAAGCGGTTCGGCGAATCGCTCCAAGGATGTACTCAGAACCAGGTCGACCGTTTCTATTGCGAGAACTTTATCGACCTGATGGGGGAGGGTCTGGCGAAGGATTTACGCCGGCCAAAACATCTGGTCGCAGCCTGAAGGAGCGAACTTATCCAACACCGCCAGAATGGCGCTATAGTGTGTGACCTGAGTGATTGCGGTGAGATTGAACAACTAAGTCGCAAAACTTGAAAACAGTACGTTGTGGATCGTCGGGCGTGGATGCCCTTCATCTAGTGGCGAGAAGAGGAAGCAAGGACATGGCAAGCGGCATCAAGGACAAGGTAGCGATTCTCGGCATGGGCTGCTCGAAGTTCGGCGAGCGCTGGGAATCAGGCGCCGAGGAACTCATGGTCGAGGCCTATCTCGAGGCCCTGCAGGATGCGGGCGTCGAGACGAGCCAGATCCAGGCAGCCTGGTTCGGAACGGCCATCGAGGAACAGCATGTCGGCAAAGGCGGCACACCTCTTTCGGTCGCATTACGGCTACCCAACATCCCGGTCACCCGAGTCGAAAACTTTTGTGCGTCCGGCTCCGAGGCTTTTCGCGGCGCCGTCTATGCCGTCGCAGCGGGCGCGTGCGACATCGCGCTGGCACTGGGCGTCGAGAAGCTCAAGGACACCGGCTATGGCGGCCTGCCGCAACGCGAAGGCGCGACGCTGGCGCCACTCTGGTCGGCCAATGGATCAGCACCCGGTAATTTCGCGCAGCTTGCCTCGGCTTATCGCGCGAAGCACGGCGTTACGAAAGAGGATTTGAAGCGTGCCATCGCGCATGTCTCCGTGAAGAGCCATGCCAATGGCGCCAAGAATCCCAAGGCCCACCTGCAAAAACCCATCACCGAGGAACAGTGCCTGAATGCGCCCATGATCGCGGAGCCACTCGGCCTCTTCGATTGTTGCGGCGTGTCGGATGGCGCGGCTTGCGCAATCGTCACGACGCCCGAAATCGCCCGCGCGATGGGCAAGAAGAACGCGATCACCGTGAAGGCCTTGCAACTCTCTCTGTCGAACGGTCTGGAGAGCCAGCACAATTCGTGGGACGGCAGTTACTTCCATACTGCCCGTATTGCCGCCAAGCGCGCTTATGACGAAGCAGGCATTCGCGATCCGCGCGACGAAATTTCGATGATGGAAGTGCATGACTGCTTCTCGATCACCGAGCTCGTCACCATGGAAGACCTGCACATCTCCAAGGAAGGCGAGGCGTGGAAGGATGTCATGAACGGCTTCTACGACGCCGATGGGCAGGTTCCGTGCCAGATCGATGGCGGTCTAAAATGCTTCGGCCATCCCATCGGCGCGTCAGGCCTTCGCATGCTCTATGAAATGTATCTGCAGCTCCAGGGTCGTGCCGGCGCGCGTCAATTGAAGAATCCGAAGATCGGAATGACGCACAATCTCGGCGGCGCCCCGGCGATGAATGTCTGCTCGGTCGCGATCATTGGGGCACAGGGCGCCTGAACCATCCGACGACGACAGGCTACAGAACACGGCGAACATGAGATGACGTCAGACCAGGTCCATCCGGTTATCCTTTCGGGTGGCAGCGGTACCAGGCTTTGGCCCATGTCTCGCGCCGCAATGCCGAAGCAACTGCTTGCCCTGCACGGCACCAACACCATGATCCAGGACACGGTGCTGCGCGCGAATGTTCCTGGGGCGACGCCGCCCATTCTCTTGTGCAGCGATAGTCACCGTTTTCTGGTGGCGGAGCAGATTCAGGCTATCGGCGTCACGCCGAACGCCATCGTGCTCGAACCCGTGGGACGGAATACCGCGCCCGCGGCGACGGTTGCAGCGCTGCTCGTGGCCGAACGCGATCCCAACGCCATCGTATTGCTCCTCCCGTCCGATCACGTCGTGATCGACGAAGCCGCCTTCCGCTCGGCTATCGCGCGTGCCGCAACGGCTGCGCGGCAAGGGTACATCGTCACCTTTGGTATTAAGCCGAGCAGTCCTGAAGTGGGATTTGGCTATATTCAACGCGGCGCAAAACTTCTCGGGGCGGAGGGTGTCCACGCCGTCAAGCGCTTCGCCGAAAAGCCAGATCGTACAACGGCAGAAAAGTACATCGCAGCCGGCGACTATGTCTGGAACAGCGGCATGTTCGTCTTTCGCGCCGACACTCTTCTTGCAGAAATGGCGCGCCATGAAGCGGGTGTCGTCGACGCCTGCCGGGCGGCACTCGCGGCTGCGAAACGCGATCTTGACTTCATCCGGCTTGATGGAGAGGCGTTCGCGAAGGCCAAAAGCATTTCTCTCGACTATGCCGTCATGGAGAGGACCGAGAAGGCGGCCGTCGTCCCTTGCGACATTGGTTGGAGCGATGTCGGCGCGTGGTCCTCGCTATGGTCTTTGCAAGAGCGGGACGCAGCGGGCAATGCGCTCCAAGGGGACGTATTGATCCACGATTCGCAAGACAATTTCGTGCGCAGCGAGAAAGCCGTGACAGCTCTGGTTGGCGTGCGAGACCTTGTGGTGGTCGTCACCGAAGATGCTGTGCTGGTTGCGGAAAGAAATCGGGCCCAGGACGTCAAAGCGATCGTGAACCAGCTTGCGGCATCGGGCCGGGCGGAACTATCCGAGCATAAGATCGTTTTTCGCCCGTGGGGCAGCTATCAGGGTATCGACGCCGGTGACGGTTATCAGGTCAAGCACATCATGGTGAAGCCGGGCGGACGTCTCTCGCTGCAAAGCCACACCAAGCGTGCGGAACATTGGGTGGTCGTGCAGGGCACCGCCCAGGTGACTTGCGATGACAAGGTGTTCTTGCTCAAGGAAAACCAGTCCACTTATATCCCCGTCGGCGCGCGGCACCGTCTGGAAAACACCAGCAAGGAGCCGCTTCGCCTCATAGAGGTCCAATCCGGTTCCTATCTGGGCGAAGATGACATCGTGCGCTACGACGATGCCTATGGCAGGGCGGGCGAAGTCCCGGCGGTGAAGTCGCCTTGACATCCATCTCGACTACCAACGGGCTTCGACCGATCAAAACCGTTATTGCCTTTGCGCACCAGTATGAGCGACACCTGTCGGCCATATCGATGGCGGGCGGCTACATCTTCGACAGCTTCGCGTTTGGCCGGGTCGATCACATCTCGACCCACATCGTTTTCGTCGCTTATCTCGCTGTCGCCGGAGGCGCCATCGCACTGTCGCATCGTTTGGAGTCGCGCCCGGTCGAAAGGCAGCCAAGCCAGCGCGTGCGCACTATTTTGTCCGCGGCCACGCAGTTCGCACTCGGTTGTCTCTTGAGCGGCTTCTGCGTGTTCTACCTGCGCAGTGCATCGCTGTGGAGTTCGTGGCCTTATCTTCTGCTGCTGGCCGGCATCTTCGTCGGCAACGAATTCTTCAAGGCCTATACGACACGCTTCACCCTTGCCTTGCTGCTCTATTTTTTCGCGCTGTTCTCCTACGCAATCCTGATGGTTCCGGTTCTGATCGCGATGCTCGGCACCATTCCGTTTCTGATCAGCGGCGCGGTCGCTCTCGCGGTTTTCTGGCTATATACGGACATCCTGTCCAGGCTCGGTCGCGAGCGCTTCCGCCAAGTGCGTGTGCGCATCCTGGCCGGCACGCTGGCGATTTTCGCAGTGATGAACCTCTGCTATTTCGCCAAGATTCTTCCGCCGCTGCCGCTCGCTCTCGCAGACGCGGGCGTCTACCACTCGGTAAAGAAAGTTGGGAGCGTCTACCAAGCGGTGGAAGAGACACAGTCCTGGGCGTCCTATTTGGGTGTCCAGCCGATCGAGCATCTCGCGCCGGGCGATAAGCTTTATCTCTACAGTTCGGTCTTCGCGCCGGCCCGGGTCTCAACTCAGATCGTTCATCGCTGGGAGTGGTATGACCCAGCCGCCAAGCAGTGGCAGCCTCAGTCGCGGGTTTCGTTTTCCATAAATGGCGGTCGGGATGGCGGCTATCGCGTCTACTCTGTAAAGAGCAGGCCCAAGGCCGGCGATTGGCGGGTCAACATCGCGACTGGAGACGGGCGGCAATTGGGCCGCGTCCGCTTCGCGGTTGCGGTTGAGGCACCGCCAGGAGCGCTTGTGCCGCGGACTTTGAACTGATCCGGCGCCTTGCATCTCGGTGCCGGCAAGCCTATTTCACACTAGACTTTCGGGGTCTGCTAATTTGTCCACAAAATCCAATGTTGTTTCGCACCTAAAACGCCTCGAGGCCGAGAGCATCCACATCATGCGAGAGGTGGCGGCCGAGTTCGCCAACCCCGTGATGCTCTATTCCATCGGCAAAGATTCGTCGGTGATGCTCCATCTTGCGCTGAAGGCATTCTATCCCGCGAAGCCGCCATTCCCGCTTCTGCATGTCGACACGACGTGGAAGTTCCGCGAGATGATCCAGTTTCGCGACGAAACCGCCAAACGACTTGGGCTCAAGCTCCTCGTCCACGTCAACGAAGACGGGATCGCCCGCGGCATCAACCCGTTCGACTCAGGCTCGGCCTTGCATACGCAGGTGATGAAGACCGAGTCGTTAAAGCAGGCGCTCGACAAGTATGGTTTCGATGCTGCATTCGGCGGCGCGCGGCGCGACGAGGAAAAATCCCGCGCCAAGGAGCGGATCTTCTCGTTCCGTACCGCGACACATGCCTGGGATCCCAAGAACCAGCGGCCGGAACTCTGGCGCGTCTACAACACCCGCATCAACAAGGGCGAGTCCATCCGCGTCTTTCCGCTCTCCAACTGGACCGAGCTCGACATTTGGCAGTACATCCTCGCGGAAAAGATTCCGATCGTGCCGCTCTACTTCGCAAAACGCCGTCCGGTGGTGGAACGCGACGGCACTCTGGTCATGCGCGACGACGAGCGTATGAAGCTGCTTCCTGGCGAGACGCTCGAGGACCGGCTTGTTCGCTTTCGCACGTTGGGTTGTTATCCATTGACCGGTGCCATCGAATCCGATGCTGACACGCTTGAAGGCATCGTCACCGAAATGTTCACCGCACGCACGTCGGAGCGGCAGGGCCGCCTGATCGACAGCGACGAGAAATCGTCGATGGAGAAGAAAAAGAAGGAAGGCTACTTCTGATGGCTTCCGCCGAACAGCGAACGGGAGCCTCCGAGCTCAGTGCCTTTCTTGCCGCGCAGGAGAAGAAATCCCTGCTGCGGTTTCTGACCTGCGGCAGCGTGGACGACGGCAAGTCCACGTTGATTGGCAGACTGCTCTATGACTCCAAACTCCTGTTCGAAGATCACCTCTCTGCGTTGGAGAAGGATTCGCGCAAGTTCGGCACCACCGGCGGCGATATCGATTTTGCCTTGCTGGTCGACGGCCTCGAGGCCGAACGCGAGCAGGGGATTACGATCGACGTCGCCTATCGCTTCTTTGCCACCGAAAAGCGCAAATTCATCGTCGCAGACACGCCTGGCCACGAACAATATACGCGCAACATGGCGACCGGCGCCTCGAACTCAGATCTCGCTGTCATCCTGGTCGACGCGCGCAAAGGTGTTCTGACGCAAACGCGCCGCCACGCTTACATCGCGTCGCTGCTGGGCATCCGCCACGTGGTCCTCGCGGTCAACAAGATCGATCTGGTCGGTTATTCACAAGAGACGTTCGATGCGATCGTTCAGGACTTTGCCGCTTTCTCGCAGCGGCTCGGATTTTCCAGCGTCGAGCCGATTCCGATCTCGGCACGGTTTGGCGACAATGTGATCGCCTCGAGCGAGCATACCTCGTGGCACAAGGGACCGTCGCTGCTCGGCTATCTTGAGAGTGTCGATGTCGACACCGATGTCGTCGGCAAGCCGTTTCGCTTTCCTGTCCAGTGGGTCAACCGGCCCAATCTCGACTTCCGCGGTTTTTCAGGAACCGTAGTCGGTGGGCGCATCACGAAGGGCGCAGCCATCGCGGTCGCCAAGTCCGGGCGCAAGAGCGCGGTCAAGCGCATTGTCACCATGGACGGCGATCTCGATGAGGCGGTCGCCGGCATGGCCGTCACGCTCGTCTTGGCAGACGAAGTCGACATTTCGCGCGGCGACATTCTCGCATCGCCGGAAGATCGGCCGGACGTCTCCGAACAATTCGCCGCGCATCTGCTTTGGATGGCGGAAGATGAGCTTCTGCCTGGCCGGCAATATCTCATGAAACTCGGAACGGCGACCGTGCCGGTCCAAATCACGGCACTCAAGCACAAGGTCGACGTCAATTCGCTCGATCAACTTGCCGCGAAAACTCTGCATCTCAACGAGGTTGGCTACGCCAATTTCGCCACATCGCACCCGATCGCGTTCGATGCCTATCACAACAACCGAGACACCGGCGGCTTCATCCTGATCGATCGTTTCACCAACACGACGGTCGGCGCCGGAATGATCGACTTCAGCCTGAGACGCGCGACCAATGTGCATTGGCAGGCGCTCGACGTCGGCAAGCAGTCGCGTGCCGGCCAGAAGGGGCAAAGGCCCGTTGTGCTCTGGTTCACCGGACTATCGGGATCGGGCAAATCCACCATCGCGAATCTTGTCGAGCGCGCGCTCTTTGCCGAGGGCAGGCATACCTACTTGCTTGACGGCGACAATGTTCGCCACGGGCTCAATCGCGATCTCGGCTTCACCGACGTTGATCGCGTGGAAAACATCCGCCGTGTCGGTGAGGCCGCGAAGCTGTTCGTGGATGCCGGACTGATCGTGCTCGTATCCTTCATCTCGCCCTTCCGCTCGGAGCGGCGCATGGCGCGCGAACTGATGGGCGAGGGCGAATTCATCGAAGTCTATGTCGATACGCCGCTCGAAGTGTGCATGGAACGTGACCCGAAGGGGCTATATCGCAAGGCAAAGTCCGGCGAGATCAAGAACTTCACCGGAATCGACAGTCCGTACGAACCGCCCGAACTTGCTGAGCTCAGAGTCGACACGACCACAGCTCAGCCGGCGGATCTCGCCGCCCAAATCGTGCTTCATCTGCGCGACAAGGGTTATATCGGCTAGCTTGAAGGTATTGCGGTCGCACGACCGACACTGACGTAGGTGAACCCGGCCGCCGCCATTTGGTTCGGTCGGTAGATGTTGCGCAAATCGATCATCAGAGGCGTCTTCAATAGTGATTTCATGCGTGCGGTGTCGAGCGCGCGAAACTCGTTCCACTCCGTCAGAATGACGACACCGTCGGCACCCTTCAGCGCTTGGTAAGCGTCGCGGCAAAGCTCAACATTCAGCAGCTTGCGCGCTTCCTTGGCCCCTTCCGGATCGAAGGCACGGATTTTGGCGCCCTTTGTCTGCAGAAACGGCACGATCACGAGGCTCGGCGCATCGCGCATGTCGTCCGTGTTGGGCTTGAACGTCAGACCTAGAATAGCAATGGTTTTGCCTTTCACACCGCCGAATGCCTTCTCGATCTTCTCCGCCATTGCCAGCTTGCGTGCATCGTTCACGGCCACGACCGCTTCGACGATCCGTGTCGGCGCTCCAAGGTCTTGTGCCGTCTTGCGCAGTGCCAGCGTATCCTTGGGAAAGCAGGAGCCACCGAAGCCCGGTCCGGCGTGCAGGAACTTTCCGCCGATGCGTCCGTCCAATCCGATGCCGCGCGAGACGTCCTGCACATCGGCGCCGACTTTTTCGCAAACGTCGGCCATCTCGTTGATGAAGGTGATCTTGGTGGCGAGAAAGGCGTTCGCGGCATACTTGATCAGTTCCGAACTCTCGCGGCTGGTGAATAGAATTGGCGTCTCGTGCAGGTAGAGCGGCCGATAGACCTCGCGCATGATTTCACGCGCGCGCTCCGTGTCACAGCCGACCACGACACGATCGGGGCGGCGAAAATCATCGATCGCGGAGCCTTCGCGCAAAAACTCGGGATTGGACGCCATGTCGAATTCTAGATCCGGCCGCAACTTGCGGATAATCTTCTCGACTTCGCGGCTGGTGCCGACCGGAACGGTGGATTTGGTGACGATGACGGCATAGCCCGTTAGAGCGCCAGCGATTTCCTCGGCCGCGGCGTAGACATAAGAGAGATCGGCGTGACCGTCGCCACGCCGACTTGGCGTGCCGACCGCGATGAACACGGCATCGGCTCCGCGTACCGCGTGTTTAATGTCGGTTTCGAACGTGAGTCTGCCGGCCTTGATATTGGTAGCGACGACTTCGTCCAGGCGTGGTTCATAGATCGGAATCGTTCCCGTCCTAAGAGTCGCAACCTTCTCTGCTTCTTTGTCGACGCAGACCACGCTGTGCCCGAACTCGGACAGGCAGGCGCCCGACACCAGCCCCACATACCCCGTCCCGATCATCGCAATGCGCATGCTTTAACCTTTGTTCGAGGGTGCCGACGAGCGTGACCCGGTCGCGTTACCGCTCCGTGAATGTCTCGAAAATTAGACTGATTTCCGACTCGAACGCACCCTTTCTCACACTCGAAGCTTAATTTTGCGCAGTGTCCGCCAGTAAGCGCCGCAGGCCTGAATAGCTCGGCTGGTCGATGGCGACCTTGTCGCGAGTCGTCAGCGTCAGGTGTTCGGCGAGGCCAGGCGAGTCGAGACTGATGACGCCGTCGCGGATCCGGCGACACAATTCGCGATTGAGTTCGATCAAAGAACCATCCTGGTTCAGGAGAGCCTTCAGACGCTTCTGTTCGGCCACCGCAGACGGGCCGCCGGTTTCGAGTTCACGCTTGACGATGCTGAGGGCATTGGCCGCGACCCGGGCGTGAAACGCCGTGTGACCCTTGAGCTCGGGCATTGCGCGTTGCTCGATGAAGTCGCGCACCGCGGTAACAAGTTCCAGCATGGAGGGTTGATCCATCATGCCTAGATCTTTCCTCTGACGATCAGATTGATGAGATCGACTTCGGTTTCCGACGAGCGGCGCCCGATTGCGGCGCGCTCGACGGAGTTGTCGCGCACGAAGCCCTGATACATGCCCATGCACATCACGCCCCATTTGAGTGAACCGTAGACGATCCAGGTACGCGCTTCATCTTCGCTAATATGGCCACCGCCGGCGGCTTCATAGCCGGCGAGGAGATCGGGCAGATCGCCGAAGCCGCCGACCACTTTCTCCTGCATGCCGAAGCGCCAGGAGTTGGTGCAGATCCAGCCAAGGTCCTCGAGCGGATCGCCGATGTGAACCAACTCCCAATCGAGCGCCGCTTCGACTCCGTCGGGCGAAATGAGGAGGTTGCCGTGGCGAAAGTCGCCATGAACGAACGTCTGGCGCTTGGCGCTCGCCATGCGCGGCTCGAGCCACTTGAACGCCATTTCGAACACGGGATGCGGATAGTCGTACGTGTCATAGATAGTGCGGTAGCGATTCAGTTGCGCCCGTCCATCGACAACCTGCAGCAATTTGCGCAGCTCGGCCGTCAGCGTCACGGCGTGGATGCGCGCCGCAATCTCGCCGCACTGGCGCGCGAGGTGCGGGCGTATCGCGTCGAATTCCTTGTCGCGCAGAACCTTTCGCGCGATGGATTCGCCGGGCAGCCGCTCCATCACGTAACCTTGTCCAACGCCGTCGCGCTCCTTCAGGACGTAACGCACGTGGGGCGCTCTCACGCCGGCGGCGCGCGAGGCCTCGATGGCAATGGCCTCGGTTTCGAGCGGAACCGAAGAGGAAGTGTCGCTTGTGATGCGCGGCTGCCCGCCTGGCGAACGCCGCAGGATGAGAGGAACGACGCCGTCCTTGCAGATGGCATCGAATGACCAGGTTTCCTGGCTGGCCCCGCCGGAAAGCCGCGAGAGCTCGTCCAACTTCAAGAGCCCCGGAAAGACCGGCCGCAGGGCGTGTTCGAGAGCGGGGGCAAATTCTGCGTTCATGAACGAGTAGACCAGTCTGGCGTCAAAGGTTGTCGCGGCGGAAAGCGGGTTAATCCTCGGTATCTCAGCACAGGAGGCCCTCATGGGCAAAGACAAGGAGCGGCGGGCTAACCGGCCCTGAGGTAGCGCACCGCCTCGTCGCGGCCGAACAGATACAAAAGAGTGCGCAAGGCTTCGCCGCGGGTGGACTGAAGCTCGGGGTCACATTGCAAAACGAGCTGCGCATCGTCACGCGCCACAGCCAGCAAATCGGAGTGCGCCGTTAGATCAGCCAGCCGAAAGAGCGGCATGCCGCTCTGGCGTGTCCCGAGCAGTTCGCCCGCGCCGCGCAGGCGCAAATCTTCCTCCGCGATCACAAAGCCGTCGTCGGTTTCGCGCATCATCTTCAATCTCGCCTTGGCGGTCTCGCCCAACGGACCTTGGTAGAGAAGCAGGCAACTTGATTTTCCCTGGCCACGGCCAACGCGCCCACGCAACTGATGCAGCTGCGCGAGACCGAAACGTTCGGCATGTTCCACCACCATGATCGTGGCCTCGGGAACGTCGACGCCCACCTCGATCACCGTCGTGGCGACGAGGATGGAGGTTTCCCCGTTCTTGAATTTCGCCATCGCTGCGTCGCGTTCAGGACCCTTCATCCTGCCGTGCACCAATCCAACCTTGGAGCCGAGAGAACGCTTCAGCATGGCGGCGCGCTCTTCGGCGGCGGCGAGATCGATCTTTTCGGACTCTTCTACAAGTGGACACACCCAATAGGCGCGGGCGCCGCGCGCGATCGCCTTGCGCAGATGTTCCATGACTTCGTCCAACCGCTCGACCGACAGCGTGCGCGTATCGATCGGCTTGCGGCCCGGCGGCCTGCCGGTCAGGCGCGAGACATCCATGTCGCCATAGGCCGTCAGCGCCAGCGTGCGCGGAATGGGTGTCGCCGTCATCACCAATACATCTGCCGGTCGCCCGCCCTTGCCCTGCAATTGCATGCGCTGGTGCACCCCGAAACGGTGCTGTTCATCGACGACCGCCAAGCCGAGGTCGGCGAACGCAACGTCCTCTGAGAAGAGAGCGTGGGTCCCGACCAGAATGTCGATGTCGCCGCTGGCAAGTGCAGCGAGCGTTTGCTCGCGACCCGATCGTTCGCGCCCCGTGAGAAGCGCCATGCGGACTCCAGTCGCCTTTGCGAGCGGGTCCAGCGCCACCATGTGCTGGCGCGAGAGAATGTCGGTCGGCGCCATCAGCGCGCCTTGCGTGCCGGCCTCGACCGCGCCGAGTAGCGCCAGGAAGGCGATAATCGTTTTTCCAGCTCCCACATCGCCCTGTAATAGCCGCACCATGCGTTGCGCCGCCGCCATGTCGGCCTCGATTTCTCCGATGACCTGGAGCTGCGCATCCGTCAGCGCGAAGGGCAATGCAGCGATCGCCTTTGCTTTCAATCGGCCGTCGCCCTTCAGACTGCGGCCCTTCTTGGCGCTACGCATCTGACGGCGGATGAGCAGCAGCGCCAGTTGATTGGCAAGCAATTCGTCATAGGCCAGGCGTCTGCGCTCCGATGTATCTGGCGAGAGATCGCTTCCGTTTATTGGCGCGTGCGCTGCATGCAGTGCGACGTCGAACGGTTTCCAGTTCTGGCTTCTGACGAATGCCGGATCATCCCATTCCGGCAGAGCAGGCACCTTGGCCACCGCCCCTCGCACCGCCTTCAGAAGCGGCTTTGCAGGCAAACCTTCCGTCAACGCATAGATAGGTTCGTGCAGAGGCATTTCGCCGAGTTCGTCCGAGGCCAACACATGATCGGGGTGCGGCATCTGCAGCTTGTCCTTGTAGCGCTCAATCTTGCCGCTGACGAGGCGCGTCGAACCGACCGGCAGTGTCCGGTTCAGATAATCCGCATGGGCGTGGAAATAGATCAGCTCGATGATGGCGGTGTCGTCAGAACACCGAATACGATAAGGCTGGCGCCGGTCGCGCGGCGCGACGTGGTCGAGCACCGTGACGGTCACCGTCGCGATGCGCCCTTCTTCCGCAGCGCTCAACTTTGGCCGATAGGAACGATCGATCAGCCCGACCGGCAGATCGAAGATCAGATCGACGATCCTTGGCCCCGCGACGCGCGCAATCAGCTTCTCGAGCTTGGGGCCGACGCCACCAAGCGTGCGCGTTTCAGCGAACAAGGGAAACAGAATCGAAGGACGCATCGAGGTGAAAGAATATGGGCCGGGGAGGTTGTTCTCAACGGAGCTAAAGCGCTATATCCGGCGCATGGAAAGTGAGCAAAACGGTGGCTCTTCGGAGGCCCGCCGCAAACGGCTATTGTTCCGAGCCCAACGCCGCGGCTTCAAGGAGGTCGATCTCATCTTCGGCACCTTCGCCGCGGCCGAGATCTTGCAGCTGTCCGAAGCCGAACTCGACCAGTTCGAGGCACTGCTCGCAGCACCCGACCAGGAGGTCTATGCCTGGCTTCGGGATGCGGCACCCGTTCCTCAAGCCTTCAATACACCTGTGTTCGCCCGCCTGAAGACGCTCTGCCAGCGACGGAATCCGCAATGGAGCGCCTAGACTATATCGCGCGCCAGTCCGGCCGCTTCGCGGTCACCGGCGCGCCGGCCGGCTACGACGCGTTTCTTGCAGCCGAGGCAGCGTTGCGCCTCGACGGCCTCGTCGCGTTCGTTGCTTCCGACGATGTCCACGCCGCGGGAGTCATCGAGGCGATTTCCTTCTTTGCTCCGAGCTTATCTGTTCTCTCCTTTCCGGCCTGGGATTGCCTGCCCTATGACCGCGTCTCGCCGAAGCCCGACATCGAAAGCGAACGCCTGGCGACACTTGCAGTGCTCGCTCGGCGCAAGTCCGATTCCGGACCGGCTGTCGTTGTCACCACTGTCAATGCGCTCCTGCAACGTGTGCCGCCACGCGACTGGATCGCGCGCGCGAGTTTTGCCGCGCGCGCCGGCGAGGACATCGACCGTGACGCGCTCGTGACTTTTCTCTCGGGTAACGGTTACGTCCGCGCCAGTACCGTGCGTGAGCCTGGCGACTTTGCGCTGCGCGGCGGCATTGTCGATCTCTGGCCGCCAGGCATCGCGCAGCCGCTGCGGCTCGATTTCTTCGGCTCGACGCTCGACGCCATCCGCCGCTTCGATGCCGAGACACAGCTCTCCTCGGATCAGATCGATGAAATCGATCTCCTTCCCGCCAGTGAAGTGCCTCTCGATCCGAAGTCGATCAGCCGCTTTCGCTCCGGCTATGTCGCCGAGTTCGGCCCCGCCCATGACGATGACCCGCTCTACGAGTCGGTGAGCGCCGGCCGCAAGCAGCAGGGCATGGAACATTGGCTGCCGCTGTTCCACGAGAAGCTCGACACCTTGTTCGAATTTCTGCCGCGAGTGCTTTTCCTGCTCGGCCATCAGAGCGAAGAGACCAAGGCGGCGCGACTCGAACTCGTGTGCGACTATTTCGAAACGCGCGAGCAGTTCCGGCAACAGCGCCACGACGCGGAAAAGAACGTCATCAAGGCGCCGCCCTACAAGCCGCTGAAACCGCAGCGGCTCTATCTCGACGATGCCGAATGGGTTGCCGGGCTGGCACGTCACAATGTGCGCGATCTGTCGCCCTTTCAGGCACCGGAGTCGCTGAAGTCTGTCGATGCCGGCGGCAAGGTGGGCCGCGACTTCCAGCCCGAACGCGCGACCGGAAGAGTCAATGTCTTCCAGTCGGCGGCCGACCATATTCGCGCACTCCAGTCCGCCGGAAAGAGTGTAGTCGTCGCTTCGTGGAGCGGCGGCTCGTCCGAGCGCATGGGCGGCGTTCTCTCCGATCATGGCCTTCCCGCCATTCGCAGCGTCGCCAACTGGCCCGAAGCCGCGAAGCTGCACGAGACCGCCGTCGGCATCGCGGTGCTCGGGCTCGAGAAAGGCTTCGAGGCGCCAGGCTTCGCCGTTGTTTCCGAGCAGGACATTCTCGGCGACCGCATGGTGCGGGCGGCGGCACGTTCGCGCCGGGCGCAGAATTTTCTCTCCGAAGCCTCCAGTCTCGCGCCCGGCGATCTTGTTACCCATATCGAGCATGGCGTCGGCCGTTACATGGGGCTTCAGACGATCGATGCGCTTGGCGCGCCGCATGATTGCCTCGAAATCCAATATGACGGCGGCAAACTCTTCCTTCCTGTCGAGAATATCGAACTTCTGACGCGTTACGGCGCTGACGAGAGCAACGCGCAACTGGACCGGCTCGGCGGAGTCGGCTGGCAGCAGCGCAAAGCGCGGATGAAGGAGCGCGTACGCGAGATCGCCGCCGAACTGATCCGCATCGCGGCCGCGCGCGAACTCCGTTCGTTGCCGCCGGTCGATCCGCCGCAGGGCGTGTACGACGAGTTCTGCGCCCGCTTTCCGTACCAGGAAACCGAGGACCAGGAGAAAGCCATCGCAGATGCGATGGAGGATCTGGCGCGTGGCCGGCCGATGGATCGTCTCATCTGCGGCGATGTCGGCTTCGGCAAGACCGAGGTCGCCTTGCGCGCCGCCTTCGTCGCCGCCATGAGCGGGCAACAGGTCGCCGTCATCGTGCCGACGACGCTGCTCGCGCGCCAGCATTTCCGCAACTTCTGCGAACGCTTCGCCGGCTTTCCGCTCAAGGTGCGCCAACTCTCGCGCTTCGTCGACACCAAGGAGGCCGCGGTGACACGCGCGGAGCTCGCCGAAGGCAGAATCGACATCGTCATCGGAACCCATGCATTGCTCGCCAAATCCATACACTTCAAGAATCTTGGTCTCCTCATCGTCGACGAGGAGCAGCATTTCGGCGTCACGCACAAGGAACAGCTCAAGGCGCTGAAAGCCGACGTCCATGTCCTAACCCTCACCGCAACGCCCATTCCGCGCACGTTGCAACTCGCGCTTTCCGGCGTGCGCGATCTCTCGCTGATCACGACACCGCCCATCGACCGGCTCGCGGTGCGCACCTTCGTCACGCCGTTCGATCCTCTCGTCGTACGCGAAGCACTCCTGCGCGAGCATTATCGCGGCGGCCAGAGCTTCTACGTCGCGCCGCGCATCGCCGACCTGCGCGAGGCCGAAGAGTTCCTCAAGATCACCGTTCCCGAGATCAAGCCCGCCGTCGCCCACGGCCAAATGGCGTCGAGCGTGCTCGAAGAGGTCATGACCGCCTTCTACGAGCGCAAGATCGACGTTCTCGTTTCCACCAATATCGTCGAGAGCGGTCTCGACATTCCGACCGCGAACACGATGATCGTGCATCGCGCCGACATGTTCGGACTATCCCAGCTCTATCAATTGCGCGGTCGCATCGGCCGCGCCAAGCAGCGCGCCTATGCCTATCTGACGACACCGCCCGACCGCAAACTGAACGACACCGCGACGCGCCGGCTCGAAGTACTGCAGTCGCTCGACCAGCTCGGCGCCGGATTTTCCGTCGCCAGCCACGACATGGACATTCGCGGCGCCGGCAACCTGCTCGGTGAGGAACAGTCCGGCCATGTCCGCGAAGTCGGCATCGAGCTCTACCAGGAGATGCTCGAGGATGCGGTCGCGCAGCTGCGGCTCGGCGAGGACGCGAAGGAAATCGCGGACCAATGGTCGCCCGCCATCAATATCGGCGCGGCCGTTCTCATTCCCGAAACCTATGTCGCCGATCTCAATGTCCGCATGTCGCTCTATCGCCGGTTGGCGGCCATCGAGTCGCGCGAGGACATCGACCGTTTCGCCGCCGAGCTGATCGACCGCTTCGGGCCGCTGCCCGAGGAGGTCAAACAGCTTCTCGAGATCGTCGCCATCAAGCAGCTTTGCCGCGTGGCGCTGGTCGAGAAGATCGACGCCGGTCCCAAAGGTGGCACCATCGCATTCCGCGGCAACCAGTTCCCCAATCCGATGGCGCTCGTCGCATTGATCAACGAACACTCCGGCACCATGAAGGTCAGGCCGGACCAGAAAGTCGTCGTTTCGCGCGACTGGCCGTCACCGGAATCGCGGCTGGACGGGGTCAAGAACCTCATCGGCCAACTCGCCAATCTGGCGGCCAAGGCGGCTTAGTTCCGACGGCTTCGGTGTCATGGCCCGGGGAATCCGGGCCACTCAGTTGACATCCATTCAACTGACGCACGGCTTCACCCGGGCGGCCCACACCAGGTGGGCCGTGACACAAAAGTTTACGCCCCAGGCTCGCGAAAGTACGGCTCGACGGTGCCCTTCAGCTTCACCGTCATGGGATTGCCGTGGCGATCCACGGATTTGCCGGCGACGACGCGCACCCAACCCTCGCTGACGCAATACTCCTCGACATTGTTGCGCTCGACGCCGTTGAAGCGAATGCCGACGCCGCGCTCGAGCAATTCCTCGTTGAAGAACGGGCTCTTCGGGTTGTTGCACAGGCGGTCTGGCGGCGTGTCGCTCATGGTCCCTTCGGCGTTGGCATGAATCTTGATAGACAATTACGCCTTACAATCCAAATTCTCGCGATTTCTAAAAAATATGCAAAACCGGCCGGACGCAATAAGGGCGTTGGTCGGGAAGCGAGTTTTAAAAAGTGAATTGCGCTACGCCTTGCCGGGCGCGGATTCTCCTTTGCTCATTTTCTCGTTCATTTTTTGGGATCAATTCGGTCGCGCGGCGACCAGCGCCGGAACCAAACAGACATACTTATCGGGATATAGCCGATTTGGTGATTTGACCGTGACGGTTCAAGTACGGCCTACATCTTTTACATGGCCACTTAATTACAGATTCTCGCGTTTTCACGATGATCGTCATGGCCGGGCTTGATCCGGCCACCCATCACGCTTCGCGAGCAATATCGACACGCGGACGCGCGTATGAATGGTTGGCCGGCTCGGTGGCCGGCCATGACGAGAGGTGGCTCAGTTGAACGCCATCACCGTTTCGCTGCCCGACTGGATGCGCTCGAGCAGCATCGGCGTCTCGGGCACAAGGCGTTCCATCCAGTATCGCGCGCACATCAGCTTCTCTTTATAGAACTGCGCGTTCGGCGGGTTGGTCGCGAGCTTGGCTAACGCGATCTTCGCCATGCGGCCCCACATCCAGCCGACGACCACGATCCCCATCAGGCGCAGATAGTCGCTGGCGCCGGCGCCGGCATTGTTCGGATTCTGCAGGCCGTTCGCTGCAAGCCACAGCGTGGCGTTCTGCAAATTCTCGAGCCCGCGCTTCACGCCTTTGACGAACGGCGCCATTGCCTCGTCCTTCTCGTTGTCGCTGAGCCAGGTGCTGATCTCGCCGAACAGCGCCAGGGGAGCGGCGCCACCCTTGCGGCCGAGCTTGCGGCCGACCAGGTCCATCGCCTGCACGCCATTGGCGCCTTCGTAGATTAGGTTGATGCGCCCGTCGCGCACGAACTGCTCGACGCCGTTGTCGCGGATATAGCCGTGGCCGCCATAGCACTGCATGGCGAGGTTGGCGGCTTCGAACCCCATGTCGGTACAGAAGGCCTTCAAGACCGGCGTCATCAAATCGGAAAGAACGCCGGCGGTTTCCGCTTCCGGACGCGGCGAGCGCGCGATCGCCATGTTCAACGTCGTCCACATTGCGAGCGCACGCGCGCCTTCGACGAAGGAGCGCGCATGCAACAGCATGCGCTTGACGTCGGGATGCACGATCTCAAGATCCGCCGGCTTGTCGGGCTCGGCTGGTCCGGTCAGGGCGTGGCCGACGCGACGCTCATGCACATATTGATAGCCGTTCTGGTAGGCGATCTCGCCGATGGCGATCCCCTGGATGCCGACGCCGAGCCGCGCACCGTTCATCATGGCGAACATGCCGGCCATGCCCGCGCTGGCGGAGCGCCTCTCGCCCGGTTTCGCCGGTTGAGGTTTCGGTCCCAGGCGCCAGGCGATGGCATTGTCGAAGTTGAGCACGCAGGTCGCCTGCGCCTTGATGCCCATCTTCTTTTCGATGCCGCCGGTCGTCACGCCGTTGCGCGCGCCCATCGTGCCGTCTTCCGAGACCAGGAATTTCGGCACCATGAAGAAGTTCACGGTCGAAAGATCGTCCTGGATCTGTCCGTTCTCGTCGGGGATCTTGGCGATCACCATGTGGATGATGTTGTCGGTCAGATCGTGGTCGCCGCCCGAGATGAAGATCTTCGTGCCGGTCATGCGATAGGTGCCGTCGGGCTGCTCGACCGCACGCGTCTTCATCAGGCGGAGATCGGTGCCGCAGCCGGGCTCGGTCAGGCACATCGTGCCGGTCCATTCGCCGCTGATCATCTTCTTCGCAATGTGTTCGCGCATCCAGGGCGCGCCGGTGGCGGCAAGCGCGGAGTAGGCGGCACCGGTCAGGCCGGGATACATCGCGAAGGACTGATTGGCGCTCATCGCCATCTCGGCGACGGCCATGCTGATCGTCATGGGGAGCCCGGCGCCGCCCAACGCCTCCGGCGCGCTCAGCGCGCCCCAGCCCGCTTCGGAATAGGCCTTGTAGGCCTCCTTGAAACCCTTGGGCGTGCGCACGACGCCGTTTTCATAGTGCGCGCCTTCCTCGTCGCCCGACTGGTTGATCGGGTGCAGCACTTCCTCGCAGAACTTGCCCGCGTTGGTCAGGATGTCCTCGACGAGATCGGGCGAGAGGTCGCCGAATTGCGGCAGGTCGCGCTGCTTGTCGATCTCCAGAAACTCGTTCAAGACAAAGCGGTAATCGTCGAGCGGCGCGCGATAGATCGGCATGTAAGGTCCTGTGCGGGTTCGGCCGATTTGTACGCCGGAACCGGGAGGGGTGTCGATGACAGAGATGTTGGGGTTATCATAACGGCCAATCATGACCGGAAATCGCGCTCTCATCATTTTTGCGATAGCGGCTTTGTCCTACGCAGCAGCGGCGGCGGCGTCACCACACCGCGTCGTCTCGACTTTTCTGTGTACGGATGAATATGTCTTTCGCCTTCTGCCGCGCGCGCGCATCGCGGCTCTGTCGTTCGAGGCGGGCGATCGCCATCCCGTGGTCTCGACCATCGCCGATCACGTCGGCGGCATTGCCCAGATCCATCCGACGACCGAAACGGTGCTCAATCTCCATCCCGATCTCGTCGTCATGTACCAGGGGACGATGCCGAGGCTGCACGAGAATCTTTCGGCTCTCGGTGTTCCGATACTCGATGTGCCGTGGGCGAATTCGATCGCCGATATCCGCAAGACGACTCATTGGCTCGGCGAGAAGCTCGGCGCGCAGGAGCGCGCTGCAGCGCTGCTCGACAGGATGGACGCGAAGCTCGCCGCCGCGCGCCGCTTGGCGGACCAGCCTGCCGTGCGCACGCTTCTCTACGAGCCCAACGGGTATGCCTCGGCCGGCGGCGTGACGGACGAAATGATGATGCTCGCCGGGCTCCTGAACGCAACCCCGAGCCTGCATCCGACTCGCGCCGGCACGGTGCCGGTCGAAACGGTCATTGCGGCTTCGCCCGAACTCTTGATTTTCAGAGGGGAACAAGGCGCGCCGGCTTCACAGGCCGAACTCGTGCAGCATCATCCGGCGTTCGCGACGCTTGCCGGCCGCACCCTCTCAGTCAGGGCGTCGCTAATTCCGCTGGCTTGTCCGGGACCCTGGTCTGCCGATGCGGCACTGACTTTTGTCGATCTGGCGGCGAAGGCGCGTGCGCTTGCGAAGGCGCATGCGCGCAACTAGAACTGCGCACGACGCGACGGACAAGGGAACGCGGCAGAAGCCGCGGCTGCCCCCGCAACTGTAGACGGTGCAATGCGCATCCGGATGCCACTGGGAAACCGGGAAGGCGGATGCGACGGCCGTGAGCCAGGAAACCTGCCGCCGCGTGTCGTCCGTCCGTGCGCCGGGGTTGGCGCTCGGTCTGCGGTCTACCGCAAGCGGCGACTCGTTGGAGGCCGCATGGACGCGAGCGCAACAGTTCCGCAAGTCGACGACGCGACGAAGCGCGCGCATGCCGCGACCTTTGTGCTCGCTCTGGCGTTGCTGGCGTTCTTCCTCGTTTCCTTCTTGCTCGGTCCGTCGAACCTGCCGATGCGCGATCTCTTCGCGGGACTCTTGTCGGGTCATGGCGCGGCCGGAGTCATTGCGCGCGAGTTGCGCCTGCCGCGCGCGGCTTTGGCGATCGTCATCGGCGCAGCGCTCGGCGCCAGTGGCGCCGCGTTGCAGGGCTTGTTTCGCAATCCTCTCGCCGAGCCCGGCGTAACCGGCGTGACGTCCACGGCCGGGTTGGGCGCAGTGATCGCACTCTATTTCGGGCTGGCCGCTTCCAGCGCCTTCCTGCTGCCCGGCTTCGCGGTCGGCGGTGCGCTCGCATCGGCGGGCGTGCTTTACCTCTTGTCGCGCGGCGGCGCCGGCGCGATGGCTCTGGTGCTCGCCGGCGTCGCCATGGCGAGTTTCGCCACCGCGTTGACCGCGCTCGCGCTCTCGTTTGCACAGAATCCCTATGCGATGAGTGAGATGGTTCGCTGGATGATGGGTTCGCTGAACGATCGCACGCTCTTCGATCTTGCCTTTGCCGCGCCGTTGACGGTCGCAGGTATCGCGCTCTTGCTCACCGCAGCGCGCGGCCTCGATGCTTTGACGCTGGGCGAGGAGGCGGCGCACAGCCTTGGCGTCGATGTCGGTTTCGTGCGGAGCCGTGTCGTCGTCGGTGTCGCGCTCGCCACCGGTGCGGCGACCGCGGCGGCCGGCGCAGTGAGCTTCGTCGGGCTGGTGGTGCCGCATGTGCTGCGGCGCTTCTACGGCTACGAGCCGTCGCGGTTGATCCTGCCGTCGGCGTTGGGCGGCGCGGTGCTGGTCACGGCAGCCGACATTGCGGTCCGGCTGATTGCGCCGGACGGTCAGCTTCTCCTGGGCGTCGTCACTGCCATGCTGGGCGCGCCGTTCTTCCTCTGGCTGATCCTCCGTCTACGGAGCGAATCGTGACCGCGGCGTTGGAATTTCGCTCGGTTTCCGCATCCTATGGCAGCCGCGGCGTACTTTCCGATATCTCGACCGGCTTCGCGGCAGGCGCAGTGACCGGAATCGTAGGCCCCAATGGCGCCGGAAAGACGACGCTGTTTCGCGTGGCGCTTGGCCTCATAAAGCCGTCGAGCGGCACGATCGACGTCTTGGACAAGCCGCTCGCGCAATGGTCGCGCGAAGGGCTGGCGCGCGCCGTCGCCTATCTGCCGCAAGGTTCGGACGCGCACTGGCCGCTTCAGACGCGCCAACTGGTCGCGCTCGGGCGCTTGCCGCATCGCGCCGCATTCGCCGCGCTATCCGCGAGCGATGCCGTTGCCATCGACGAGGCTCTCAGGCGTTGCGATGCGCTGCAGTTCGCCACCCGGCGCATGGATGAATTGTCGGCCGGCGAACGGGCGCGCGTCCTCTTCGCGCGTGCGCTTGCGACGGGAGCGCCGGTGCTTTTGGCCGACGAGCCGGCCGCCTATCTCGATCCGGCGCATCAACTGCGCCTCATGGAACTCCTGCGCGAGGAAGCCGCACGAGGCACTGCTGTGGCGGTGACGTTGCACGATTTGGCGCTCGCCTCGCGCCATTGCGACGAGATCATCGTGCTGGACAAGGGCCGGCTTATTGGGGAGGGCGCGCCGCAAGACGCTCTGTCGGACGCGCTGTTGGCACGTGTGTTCGGCATCGCCGCGATGCATACGCCGGATCCCATGGGCGGACGGCCTGCGCTGACGCCTTGGCGACGGCTCTAGCTTGCCCTCTAATCGGCTGCCGGCAGGAGACGCTCATGCCCGATCAGGACAACGGCCAGGACCGACATTACAAGCGCAGGCTGCGCGAGCTTCAGATCGAGCTGGTCAAGCTGCAACGCCACTTGCTCGAAAAGAATCAACGGGTGCTCGTCATCCTCGAAGGTCGCGATGGGGCGGGCAAGGACGGCACCATCAAGCGGCTGATCGAACATATGAGCCCGCGCGACACGCGCGTGCATGCGCCGGGAAAGCCGTCCGACCGCGAGGAGTCGCAGTGGTATTTCCAGCGCTTCATCCGCTTCCTGCCGAGCGCCGACGAGTTCGTGGTGTTCAACCGCTCCTGGTACAACCGCGCCGGCGTCGAGCGCGTGATGGGGTTCGCGAGCAAATCGCAGGTGGAATCGTTTCTCGAAAACGTCGTTCCGTTCGAGACGATGCTGGTGCACGACGGGATCGCGCTGCGCAAATACTATCTCGACATCTCCAAGAAGGAACAGAAGAAGCGCCTCGCGGCGCGCGAGAAGAGTCCGCTCAAGCAGTGGAAGATATCACCCATCGATGCCAAGGCGACGAAGATGTGGGACGAATATTCCGAGGCGCGGAATGCAATGTTCGAACGCACCAGCCATCCGGTCGCGCCCTGGCACATCGTTCACTGCGACACAAAGAAGATCGCGCGGCTGGAATTCCTGCGCGACCTTTTGGCGAGCTTCTCCTATCCGCACAAGAATAAGAAGCTGTCGCGGCCGGATCGTTCCGTGGTTTTTCCGTGGAGCGAAGAGGCGGTACTGCGCGGCCAGATCGCGAAATAGTCGCGGCAAGGCTCCTACGCGCCGTGCTAAGGGTATTGGTCCGACGGGGAGGGTCGGGCACATCATGGGCAAGGGGACGCTCGCAAGACTGGAAGTCTATGTCGGTCTGGTCGCCATCGCGGCCATGTTCGTTCTGGCGGGCTACGGACTGGTCTCGGCCTTCGCCGACCGTTTGGATCCGAAGCTCAAAGCCTGCGTCGAGCGCAATATGGAAGGCAGCTTCAACGAAAAGCCGATGACGAAGGAGCTTGCCGAGGCCTTGTGCAAGCGACTGGAGGCGGACGGAGCGCTTTAACCCTATAAAACGCAGCCGTCACCGCTTGCTCCCGGCCCGTCATATCGTAATCTCTCTCTCGAGCGCACTTCCGTACCCTGCGATTCAAGGAAACCGCCCATGCCAGGCCCGCTTCACGGCGTCACCGTCATCGACCTGACGAGCTTCATCTTCGGACCCTATGCGACCCAGACGCTGGGCGATCTCGGCGCAGAGATCATCAAGATCGAAGCCCCCGGCGGCGACAAGCAGCGTTTCGGCCTCAAGCAGAAAAACAGCAAGAACATGGGTTCGACGTTCATGACGCTGAACCGCAACAAGAAGTCCGTCACGCTGGATCTCAAGGAGGAAGAGGATCGCGAGAAATTGCGCGCGCTCATCCCGACGGCCCAGGTCTTCATCCACAATGTGCGGACCAGCGCGATGAACCAGCTCGGCTTCGGCTACGAGCAGGTCTCGGCGCTCAATCCCTCCATGGTCTATGTCCACCTCGTCGGCTTCGGCTCGCATGGCCCCTATGGCGGGCGTCAGGCGTTCGACGATCTGGTGCAGGCGGCGTCGGGCGGCGCCGACATGATACTCGACAACAATGGCGTCAGCACGATGCGGATGTTTCCGAGCTACATCGCCGACAAGGTCTCCGGCCTGCATGCGCTCTACGCGACGCTGGCGGGGCTCTTTCATCGCGAGCGCACCGGCGAGGGCCAGTTCGTCGAGGTGCCGATGCTGGAGAGCTATACGCACTTCCTGATGGTCGAGCATCTCTATGGCGCATCGTTCGAGCCCGTGGTGGGTCATATCGGCGCGACGCACGCGACCGCGCCGGATCGCGCTTGCCTCAAGACCAAGGACGGCTGGATCGCGACGATGCCGTCAGGCAAGGAAGGCGCCGACAATTTCCTGAAGCTCGGCGGCATCGCGGACTTCTACAACAGCGAGGAATTCGTCACCGCCAAATCCAGCAAGGAAAAGGTTGCGCTCTACAACATCGCGATGCGCAAGGCCGCGGCGACCCACACGACCGAGGAATGGATGGAGCTTGGTGCGCAACATCGCATTCCGATCATGCGCGCCAACACGATGGACGGCGTCTTGGACGATCCGCACCTGAAGGCCGTCGGGTTCTTCGAAGTGTTGCCGCACGAGACGGAAGGGCAGTGGCGCAGCATGAAGCCACCGATTCGTTTTTCCAAGACACCGGCCAGCGTGCGCAGCAATCCGCGCAAGCCCGGCGCGGACACTGACGAGGTCCTTGGCCGCGTCGGCCGCAAATCGAAGGCGGCAGAATAAACTACCGGATCGTGCCATGACGCATGCAACGGCATTTCAGGTCGAGCCGCTTCCGGCGGTATCGTTCGGCGCCGTGGTCACGGGTCTGCGCATTTCGACCATCGCCGAACGCGACTTTGCCGAGCTTTATCGCACCTGGCTCGAATACGCGCTGCTGATCTTTCCGGACCAGCACCTGACGCGGGACGAACAGATCGCCTTCGCAAAACGGTTTGGAGCGCTGGAATTCGAGTTCGCGCCGATCAGCAACATTCGCGCCGATGGCAGCGTCCGCGCCGACGACAATGCCGACGGCGTGATCAAGGTTCTGAAAGGCAACATGGGGTGGCACTGCGATTCCACCTATATGCCGGTGCAGGCGAAGGGCGCGGTGTTCTCGGCCGAAGTCGTGCCCAGCGAAGGTGGCGAAACCGGCTGGGCCGACATGTGCGCTGCCTATGATGCGCTTTCGCCGGCGATGCGCTCGCGCGTCGAAGGTCTCTCGGCCTATCACTCGCTTCGCTACAGCCAGGGCAAGCTCGGTTTCCTGGCCGACGCGAACGATGGCTATTCCGGGTACGGAATGGATGTGAAGGACCCACCGCTCCGGCCGCTCGTGAAAACGCATCCGGAAACCGGTCGCAAGGCTTTGATGATCGGGCGCCACGCCTATGGCATTCCCGGCTTGGGCGAGCAGGAGTCCGAAGCGTTGCTCGACGAGCTTTGTGCATTCGCCTGCCAGCCGCCGCGCACGTATCACCATCGCTGGACGGCTGGCGAAGTGGTCGTGTGGGACAATCGCTGCCTGATGCACCGGGCCTGTCCCTGGGACATGCGCCAGCCGCGCGTCATGTATCACTCGCGCATTGCCGGCGAACCGGCGAGCGAGGCGGCATTGGCGGCGTGAGGACGAGCCGGCTCGACGCTAGGCGGGGCCTGTCCCTGTAATGCCGGTTTACAGTGGCAAATCGAGGGCTAGCCAAATCAAGGGCATAGAATCTGGCACGTGACTTGCTGTGAGTTGAATCGGGTTCACAACTGGGGGTCCAGGATGTCGAACGCTCACAATTCCCGCAGTTTGATCATCTGCCTGCTTGCTGCCGCGGCGAGTCTTTGCCCGGCGTCGTTTGCAAATGCGCTGACCATCAATCCCATCTTTGCAGACACTTATACGGGTCCCAATTTCGGGATTCCGGTCGTATCGCTTGACGGCAACGCCCAAGCGATCAGCGCAATTACCGCCGCCACCAATCAGATTGCATCGCAATATTCCAATGCTGTGACCGTGAACCTTTTGTTCTATGGCTCCCACGATACGGCGAACGGCTTTGCGGCTGCCAGCGCGAGCGGTCAAACCGTCTATGCCTATTCACAGTTTACCGATGCGTTGAAAGCCGACGCGCTGGCCCATCCAAACAACTTCGCGCTTGCCACTGCCGTTGCCAATCTGGGTGTGGGCAATGGTGCGGCGGATCCAGCAAACTCGTTTATCGTTCCGACCACGGCCGACGCGCGCGTCCTGGGACTAGGCGATGCGTCACCGCAATTCGACAGCACAGGCACCTATCTCGGTGGCGGCGGAACGGTTGATGCCATTGTCTTTATAAACCTCGATCAACCTTTCTCCTACACGCGTCCGATTCAGGACGTCAGCGCCGGAATTGCCTTTGATGCGCAAACCTTCATGGAACATGAAATCGACGAAACGCTCGGCATCGGCGGCGCCGGCTCGACCCTGAACGACCTGCTCCTTGATCCCAATTTCGCGGCGGACTTCTTTGGTGTCTCCGGCAGTGCCTTCGGCCCGATGGATCTTTATCGCTACCTGGCACCCGGCGTCCCAAGCTATGTCGCCAATCCGGCATTGGACTTCAGTCAATTCGCGTATTTCTCGATCGATGGCGGCAACTCCTTCATCGATTCCTTCAATCAGCAAGCGATGATTTTTGGTGACGCCGGCGACTGGGGCCTGGCGCAGATCTGCGACGGCGGCGTTTTTCTCGGCGGCTCGGGCGGCGTGCAAGACGCGTTTGAATGCAACAATCATCAAGCAGATGTCACCATGGGCTCACCGGAGGATATTGCGTTGCGCGCAATTGGCTATGACCGTATTCCGGAGCCGACCACACTCTCGCTCTTCGGAGCAGGCCTTGTCGGAGCAGCCTTGAGGCGTCGGCGCACACGGGTTCGCAAGACGCTGGCGGCGTGAGAGAGAGGATGCCCCGGCTTCCGCCATCGCCGCGTACGGTTGCCTACTCGTAGTGTTTCAGATGCGGCCACAGCCTTTGAAGCGAGACGCGTGGCTTGCGCAGCACGTAGATCGCCATGTGCGCTTCCCAACTTTGGGCGAAGGGATTGTCGATTGACCCGACGACCTGAATGCTCCGGTAGTTCCTCATCAACGGCGTAACATCGCCATCGAGCACGATCACCACCGAGCCGTCGAATTCCTTCGGTCCCCACAGATAGTAGTTGTTGTTCCCCGCCACGACGGGCGGTCCGTGCAGCGCCGGGCCGTAAATGTCGAGCGCCGCAGCCTCTCCATAATCGCGGCCATAGAACACGGCGCGCGCGCGCTCGTCCGGCGGCAGCGCGTTGTAAACGGCGGAGACCTTGGCCGCCATCTCCGGCCAGCCGAACATCCCAGCCAGTTGCGGCGGCAATGATCCCTGCTGGCCGCGTTCCGATGATGCGGCGCCGGATGATATTCCGAGTGACGCCGCATAGGACGCATATTTCTCGGGCGGGAGGATTGGTAGTGCCAGCGGCGCGAGCACAACACCGATGATCGTCACCGCGGCGAGTACGGCACCGCGTAGCGGTTTCCAGAGAAGCCACTCCTCGATTGCGACGGCGCCTCCGGCCAGCAGAACCGGATAGATCGGCACGATGTAGTAGGCCTTGCCGTGCAGCCAGAGAAAGAGCGTGGCCATCACGGCATAGGCAATGGGAAATGCGCGCAACTCCACAAACCTGGGCTTGACGGAGTAGCGCCAAAGGCCGGCTAGCCAAACGGGCGCTGCTGCCGGTCCGACGAACAAGACTTGTTGACCGAAAAACTCGAGCGGCGTGAGCGCCAGGTTCTTTCCATTAACGGCAGTCTTGCTCAACTCCAGGAACGGCCAGTCGTGCATGGCTTGCCAGACCAGGCTCGGTGACGCGATGACGAGCGCGATCGCTGCGCCGAGATAGATCCAGCGCTGCAAGAGCGAGCGGCGTAGCGGCGTGACGACTACGCCGACGGCGAGTCCGGCCAGGAAAAACAGGATCAGGTATTTGGACAGCAGACTGATCCCGGCCAGCGCGCCGAATGCCAGCCACCACCGTTGGTCTTTCGTCTTCGCCAGCCGCAACAGACACCAGCTGCAACCGAGCCAGGTCAGCGGCTGCATCATGTCCGTCAGAAGAAGGAGACCGTCGACCAGAAAGTCGCCGCCAAGCAGAACCGTCAACCCCGACAGCCATTGCGCGAAGCGCCCGCCGCCAAGCTCCCGCGCGAGTTCGGCCGTCAGCCCCACCGTCAGCGCCATGGCGAGCGCCGGTATCAGGCGCAGGGGAAGGAGTGCGGTTCCGAACCACGAATGAGAAAGGCCGGCAATCAGAGGAACGAGCGGCGGCTGATCGACATAGCCCATCGCCGGATGCTGACCACAGACTATGAAGTAAAGTTCGTCGCTGAAGATTCCGTACCGGCTGTTGACGACGAGGTGGACAAGCAAAGTGCATCCGGCAAGCACAATGGCAGGGTAAGAGCTACGCCAGACACCGATCGGACTTGCTATTGTCATCCCCGAAGTTCGTTGAGAGGCGCGTAGCTGACCTAGTCTATTGGCTGAACTGGCGACCCCGGCCCGATTCGAACGGGCGGCCTACGGTTTAGGAAACCGTTGCTCTATCCTGCTGAGCTACGGGGTCAACCACTTGCAGCGAAATAATTCCCGGTGTTCGTCAAATCATCAAGGCCCGGTGCTACCCGATATTCGGACGCGCTTCGGCTTATAGCATTCCCAAGCGCAGAGTTCAGCCGTTCGGCGGCGTCTTGTTGCATAGTGGCCGCCCTCGCGTGGACTGTGAGCCTTAGCTACGGCGCGACGCCATAGAGAGCGAAGTCTGCCGAAATCTCCGGGCCAATGGATCGTGCCTTTAGAAGATCTGCACGGGCACCGTCGGCGTCGCCGGTCCGGGCTCTTGCCAGTCCACGGATGTAAAGCGAACTCGCCAATCGCGGGTTGATTGCGAGTGCGGAATTCAAGTCGGCGATGGAATCCTCGTAGGCGTTCTGACGGAAGCGGATCAGGCCGCGGGCGTCATGGGCGCGGGCAAAGTTGCTGTTCAGTGCAATCGCCTTGTCGCAATCGGCAAGCGCCAGCGGAAGATCGACATTGTCCATCGCGCGCGCAGTACAGCGCCTTTGATAGAAATCTGCTTCGCCTGTTGATCCGGGCGGAAACGCTTGCAGCATTTCCGCGGTCATAAGCTGCGGTCTCACGCAGGGTCGGTTCACCACCGTATTGGGTGTTACGATCATGGTAGGTGTTCCGCCGACGCCCGGAAAGGGTCCAATTGTCGGCGACAGGAACATTCCTTCCACAAGAGCTGGACGACCAGCATAGGGGTCGTCGCCGAATCCGCGCCCTTCCGCGATCGCCGCGCACCTCGGCGGATTGGCAGCTGCAGATTTGTATTCGGCCACTGCGCGGTCTGGCTTACCGGACTCAGCGTAAGTAAAGCCGCGATAGAGATAGCCGGCGGTAAAATGCGGATCGAGCGCGAGTGCGCTGTCGTAGTTCCTGATCGCGCTTGCGAACTGGCCGATCTCTTCGTACGCGAAGCCCAGAGCGAGAAAGAGTTCCGCTTGTTTTGGAACCAGGTCGATGAGCCGGTTCAAGTCGGCAATCGCTTCGGCATGCCGGCCAAGCGCCTCATAGCCGCGAGCACGAAAATAGAGCGCATTCTTGAGTGCGGTGCCTGTGGAGGAACTGATCATGGCGCTGCAGCCCTCAACCGCAACGTTGTGCGTACCGTAGCGACAGGACAGCCGAGCATCGGCCGACGCACCAAGCGTGGGCGGACCGATTGCGGAATCATCGCTGAAACGTTCAACAACAGCGACGCGGACAGCGATGCGCTTTCCGTCCCTCGTGGCCGGCTTGTAGATGCGGCTCACCACGTCCGCGACGGCGGCGTCGTTGAGATGTTGCGATTGCGTCGGCTGGACGATCTTTGCGTCGGTGACGGTGCCATCTGTACCGACAACGAACACCAGAACGACCGTGCCGCGCTCGCCTTCGCGCTGGGACTCGCGGGGATGGGCGGATGCGCCTTCGATTGGAATCGGCGCGGTCACGCCTTCCACGTCACTGCCTGTGAGATCGATAACATCGTCGGCGCAGGCTGGTTCCGACAGCAACGCCAACAGCACTAATGCCGACCAAAACAGGCGGGTGTTCATGAGATATGTTGCTCTATCCTGCTGAGCTACGGGGTCGGCACCGAAGTTCAACACGCGTTTGCCGCACAATACAACGATTTTGCCGCCCTCGCGGGAACGTTATCGCAGGTGTTCTGTTGTACCGACGTGCGCGTGTATGATGTTGTCGGAGGGCAGGGCGCGGTACCATCGCCGCGCGCCTACCATTGTGGAGGTTCGTTTGAAAACCGTTAAAAGCCTGTCCCTGATTTTGGCATTCGCCGTGTCTGCGATTGTTCCGGCAACGGCAGCACCGACCTGTCTCTATAGCTATCAGATCGACCGCACCAAGGTCGTGGATGCGAAGACGATCGATTTCCGTATGCGCGACGGCACCGTCTATCGCAACGTCCTGCAGCACAGCTGTACAAGCCTGCCGTTCTACGGTTTTGTCTATACCGTTCGTGTCGATCAGATCTGCGACAACCTCCAGTCGATTCGTGTGCTTCAGTCGCACGAAGTCTGCCTGCTCGGCGCGTTCACGAAGATGCCCGGCGCGACTGTCGACAAGGGTCATTGACGAGCCCGTCAGACACAAACAAGGGCCCGCCGATTGGCGGGCCCTTGATGATTTGTGAGGCTAAGGCACGCTGTTGAATTAGCGCGTGCGCCAGTTTCCGTCCGTATCGCGGCAGGCCGTGCCCTCACGTTCGAAACGCTGGCCGTTGCGATAGGTCACCGCGCGGAAGTCACGGCACACCGTGCCGTTATCGCGATATTCGCGCGTGGTCCTGAACGTTCCGTAGTTGCTGCCATGATGCCATTCATAGTCACGGTCGATGTCGCCGTTCAGACTGAGTGAATAGGAATCGAAGGCATAGCGCTGGTCGTCGCAATCGATGTCGCGGCTGAGAGCATTGCCGAGAAGGCCGCCCAGGATCACGCCGCCGGCAACTGCGCCGCCATTGCCGTGACTCGCGGCACCGCCGATCAGGCCTCCGGCAATCGCGCCGAAGATCGTGCCGGCTGCAGCATTGCCGGAGCGGCAGCTGCGCTCATAGTCGCCGGAGCGATAGTAGTTGTATGCCTGCGGGGGAGGCGGTGGCGGGGGTTCGCCGCCCGGATAGGTTCGACCTTCGTCCGGATAGGGGCGGCCGCGGTCCCCATAGTACCAGCCATTGCCGTAGACATTGCGCGCGGCCCAATCCTGATCGCCAAGCTGATTGCCGATGTCGCGCAATTGGCCGGCAAACGTACGGAAGCTCTCCCGATCGATGCCGTTGTTGCTTTCATAGTAGCTTTGCAGGACGCGCGCTTCGATCGAATCGAGATCCTTCTGGATCTCCCAGGCGCGCCGCGGACTCAGGGACCGTGACTGCACGCCGTCCGCGATCCTGTCGTCGAGATGTTTTTCCCAGCGGGCCAGCCGCGAATAGCCTTCATCGTCGTTGATCATGATCGGGTCGGCCATTGCCGTTGTGCTTAGGAATACGGCGGCCGCTCCCAATGCTAGGGTCGCAAATTGTTTCATATTGAGCCTCAAGATTTGTCGAAACCGCACCCTCCTGACGCCAACGCGGAGCCGACGTGCGAACCAAACGCGTTGCTTGGCCCTAAGGTTCCGGCCCAATTGTGTTCCGAATTTGGCGGCTAAGGCGAAACTAAAGGTTGCGGCGCGGCTGAAACGGGAAGGTTCCGTCAGCCCCGTTCGGGCTTGGCGTGCGGATCGATCCATAGCCAGCGCGTGCGGTTGACGTTTCGCATATTAGGGACCCAGCCCTTGACGTAAGGCTCGACGATGTCCTGCGTTACCAGGAATCGCGTCGGGATGACGGCATAGTCGTTGAGCGCGATCTGCTCTGCCTCCTCGAGCAGCTGACCGCGCTGCTTGAGGTCGGCCGTGCTGTTGGCTTCGGCGAGCAACGCGTCGAAGCGCGGATTCTTGTAGTGCCCATAATTGTTGCCGCTGCTCGATTGCAAAAGGTCCAGGAACGTTCCGGCGTCGTTGAAGTCTCCGATCCAAGCCCCCGACGCAATCTCGAACTGTCCGGTTTGAAGCTTCTTGTAGAAGACTTGCCCATCTGACGTGACCGGGTCGAGATCGATATAGATGCGCCGCAGCATCGCCTGCAGGGTGGCGAAGGTTCGTTTGGCATCCGGCGTTGTCGAGGTGTCGAAGGTCGTGTGGAAATGATTGTTCGCGCCATAGCCCATCTCGACCATCAACCGTCGCGCCTTTTCCAGGCGTCGGTTGTAGGTGAGCAACTGAAAGTCGCAATTCGTGCCGCCGGGATAGTTCGCCGTATCCGGCGGGACGAAATGGTACGCCGCTGGTTGGCCCAGTCGCACGATCTTGTTCGTCATCGTTTCACGGTCGTAGGCCAGCGCGATTGCCTCGCGCAGGCGAATGTCCTGGAACGGCTTGCGCAGAAAATTCGGCGCGATGTAGACGATGCCCAGCATGGGGCGGATCTGCAACGCACGTGGAATGTGCGCACGCATCCAGTCGATCTCCGCAGTGGGCAGGAGATTCTGGGTGTCGATTTCCCCGGAGCGGATCAGCTTTAACGCCGCAAGCGTGTCCGTCGTCGGCTTGTAAATAACAGTCGCGATGCGAACGTGACGCGCATCGTAAAAGCGCAGATTTTTGACGAGCGTCAGGTGATCGTTGGGAACCCACTCTGTGGGAAGATAGGCGCCATTGGCGACGTAGTTGCCAGGCTTGGCCCAAGCGCCGCCTTTGGCCAGCACGGCGTGACGGGGTACCGGATACGTCGCCTGATGCAGAAGATACTCCAGCATGTAAGGCGCGGGATGCTCCAGCTCCACGACCAAGGTGCGGTCATCCTTTGCGACGACGCCGAGCGAACGTGCCGGTAACCGGCCATCGCTGATCGCCTTGGCATTTTTCACGAGCCACAAATAATAGGCGTAGGGTGCGCCGCGTGCCGGCTCGAGAATTCGGCGCCAGGCAAAGACGAAGTCGTGCGCAGTGACAGGCTCGCCGTCGGACCAGACATGATCGCGGATGTGAAACGTCCAGGTCTTGCCGTCGGGCGAGGTCTCCCAACTCGTCGCCGCTCCTGGCATCGGCTTGCCGTCAGGCGCATCGGTCGTCAGCCCGACCAGGAGTTCGCCGACGACGTTCGCTTCCCAACTTCCGTCGATGTAGTGCGGGTCCAGACTTTTGATCTCGAAGCCGTTGCCGCGGACGAGATAGTCGGGCGCATGGACGGTTTGGTTCGCGCTGCCGTTTCTTGAACATGCCGCGAGCAACAGCATGGCGGCAACGCAGGCGATCCGTGTGAGCGTCATCGAGGAGTTCCCAGCGGATGTGACGTCAATGCCCCGGCCTTCTATAGCCTATTGTCGAGTGGGCCGCGCAAGCGGCGTCACCGCTCGCCCGGACGCCCCTCGATCCACAACCAGCGGGTACGATGGAATTCGCGCGGATTGTCGATCCAACCTTTCACGTAGGTTTGAACGAGATCCTGGGTCGTGCGGAAGCGCAAAGGAATCCAGGCATAGTCGGAGAGCGCGATTTTCTCGGCCCTCTGCAATATCAGACCACGCTTTTGTGCATCCGGTTCACGCTGTGCCGCATCCAACGCGGCGTCGAACGCCGCATTGTGATAGCGGCCGTAATTGTTGCCGCTGCCCGTGCGCAGAAGGTCGAGGAAATTGCTTGCATCGTTAAAATCGGCGAACCAGGAGGCAACGCCGAGATCGTAATTGTCCTGTTGCATGTTTCTGCCGTGCACGGCTGCGTCGATCGCGACGACGTCGAGATCGATCCAGACCTGGCGCAGCATGGCCTGCACGACGGCGGCGACGCGCTTGTTGTTCGGTTCGTCGAATGTTTCGAACGAGAGTCGCAGTCGACGATCTGGCCCATAGCCGATCTGGCGCATCAACCATTGCGCCTTGGCGATGCGATCCTTGGCTGGGAACGCGCGAAAATCCATCACCGCGCCCGTCGGATAGTTCGCCACGTGCGGCGGCACGATGCTGTACGCCGCGGGTTCACCCAGGCGCAGCACCTTGTCCGTCAGGATTTCGCGGTCGATCGCCAGATTTAAAACGCGCCGGAGACGAACATCGTCGAGCGGCGGGCGGCGCATATTCATCGAGATGTAGGAGAGTCCCAGAAACGGCTTGGTGTGCAACGCGTTCGGCATGTTCTTGCGCAACCAGTCGATCTCGGTGAGCGGTATCGGTGTTTGCGTGTCGAGCTCACCTGCGCGAAAGCGTCTCAGCGCCGCGTTGCTGTCGGGCGTGGGATAGTAGTTCACCACGTCGATGCGCACACGCTGGGCGTCATAGAATCTGGGATTGCGCACCAGAGTGACGTGATCGTTGGGAACCCACTCGGTCGGAACATAGGGCCCGTTGCCGACGAAGTTTCTCGGGTTCGACCAGAGATTGCCCTTCGCGGCGATCACGTGGCGCGGCAAGGGATAGGCCGTGTCATGCGTCAGCAATTCCGGCAGGTAGGCGGCCGGGTGTTCGAGCTCTACTTGCAGCGTCTTGTCGTCGACCGCATGGATGCCGAGTGCAGACGGAGGCGACCTTCCTTCGCTGATGTCGCGCGCGTGTTTCACGACCCAAAGATTGTAAGCGTAGGCGGCACCGGTCCTGGGATCGAGCAGGCGCTGCCAGGCAAAGACAAAATCATGCGCGGTGACCGGCCGGCCGTCCGACCATAGATGGTTGCGCAGGTGAAACGTCCACTCTCGGCCGTCAGGCGAGGTCGTCCAGCTTGTCGCGGCACCGGGAATAGGTCTGCCGGCCGGATCCATCGTCAGAAGCCCGATGAGGAGATCGCCTTCGACGTTCGATTCGTTCAGTCCGTCGATGAAGTGAGGATCGAGGCTCTTGATTTCTGCGCCGTTGCCGCGATTGAGAACCGTCAGACCCGACGCTGGTTCAGCCAGCAAGCATGCAAACAGGAAAGCAAGGGCTCGCCAGCCGGCCCTCATACGGTGCGGATGGAGCGGTCGAGCGAGAGATAGCGCGTGCGATGGACGTTGACGTTGTTGTCTTTCCATCCTTTGACCTGGGGCGAAACCAGATTGCGCGTGACGCCGAAGAAGACGGGAACGAGCGCCACGTCGTCAAGCAGTGTTTGCTCCGCGTCACGCAGCAGATTCGCGCGCGCGACTGGATCGCGCTCATGGTCGGAACGATCGACAAGGGTCTCGAACGTCGGACTGTAGTATTCGCCGTTGTTCAGGTCAGGCGCTGACTTCTGACAGAGCATCAGGTAGTTCTTGGGATCGCGATAGTCGGCGATCCAGCCTGCCCATGCCGCCTGGAAATCATGTTTGCGCAAGAGATTGTAGTGGATCTGGCTGTCCGAGGGCACCATGTGCGCCTTGGCGCCGATCGTGCTCCACATCGCCTGCAGCGCCACGGAGATGATCCGCGTTTCCGTTGTGCCCGCGATATTGTAGTCGAAATTCAGCGGATTGTTCGGGCCGTATCCTGCGTCGGCAAGAAGCGTGCGCGCATGTGCCAATCTTTGCACCATGCCTTGTCTGCGGAACGTCATCTCCGCACTGCGATAGTGCGGCATGCCAGGAGGGATCAGGGCATAGGCAGGCTGTTCGCCGGCGCGTGTCACCTTGGAGACCATGATCTCGCGGTCGATCGCGAGCGACAATGCCAGCCGCACGCGGACATCGTCGAACGGTTTGCGCTTGACGTTGAAGCAAACATACTGCGACAGGATGTAAGGCGCGCGATGCAATTCATGCGGCAGGTAGAGTTCCAGCCAGCGAATTTGCTGTGGCGGCACCGAGTCGCTCACCAGGTCGAACTCGCCGCCACGGAACCGCTTCAAGGCGGCGGCTGAATCTTGTGTCGGACAAAAGTTGACGGTTTGGATCGCAACTTCGTCGGCGGCGAAGAAGCCGGGGTTCTTTTCCAGCCGGATGTGATCGTTCGCCACCCACTCCTTCAGAATATACGGACCGTTTGCGACGAGATGTCCGGGGCGCGTCCAGTCCTCGCCATATTTTTCCACCACGTGACTCGGCACTGCGAAGGTCGAGTAGTGCGTGAGGAGCTCTTTGATGTAGGGGACCTGATATTGAAAGCTCAGTTCCAGCGTGCGGTCGTCGATTGCGCGGGCGCCGACAGCCTCTGGAGATACCGCTCCAGCGGCCGCTCTCTGCATGTTCTTGATCGGATAGAGGATGGACACATACTGAGCAGCCGTCTTCGGGCTCGCGATACGGCGGAACGAATAAACATAGTCGTGCGCCGTAACCGGCGTTCCATCCGACCAGTTGTGGTCGCGGAGCTTGAATGCATAGGTCAGGCCATCCGAAGACGCTGAAAAACTTTCGGCCGTGCCGGGGATGGCTTCGCCGCCCGGACCTTCGGTCATCAGCCCGATGAACATGTCGCCGATGATGTTGTTTTCCCAATTGCCCGACGCCTTGTGCGGATCGAGCGTGTCCGGTTCGGCACCGTTGCCGCGTACGAGGGTGCGCGAATCGGCATGGGAGAAATTCATGCCGGGGCCCGAACCGTGGCTGAGAGCGGCGGCGGCCCCGCCGATCACCACAGCGCTACCGCCGGCAATCAGTCCGCGCCTTGTCCACTTGCTCTGTTTCATGTCTTTACCGACCCTCGCAGGTCGACTCTCGATACCATATAAACGGTTAAGGCTGTGTGCTCAGCTTCGCGGCGAAAGACAATCAGCAAATGGATGAACCAAATATGAATTTCCGGAAATTGGCCTGCCTTGCCGTGTTTGTCCTTGTGCCGGTTGCCGCGGGCGCGGGGCCACGCGACGACCTGATCGACGGCATGGCGAAGTGCGCGACGGTTACCAACAACGCCGCCCGACTCGCTTGTTACGACGCGTTGGCGCCCCAGCTGAGAGCCGCGCAGTCGGCGCCGCAGGAGCCGGTCGACAATCGTGCCTGGTACGATCCGGGGCGCATCTTCGGCACCAGTCCGGCGCAGCAGACGACCCCGCAGCAGTTCGGCGCCGAAGCACTGGCGCCGCCGCCCGCACCGCCGCGGAAACCCGGCGAGCCAGCGCCGCCCACGCCGCCGCAACCGCTCGACAGCATCACCGCCAAGGTCAGCGACTACGCGTACAATCCGTATGGCCGCGCCGTGGTGTTCCTCGACAACGGTCAGATCTGGCAACAGATCCTGGGAGACACCGACCGACCGCACTTCAAGAAGGGCGAAGTCAATACGGTCGTGATCTCGCGCGGCGCGCTGGGGTCGTACAACATGGTCATCAACGACGCGGGTTCCGCGATCAAGGTGCACCGGATCAAGTGATCAGCTCAGACGGGATCGTGTTCGGCGACGAGGTGGCCGGGTGCGACTTCGATCAGTTTGGGCCGATACTGTTCGGCGTCGAAGTCGTCGATCAACTTCGACTTGAGGAACGCGAGCTGCGCGCGCGAGTCGAGCGGCGAGGGCAGATCGCCCGACAGGCGCACGCGCTTCTTGGCGCGTTCGGCTTTGGGATCGGGGATGGGAACCGCCGAGATGAGTGCCTTGGTGTACGGATGGCGCGCATCCTTGTAGATCGTTTCGCGGTCGGCGAATTCCACCACGCGGCCGAGATAGAGCACCATCACGCGATGGGAGATCTGGCGCACGACCGATAGATCGTGACTGATGAAGATCAACGACATGCCGGAATCGGCCTGGAGCTTGACGATCAGATCGATGATCTGTGCCTGGATCGAGACGTCGAGCGCGCTGACCGCTTCGTCGCAGATGACCAGCCTCGGCTTGACCACCATGGCGCGTGCAATTCCCACGCGCTGGTTCTGCCCGCCGGAAAATTCGTGCGGATAGCGATTGATCCAGCCGGGTTCGAGACCGACTTGATTCATGATTTCACGGACGCGCGCTTTCACGGAATCGCGTGAAAGGCCCGGTTCCAACATTTTGAGCGGCTCGGCAATCGATTCGCCGATCGTCATGCGCGGATCGAGGCTCGCGAGGGGATCCTGGAAGACAATCTGTAGTTCCTTGCGCAACCGGCGCTGATCGCCCTGGCTGATCTGACTGAGGTCGCGCGTCATCCACACGACCGTGCCGTCGGTCTTGGGCAGCAACGTGAGCACGGTGCGCGCCAAGGTTGATTTTCCGCAACCTGACTCCCCGACAATGCCGAGCGTTTCACCTTGATGCAGCGTGAAACTCACGCCGTCGACGGCGCGCAACGGTTTTGTCTTTGCAAAGAGGCCCTTGCCGCGGACGGGGAAATACACTTTCAAGTCGTCGACGCTTAATAAGACGTCGGGCTTTGCCGTAGGGGCCGGAGAGGCGTGGCCCTTGCGATCCGGATTGTCGACGCGCGGCATGGCATCGAGCAGCATCTTTGTATAGTCGTGATGCGGTCGATAGAAGATGTCGTCGATCGGGCCGGCTTCGACGATGTCGCCGTTGCGCATCACCTGCACGCGATCGGCAATGCCGGCAATCACGCCCATATCGTGACTGACAAGCACGATCGCGGTTTTCAACTCCGTCTTCAGGTCGCGCATGATCTCTAGGATCTGCGCCTGAACGGTGACGTCGAGTGCCGTCGTCGGTTCATCGGCGATCAAGAGGTCAGGCCCGCAAGCGGTGGCCATCGCGATCATCACGCGCTGGCGCATGCCGCCCGACAACTCGTGCGGAAACTGGCGCATGCGGCGCGCGGCTTCCGGAATGCGGACCAGCTCGAGCACTTCCATGGCGCGTTTTTCGGCTACGCCATAGGGCAGGCCGGAATGGGTGCGCAGGGATTCGATGATCTGGGCGCCCACCGTCATGTGCGGCGTCAGCGACGTCAGCGGATCCTGAAAAATCATCGTGATCTTGGAGCCGCGCAGCTTGTTCAGCTGGGGCTGGCTGAGGCTGAGAATCTCGCGGCCGCGATACTTGACGCTTCCGGTCGCCTTGCCGTTGGCCGCCAAGAGCCCGATCGTCGCCAGGAAAAGCTGACTTTTGCCGGAACCGGATTCGCCGACCACGCCGAGGCACTCGCTCTCGTCGATATGGAAGCTCGCGTCTCTGACGGCGTGCACCATGCCGTCGGGCGTGGTGAATGTCACGTTGAGGTTGGCGACTTCGAGGATCGGTTCCGGCATGCCTTCACCGGTCTTTGGGATCGAGGGCGTCGCGCAAGCCGTCGCCGATGAAATTGAAGCAGAAGAGAGTGATTGCCATGAACAAAGCAGGGAAGATCAGCATCCAGGGCGCTGTCTCCATCTGGTTCGCACCTTCGGAAATCAGGACACCCCACGATGTCAGCGGCTCCTGAATGCCGAGGCCGAGAAACGAGAGGAAGCTCTCCGCCAGGATGGACGCCGGCACGGTCAGCGTCACATAAACGATGACGGGTCCGAAGACGTTGGGAATGATGTGGCGCGTGATGATGCCGAAGCCGTTCACGCCGCTGGCGCGCGCAGCCTCGATGAATTCCTTCTGCTTGATCGACAGGGTCTGGCCGCGCACGATCCGCGACATGGTCAGCCATTCGACCGCGCCGATCGCCACGAAGAGAAGGAAGAAATTGCGGTTGAAGATCACCATCAAGATGATGACGAGGAAGATGTAGGGGATGGAATAAAGCACGTCGACGAAGCGCATCATCAACTCATCGATGCGGCCGCCGAGATAACCTGCGGTCGCGCCATAGGCGACGCCGATGATCAGGCTGACCAGCGTGGCGATGAGGCCGACGGCAAGCGACACGCGCGCGCCGTAAAGTGTACGCACCAGAAGATCGCGTCCGACCGAGTCGGTTCCGAACCAGTGCGAGCCGCCGGCATAGCAGAGCACGGCGGGATCCGGCCACCAGTCCGGCGCGCAGGACACGACGTCGTAGTCCTGCGCGTCGAAGGGATAGGCGAGGAGAAATGGCCCGACCAAAGCGAGCAGCGCAATGATGCCCAGAACGATGATGCTGACGACCGCGGCGCGATTGCGAAAGAGGCGGCGGCGTGCGTCTTCCCACAGACTGCGGCCTTTGACGTCGAGCGTGCGAGACATCAGTTCGACGGTGCGATCGGTCGCAACGCTCATCTGGCGTACCTCACGCGCGGATCAAGGTACGCGTAGAGCAGGTCTGCAGCCAGGTTCAGCAGGATGACGAAGGTGGCGTAGTAGATCAGCACGCCCGAGACGAGGGTGTAGTCCCGGTTGAGCGCGCCTTGCACGAAGTAGCGGCCGATGCCCGGAATTCCGAAAATCTGTTCGACGATCAGCGAGCCGGTCAAGATCCCGGCGATCGCCGGCCCGAGATAGCTAACCAGCGGCAACACCGCGGCTCGCATCGCATGACGCAACACAATTTGGATGCTCGAGAGTCCCTTCGCGCGCGCGGTGCGCACATAGTTGGAATGCAGTGCTTCGATCATGCTGCCGCGTGTGATGCGTGCGATGTAGGCGATCTGCGGCAACGCCAGCACGAAAACCGGCAAAATCATGTTGCGCAACGCGCCGCCGCTCCAGCCGCCGACAGGCAGCGAAAGGTCGTAGCCGAACAGGCTCACGCCATAGACGCCGAATATGAGAGTCAGAATCGGAGCCATGACGAAGGTCGGGATGGTGATGCCGATCATGGCGATGAACATCACCGAATAGTCGCTCGCCTTGTTTTGCCGAAGCGCGGCCATGGTGCCCATGGCGAGGCCGACGAGGATGGCGAAAAAGATAGCTGCGAGACCGAGTCGCGCACTGACCGGCAAACCATCGGCGATCAGATCGTTGACGCTGAAATCCTTGCTTTTGTACGAGGGTCCGAGATCGCCATGCGCCAGCTTGCCGAGATAGATGAAATATTGCTGGTAGACGGGCTTATCGAGGTTGTAGGCGGCCTTGACGTTCAGCTCGATTTCGGGAGGGAGCCGGCGCTGAGCGTCGAAGGGCCCGCCCGGCGCGAGCCGCATCATGAAAAAGACGAGCGTGATGATGATGAAAAGCGTGGGAATCGCGCCAAGCAGGCGCCGGGTTGCGTAGGATAACATTTCGTCTGCTGGTCCTGCGCGCAATGGTTCGACGCCGCTCAAACTCGGCGAGCGTCACGATGTTGTCAATGCGCGTGACTGAGGATGGTACATAACATGTCAATGAGTCCGCGAAGCTAACGCTCACGTCAGTTATGCGAGTCGAGCCACGCCTGCCAACGCGCCTCCACTTCGGCGCCGTGCTGTCGCCACCAGGCGTCGTTCACGGGAAATGCGTGAGCAAAATGCGCTCTTGCGGTCGGGAGAAAGGGCGTCATCAACATGCCCAATTCCGGATTCTTGCCAACAAATTGCAGCGCCGACAGCCGCGCAGGACCGAAGGGAACCCAGTCCGAAACGCCGGCAAGGCTCTGCGACCGCGTCGCGAAGCGGATAAAATCCAGCGCCAATTCCTGTTTCAAGCCGCGCTTGGGAGCTGCGAAGACGTCCAGTTCGTAGAGTTGGTGGTCCCAGATGATGCCGACCGCGTTGCCGTGCTGGGCGGCATCGTAGACGTCGCCGTTGAGCGCGGTCGCGAATGCCGCGCGCCCGTCGTTGAGCATGGCAATGGCGTCGGCCGAGTTGTCCCACCAAATTAGCGAGCGGCGAACCGATTCGAGTTTGGCCAAGGCGCGGCGGAGCCCCTGCGGCGTTGACAGTTCGTCATAGACGTCGGCCGGCTTCACGCCGTCGGCCAACAGCGCCAGCTCGAGATTGAATTTCGCACCGCGCCGTAGTGCTCTTGGACCGGGAAACCGTGCCAGATCAAAGAAGTCGGAGATTGTCTGGGGCCGCGCATCGCCAAAGCGCTTTTGCGAATAAGCGATCACCTGCGAGTAAACGACACTTCCGACCCAGCACCGCCCGAGCGCATTGGCGACGAAATCGCGTTTCGCCGGCGTCCCGTCGGCGCCGGGTGGAAGCGATGCCGCGTCGATGGGCTCGAGCAAGCCTTCGCGGCATGCCGCGATCGCGTCGGGCAACTCCATATCCATCACGTCCCAATCGGCGTGGCCGGCCGTGACCATGCGGCGAAGTTCTGCGAGTCCCCCGTCATAAAGCGCGATGCGCACGTCGACGCGCCTGTCCTCACCAAAGGGTCGGAACAGCGCATTGGCCTGCGCGCGGCCGTAGGGTCCCGACCAGGTCGCGACGGTGAGGATCGGCAGAGGTCGCGTCAGCCAATACAACAGCGCGGCGAGAACGAGAACGATGCCGACGGCAAGCGCGACAAACGTGGTCCGGCGTCTGCTCATGCGTTCCTCGAAAAGGGAAAGTCGGCTCTCCGGCTACTTATACCGGCTTCGCGCGCGGCCGACAGAAACGGGTTTGTTCTTAATCGGTTGCGCCGCGGCCTGGCCACCAAGCTCATTGAACCAGCCTTGCTTTTGCAAGGGGCGGGTCATAGTTTCCGGCCCTCTTTTTGCGACGGGCAGTTGTAGCTCAGCTGGTTAGAGCGCCGGATTGTGGATCCGGAGGTCGGTGGTTCGAGCCCACCCAACTGTACCAATTCATCCAACTTATCAATATGTTACGGACTCCATCCCGGTCGATGCGCGTCACGAAAACATGACCTCGTCCAAGACTCTGCGCGACGCGCGGACTAAAACAGCTGCAACGCGACGGTTCGATCGCGCAGATCAACGCAAGGGAGGATCGAAATGCCATTCTATCTTCTACAAGCAAGCTACAGCCCTAGTGGCGCCGCGCACTTGGTGCAACACCCGCAACATCGCGAGGAAGCGTTGCAGAAGTCGTGTCACGCGCTCGGGGGCAAGCTGCATCATTTCTTCTACTGCTTCGGCCCGTATGATGCGATCGGCATCGCCGAGTTGCCCGACAACAAGGCCGCAGCGGCATTGTCGCTATCGGCGGACGCCTCGGGCGCGCTAAAGCAAGTGAGCACGGTGGTTCTGCTCACCGTTGCTGAAGCCATGGACGCCATGAAGAAAGCGCAGACCGACCAATACAAGCCGCCGACTTGAGCAGGACTCAGAACTGAGTCATTGCAAAGGGCTGCCAGCGATGGCGGCCCTTTGTGCATTTATCCGGACTTATCGAGAGCAGCTCATGACCAACATTCGTTTTGCGCGCCGAGAGGACTTCGACCGGTGGCTCCCGCTGTGGGATGGCTACAATCGTTTCTATGGCCGATTCGACGCAACCGCGCTGCCGCTCGAGGTTACGCAATCGACCTGGCGACGATTTTTCGATCCCGCCGAACCCATGCACGCACTCGTTGCGGAAAACGATGGCCGCCTTGTCGGTTTGGTGCACTACCTCTTCCATCGTCATACGACCATGCTGAGCGACATCTGCTACCTGCAGGACTTGTTCACCGACGAGTCTTGTCGCGGCAAGGGCGTCGGACGGGCGCTGATCGAGGCCGTGTATGAAGAAGCACGCCGCGCCGGAGTTGCGCGTGTCTATTGGCAAACGCATGAGACCAATGCCCGCGCGATGGTGCTCTACAATCAGGTCGCAGATCGCTCGGGCTTCCTGGTTTATCGCAAACAGCTGACGTGATGTTCAGACCGCTGCGTCTTCGACGGTCAATACTCGGCTCTCGAAAATCGCGGTTGTTGAACTACCGAGACCAGGATGGGTTGCGAGTTCGCCCGCGACCAGACCGCCATAGAGTCGAGCAGGCGGCAAGTACACGACCACGCCTTCGACAAAACGTGGTACCCGGTTCGACACCTGAACAAGCTGGCGCATCCAGAGCGGCGAATGCGAAAGGGCAACTTTGTGGAATCCGGCGATGACTTCGGCCGCCCTCGGGCCATGGATGAAGTCTTCCATATAGCGGTCACGCAGGCTGCGACCGAAAAACTGCTGCAGCGACGTTCCGATCAGCCGCACGCGCAGGCGCGGCGCATTGTTGTGCTTTTCGATGCCGAGGATGAACAGATGCGGTAGTAACGCGGCCCCGACCGAGCGCGGATGCACATCTTTGGCCGATTTGAATTTCATCAGCTTGTCGGCGATTTGTCTCAAACGCGCGTCCATGCCGTCGATACTGGGACCAGCAAGTAAAAATTAAATATACAACGTAGGTCAATTGAGCCTTGGCGCCGTATTTCTCTGTCAAATCCGGTGCTTGCAGCATGCCTATGGCGTCCGAATCCGGCCAGCGCAAAGAGCGGAACTCTGGCACACATCCGCCTGACAAAGCGGAGAAACGAAGATGGCTACCATACGCAAGGAAATGAAACTAAATGCGCCGCTCGGCAAAGTGTGGAGTGCGCTCGCCGACTTCCAGAATGTGCATACACGCCTGGCGCCCGGCTTCGTCGTCGACAGCAAGCCGGACGGAGACAATGCGCGCACCATCAAGTTCGCCAACGGCTCGGTGGTCAAGGAAACGCTCGTCACGCTGGACGAAGAACGCCATCGCCTGGTCTATGTCGTGACGAGCGAACGCATCACCCATCACAACGCATCGGCCGAGATCATCGCGGATGGCGCAGACCGTTGCCGGTTCATCTGGACGACCGACATCCTGCCCGACGATCTCGCGCCGTACATCGACTCCCAGATGACCGAAGGCGCGAAGGCGATGAAGGCAGCGCTCGAACGTGCGTAGCTAGAGGCGAACGCCAAAACGCGCGGCGACGATGACCGTCCCGAGATAGAGAAGGAAGGTCAGCACACACGAGGAAAGCAACGCCCACCAGAAGGGGACACCGCTTCGCAACATGCCGGGCAAGGCGAGGAACATCGGCAGTGAGGGCAGGACGTACCAGAACGTCGCCTCCGCGTGATCGGCGATGCGCTTGGTGTCGCCGGTATCGCGCCACAGCCACATGATCGCGAGGAGGGAGACGAGCGGGAGCGATGCGACGAGAGCGCCGAATGCCGGACTGCGTTTGGCAATCTCCGAGACCGCCATGATGATCACGCCGGAAAGGAGCGCTTTCAGGACAAGATAGAGCATCGGTTCAACGCCTCATGGCCAGGACGCGCGCAGCATGGTCGGCGATTTTGGCCGGTGCCTCCGGCGGAAACGGCGTGATGCAGCTCGCGTTGATCTCACACAGGACATAGGTGTCTTCGCCGTCTGCCGTCTTCGGGCCGAAAAGAAAATCGGCATCCCAAAGCACGGGCAGACGCGCGCGCTCGAGGGCGAGCGTCGTCATCATAGTGGGAATCCATTCGCGTTCGAGGTTCTGGCGCAAGCGCGCGAATTGCGTTTCGTTCGGTGGGAACATAGTTTTCGCGGCGGGAAGGCCGAACGTCTTTGGATTCGGTGTTCCCTCGGTGTAGCCAGGCGCAAATTGCCGGGCAAAGCCAATGACCTCGTCCGCGCAGAGGTAGCAACGCACCATCCCTTCCACGATGCGCGGCTGGAATGGCTGATCGATCAGCCGACCCTCTCCCGCGAAGTAGGCTTCGCAGCCTGCGATGAATTCGGCGAGTGCGGCTTGCGACGTGCTGCCGTCGCGATCCGTCGCCTGCTGCAGTGAGACGAGCTCGTCCTGGAGCGAGGTCACTTTCCATACGCCTTGGCCGCCATTGCCGCGATAGCGTTTCAACACGCGAGTGCCCGATGCCCGAAGGCGCTCCGGAAACGCACGACGGAATTCTTCGAACGTCTCGTAGAGGTGCGTGTCGGCACCCCATCCGACATCGCGCGTGCGGTAAAGGACTTCCTTCGTCCCCATCCTGAGGATGACATCGGGGTGCGAGCCGACCCAAACGCCGCTCGCCGCGACGTGGCGCAGAATCGCATCGAGGTCGCTGCGGTCCCTACCGGCGTCGAGCGGATCGACCCAAGCGAGCACGCCGTCGCAAGCCAACAGACGCTCGCGAACCGCGCCGCTTACGGACTCGGAATACACCATTGGCTCGACCACAAAGCCACGCGTTTCCAGCGCCAGTGCGACCGGATGGAGGCGCGAATTCTCGGGCACGCGAGCAACCGGTTTGGCCGGATCGCCCCGCCATACGATTGCCATCTTGCGCTTCTGCGGAGTCGCCATGGAATCCGTTTAACATGTTTCGGGGCTGGGCCGCCTTGGGGCGGGGAGGGTGGAATTTGCCACCGTCCCCCTCTACAAGGCCGCCTCG